>Ga0099364_10012826_pt1 | contig 11279 bp, 13 predicted proteins | sample TergutTh196P3_FD_73070 | JGI IMG/M metagenome (GOLD analysis project Ga0099364, IMG submission 73070) | Microcerotermes parvus P3 segment gut microbial communities from Pointe-Noire, Republic of the Congo - Th196 P3 | ecosystem: Host-associated > Arthropoda: Insects > Digestive system > Gut ...
AAAATTAATCGCTGGGGGAATCGCCTTATTAGTAGTCGTTGGCATCATCATCGCTGCCGTTCTGATTGACAGCAAGCCCGAGCCCGTCGGTAATCTACCTGGGCCAACCTGCCCCAGATATATGGTAGATGGCGTAGATACAATAACTTATGACGGCGTATCAGGCGAAACCGCCCTAGCGACACTACAAAGTCTCTGCGAAGTAACTCTACATCCGTCATATGACGGCTTTGTCACGGCAATTGCCGGGGCTGAAGCAGACGATGCATATTTTTGGGCGTTCTATGTCAATGGCGAAATGGCCGTTGTAGGCGCTGGCGAATATCAACAGCGGGAAGGAGATGAGGTCAAGTGGGTACTCACAGCAATCGACACAAACTTCTAATTGATTTAGTTGTGGGGGTGGGACTAATAACATTAATTATCGTGGCTCGGCTTTTGCCACATCCACCCAACTTCACACCAGTGGCGGCCGTCGCCCTCTTTTCGGCTTTCTATTTCCGACACCGACTATGGGCCTCTGTCATTCCGCTCGTTGGCATGGTCGTCGCAGATTTTTTCCTGCCAGCCTATGCTTGGCATCAGCGCCTCATTGTCTATGGCACCTTCCTTATCTGTTTCTGCATCGGCTTGGTTCTGCGCAAAAAATACAGCGTCAGTCGCACCATCGGGACTTCGCTCGCCGCCAGTTTGGTATTCTACCTCATCACCAACTGCGTTTTTCTCTACCGCGGCAACGGCCCTGTCATGTACCCACACACGCTAGAGGGGCAAATTACCAGCTACATCAGCGCTCTACCATTTTTGAGATGGACCGTGCTGGGCGACCTCACCTATTCGCTAACACTCTTCGTAGCATACCAATATGCACACATATACATCACAAACAAAAGAAAGGTGGCAATCCATGACCGAATTAAGTAAAGACAACTATCAAGATTTCATAGGCTCTGGCACCGTACTAGTCGATGCCTGGGCTGCCTGGTGCAGCCAGTGCCCGCGCATGGCGGCAATCCTTGAACAAACCGCACCCAGTTTTACTGGCAAGGTCAAAATCGGCAAAATCGACATCGGCCAAAACATGGAACTCGGACAAAAACTCAAGGTTACCACCTTACCGACCCTCCTGCTCTATAAAGACGGCAAACTCGTCGGCCAAAAAACCGGCATTGTCACTAAGCCCAATCTAACAGCATGGCTCGAGCAAGCGTAATTGTTTTTACAGGGGAAGGGAAGGGCAAAACCGAGGCTGCCTTGGGGCTTACTTTGCGTGCGCTCGGCGCGGATTTCAAGGTTGCACTCATCCAATTCATCAAGGCTTGGGAAGTCTCCGAAGACAAAGCTCTGGCAAAACTCCAGCAAATATATCCTCAAAAATTGCACGTATACAAGGGCGGTAAGGGTTTTTATCGACCAGAAAAACTCGAAAAAACCGGTTTCAGCCAAGCCGAGCACAAAGCTGCCGCTAGCGCCACATATGCACACGCACTTGCTTGCGCCCAGTCTGGCGATTACGACCTAGTCATCGTCGACGAGCTCAATAACGCCGTTCACGACGGCCTCCTCACTAGGACGCAATTACAAAAATTCATCAAATCTCGCCACGACACCACACATCTTTGTCTGACCGGCCGCAACTTCCCCAAAAATTTCCTGCCGCTGGTTGACTACGCCACCGATATGACCAAACAAAAACACCCCTACGACCATGGAGAATTGGCAATTGTCGGCATCGATTACTAGTGCTTATGCTATACTAAAACCATTATGAGCATCAAATACAATGGGCCAGTGGTATTGCTTGTCATGGACGGCGTAGGCATCAGCGACCGTACTGAGGGCAATGCCGTCAAACAATCTCGACTCCACACCTTAAATAAGCTGATGCAGGACCATCCTATGTGCGAGCTCGGCGCCGCCGGTCGCTATGTCGGCATTCCCGACGACGACATGGGCAACAGTGAAGTTGGCCACAACGCCATGGGTGCAGGCCAAATTATTGCACAGGGCACCAAATTAGTCGACGAAGCTATTATGGGCGGTAAGGCCTTCAGCGAGCCGACTTGGCAAAATGCCATCAGAAACATCAAAGACCACAATTCCACTCTGCATTTTATGGGTATCCTCAGCGACGGTAACGTTCATAGCAACATATCTCATCTCGAAGCTATGCTCAAAGAGGCCCACAAAGAGGGCGTTGCGCGCGTGCGCATTCATGTCCTCATCGACGGTCGTGACGTTCCGCCTCAAAGTGAACCCAAATATATCCAGCGCCTCGAAAATTTCATTCACGAGCTCGGCGACCCAGATTACAAAATCGCTTCTGGCGGTGGCCGCATGGTCATCACTGCCGACCGCTACCAAAACGATTGGGGCATGGTCGAACTGGGCTGGCATACGCACGTCCTTGGCGAGGGTCGGCAGTTCAGCAGCGCCTTCGAAGCCATTGAAACTTTTCGTTCCGAAAATCCCGAAATCCAAGACCAATACTTGCCGCCTTTCGTGATTGCCGAAAACAATCAGCCCATCGGTCCCATCAACGACAACGACAGCGTTATTTTCTTCAACTTCCGCGCCGACCGCGCCATCGAAATTTCCATGGCGTTTACGTATGACGATTTTCCCCATTTCAACCGCATTCGTCACCCCCGCGTTTATTATGCTGGTATGATTGAGTACGATTCGGATACTCATGTGCCCGCTCTGACCATTGTCCAGCCTGTCGAGATTGACAACCCACTACCTAAGCTGCTGTCTGAACGTGGTCTCAAGCAGTATGCTATCTCCGAAACTGTCAAATTCGGCCACATCACGTACTACTTCAATGGCAATAGTTATGATGCTCCTGCTGGCGAGGTCGACGAAGAAATCGCCTCCGACATCGAACCGTTCGACACTCGTCCCTGGATGAAAGCCGCCGAGCTTACCGACAAACTAGTTGCCGCTATCAACAGCGAGCAATATCAATTCCTTCGCATCAATTACCCAAATGGCGATATGGTTGGTCACTTCGCCGACATGGAATCCACTGTCATCGCACTTGAATCAGTCGACCTTTGCATCAAGCGCGTCATCGACGCCGTCGACAAACTTGGCGGCATCACCATCATCACCGCCGACCATGGCAATGCCGAAGAACTGATTGACAAAAACGGTGAACCAAAAACCGCCCACACCACCAACAAAGTCCCCTGTATTTTCGTGGATAACACCGAAAATCGTCACAGATACGAACTTGCAGACGGAGACTTTGGTCTCGCTAATCTCGCCAGTACGCTCGCCCTACTTTCTGGCATCGAGCCCGACCCAAGCTGGCTACCGCCGATTATCAAATTGCACGATTGAAAAAATCTCCAAAAAAAGCTACACTGTACCTAACTTAATTGAAAGGCATCACTTCCTATGGAAATTAAAAAAGCTATTATTCCTGTCGCTGGTTGGGGTACGCGACGTCTCCCCATCACCAAGGTCATCGAAAAATCGATGTTGCCGATTGGTAATCGCCCCATTGTTGATTATGTGGTCGAAGATTGCTCCCGCGCCGGCATCAAAGAAGTCTACATCGTGATTGATGAGAAGCCTTTTTCCCAGGTCAAAGCCTACTACGAACAAAACGCCACACTCAATAAATATCTTATCGCTCGCGGCAAAGAGGATAAACTGTCGCTTGTCGAAACCAAGCCCAACGGCATGACCATTCACTTTTTCGTCCAAAAAGACGTCGATGCCCGCTATGGCACCGCTGCCCCAGTAGCTCAGGTTGTCGAAGCCTTCAAAATCAAAGAACCTGTTGCCGTCCTCATGGGCGACGATTTTATTTTTAATCGCGACGGCTCATCCGACCTCAAACGCCTGGTCGAGCTAATCAAAACTCCCGAAGATTCCGCTCTACTCGCCGTCGAAATTCCGCGGGACGATGTCGAAAAATACGGCGTGCTCAAAATTGAAGACAACATCCTAACTGGTATTTACGAAAAACCCAAGAAGGAAAACGCCCCAAGCAACTTCATTAATATCAGCAAATATGTCATGTCAGTCGAGCTCTTAAATTTGGTGGTCGATTATTATAATTCCAACCATTTCGGTCCGCGCGACCAAGAGTACCTCATCACCGACCCAATCATTACGCATATCAAAAATCAAGGAAAAATTCATGTCCTTCCGATTGCCGGCGAGTATCTCGACGGTGGCTCACTTGAAGGCTGGCTGCACGCCAACAATGTTGTCTGCGGTGGGGAATAGATGATAGAGGTCGAGGCCAAGTTTATAGCCGACCACAGCAAAGTTCGCCGCAGACTCAAAGAACTCGGCGGGGAACTAGTCAAACCACTTCGCCAAATGACCAGACAAAACGCCGACATACCAGGCCGCGCCGGCGACGGCTCATGGGTACGTGTTCGCGACGAAGGCGACGGCGTTATCACCATGAGCTATAAATGCGTTGAAAAGCGCACGCTCAGTGGCACATCAGAAATTTGCCTACAAGTGGACAGTTTCGAAAACGCCGTCGCATTTCTCAAAGAGTGCGGCATAACCACCCGCAACATCCAGCAAACTAGGCGCGAAAGCTGGAAGCTCGACGGGGCAGAGGTGGATTTAGATGAATGGCCTTGGGTGCCGCCTTTTGTAGAAATTGAAGCCAGTGATGAACAGACAGTTCTGAGTGTCGCCCGCAAGCTCGGCCTGGACGTGACCGACGCTATTTTTGGCAGCGTCGAGCCAGTTTATCAGCACTATTATGACGTAACCGAAGACGAAGTAAACGATTGGAAAGAAATTATATTCAGCCCAGTTCCAGATTGGCTAGAGAAGAAACGGAAAAAGCCGTGAAGCCACTTCTCGTCACCTGGATGATATTGCGCGACGGCAACCGCGTCCTGCTTGGTCACAAAAAACGTGGTTTTGGCGCCGGCTATCTCAACGGTATTGGTGGCAAAGTCGACGCAGGAGAAACCATCGAGGAAGCTGCTGTCCGCGAAACTACAGAAGAAATTGGCGTCAAAGTCACCGAATTTGAAAATGTCGCTACAATTATTTTCGACGACCTATTTTATAAAGGCACTCGCCGCCAGACTATCATGCATTGCTACATCGGCACAAAATGGAAGGGCGAACTGCTCGAAACCGAAGAAATCAAACCCGAGTGGTTTGATGTCGACAAAATTCCCTACGACAAAATGTGGATTGATGACAAATATTGGTTGCCGCAAGTTATTGCTGGTAAAAAAGTCGAAGGCAGATTCAAATTTACCGACGATTACAAGCTCATCAGCCAGCAGGTCAACGTCCTACCAGATTAGATTATTTAATTAAATTCTTCAAATTGAAATCAGACGGCAACACAATCACGGTTTTTTGTGAAGGCTCAGAAGAAATTTTTTCCAGCGTCTGTAGGGTACGAATCTCAAGACCACCAGGAGTTTTCGCCAATTGATGCGCGGCCTCGGATACAGATTTGGCCGCTGCTTTTTCACCCTCAGCAACAATAATCGCCGCCCGACGCTCACGCTCTGCCTCGGCTTGTTTTGCCATAGCGCGCTTCATGTCGCCCGGCAACTCGATATTCTGCAGCTTCACATTTTCAATATCAATCCCCCACTTGTCAGTCTCTTTGTCCACAATTTCTTTGATTTTACCAGAAATTTCCTCACGCTTGGAAAGCAACTCATCCAGTTCAAAATTGCCAGTAATATCACGCAAAGCTGCCTGCGCAAAATTCGTCGTAGCATAAACATAATTAGTGGTTTCAAGCACCGCCTTACTCGGATTAATCACGCGAAAATAAACAATCGCATCCACGCCAACCGTAACATTGTCCTTCGTGATGACTTCTTGTTTTGGCACATCAATCGGCGTACTGCGCACGTCAACTTTTGTGACCGTCTGAATGAATGGGACAATCACACGCAACCCCGGATTACGCGTACTAGTATATCTACCCAGCGTGAACACAATTCCGCGCTCAAACTGCCGAATAATCCGCACGCCTGGTATGACGATAAATATCATCAAAATAAAAATGATAATAATTGCTTCCATCTAGTAACTCCTCATTTATATCTATATAATAACACAGTATGAATAGGATACCACTAGCCGAGCGGATGCGGCCAAAAAAACTTGAGGAGGTAGTGGGCCAAGACGAGATTATCGGTGCAGGCAAAATTCTAAACAAAATTGTGCAGAACAAAGAACCGGTTAATATTGTTTTTTGGGGACCACCCGGCACCGGCAAAACCACTCTCGCCCGCATCATTGCCAAAGAATTCAAAGCCGACTTTATCGAAATCTCCGCCGTAACTTCCGGCAAAAAAGATGTCGAAAAAGTCGTACAAATTGCCCGCCAAAATTGGAACTTACAACTTCGCACCGTGCTCTTTGTCGACGAAATTCATCGTTTTAATAAAGCCCAACAAGATGCGTTTCTGCCGCACGTCGAATCTGGATTGATTACTCTAATTGGTGCCACCACCGAAAATCCCAGTTTCGAAATCATCTCGCCGCTACTTTCGCGTAGTCGCGTCATTGTGGTCAAAGCCCTCACGCGCGAAGGTATCGTCCAAGTCCTCAAACGCGCCGTCAAACTCGAAAAAGTCACTAGTCGCGTCGACAAAAAAGCCCTAGACTATATTGCCGAACTTTCCGCCGGCGACGCCCGCGTGGCATTGTCAAATTTGGAACTCAGCCTATCACTGGCCAAAAAAGTCACCCCCGAAGTCGCCAAACAAGCCGCCGGCAAAAAAGTCCCCGGCTACGACAAAAAAGGCGACGCCCACTACGACAATATCTCCGCCTTTATCAAATCCATGCGCGGCGGCGACGTTGACGCGACCCTCTATTATCTCGCGCGCATGGTCGAAGCCGGCGAAGACCCCAAATTTATTGCCCGCCGCATGGTGATTTTTGCCTCCGAGGATATTGGACTAGCTGGCAATGGCGCGCTCGGTCTTGCCACCGACTGTTTCGTCGCCATCGAGCGAGTCGGTATGCCAGAAGGCGGTATTATTTTAAGCCATGTCGCCTACGCCCTAGCCAAGGCCAAAAAATCCCGCGAAAGTTACGACGCTTGGGGTCGCGCGCAGGATTTGGCGCATCGCACCATGGGCCTGCCCGTGCCAATTTGGCTCCGTAATGCTCCCACCAAAATGATGAAAGATATGGGCTTTGGCAAAGGCCAAAAATGGGAAGCCGGCTTCCATCTGGACAAAAACTATCTACCCGACGAAATCAAAGACGAAAAAATCACCTAACCCCTCTTGACGCCCTAGTTCGCCCACGCTAAATCAAGCCAATCACACCGCCACCGGCATCGAAATCCGCCCCAAATTCTTGTAGCCAATCAGCTTAATATCTTTCAGTTCCTTGCTATTATCAAACGCAAAAAAATCTTTCACTTCCGGATTAATCCACAACTTCGGCGCCGGCGGCAGCTCTTGCTCTTCCGCCATGCGGATTTGCCGCCAAATCCCGCCAATTTGATTTTCGTAAATATGCGCATCATTAATCGTGTAGGTCATTTGTCCAGGTTGCAAATCGCAAACATGTGCCAGCAAACAGCACAAAGTCGCGTATTGCGACACATTAAATGGCATACCCAAAGGTACATCATTACTACGCACCGTCACAATCACATTAAGCCGCCCGTTCGTCACGCTCCACTGCGTATTCCAGACACAAGAGGGCAGGGCAGCCGAACTCAGCCATTCATTTTGCCAAAGCGACATAATCATGCGTCGATTATTACTGTCGTTCTTGATGGTCTCAATCAGCCCCTGCGTCAGCTTATAACGCTCCACAATCCAACCATACGCCGTCCCAATCGTTCCCGCCCATTTTTTGCCGAACTTTTTACCCAAATACATCCCGTCTTTACCAATTTCCCACTCGTTCCAAATTTTAATTCCTCGCTCCTGCAGCCATTCCACCCTATTGCTCTGTACCTGATAAATCCATAACATCTCCAGCGCCGCCGTCTTGAAACCGACGTGCTTGCTGGTCAAAATCGGAAATTCCTCCGCCAAATCAAATCGCAAAACCTGCTGCGGCAGACGATAAGTCGTAATCGGATTCAAAGTCTGGGCCATATGATTCGGAAAATTCGTGCCCGCGTTATCTTTCAATTTCATATCCGCCACCTTCGGATCATTCTGAACAATCTCCCCCTCTTCCAAAATCCGCCGACACAAATCCAAGTACTGCTCGTCAAATTTCGTCATACATCACCTCCAATTCCCCCAACCCTTGACCCAAGTATAACACGAAAAAACCCGCAACATAAGGCGCCGCGGGCTTTCGGCTAGGTTGTTTATATGATTTTTAACACTTTCTCCAATACTGATTCGATTTCCAGCCAGTTTCTGGCCCGGTATAGTCCAATAGCTTCATTTGTCACCACATTGGCCACATCTAGTGCATCACCATACAGAATGCTTGGTACTTGATGCATAAGACCTGTCTGAATCTGGTCGTACACATCATCTATCAACACATCGCCGCCCCGCTTGCGCACTATCGGTCCTTTCGCGGAGTCATGCCCAAACTCTCCCATGAAAACCATGTCCTCAAACCTAATAAGCGGCAGTTCTCGCTCAAGCGACACTAATGTTGCTTCGCGAATCTTCGCTGGCCTTGATGTGATAATCGAAAATCTGAAGTCACACTGCTGCAGCCTTTGCAGTACTGGGTATGCATCAAGCATCGCTGGGACGCTCTCGTACAACCCCGAAGATATGGCCTCTGGCCACCAAAGCGCGTCAATCATCCTGCCATACTCTTCCTGGCTTTTAAAATTTTCAGCCCAACGCGTATTTCGCCAATTTCCGGAATACTCTTCCGGGGAAAGTTCCACGCCAAAAAAACGATTATTAAATGGGATAATCGCCTTCTTGAGGTCTAGCGTCGTATCGTCTATATCCAAAAAAATATGCCACACATAAATCACCTACCTTTCATAAAAAAATACGCCCCGGTTGGTTCTATCTTATATAGATTCTCCTGCAGGGTCAAACACAAGCATTTTATTGGTGTGCCAAGTGCCAATGGTCGGCATATTCGCATCTATAGACTGTCAGAGTATTGGGCTTGAGCCCGTGCTCAAACTCCGAGAGTCGCGCCGCTCCCTCTGCTTCCTCTCGGCTATCGTAGCAAACTTTCTGAGACTCATTCACCCAGCACTTTTTTGGCTCCAATATTTGTGTTTTTTTCAAAAGCCCACCTATCCTTTTTTGTTTGATTTTTTATCCGCTTTCTTTGGCAAAATCGTATCCGCCGCAAGTTTAATCAGCGCCCACGCCACTACGTTCATACTCATAGCAATAAACGCCACCAGTGGCACAATCAAAAGCCCTACGCCAACCGACTGGTCAAACAACGCAAAAAGCCCCGCTATCAGCACCGAAACAATCACCATGGCAAGGTAAGTCCACTCCAGCAGCGCCAGCTCGCGCTTCTCGCTATATAACTTAGAAAAATATTCCAATATACTCATAACCGCATTATATCACACATCAGAAAAAAGTCAATAACTTGTGGCTACCACGCCTCAACTTGTATCGCTAGCACGGCCCTTACATCAGTCTTGAATTTACTCCAGCATTCGATTTCTGCTCTACCAGCCTGCTTGGCGGTTATTTTTGACCCGCTCAGCTCAATCACAGTATCATCGTATTCGCACTCCGCAAACACGAATTTTGACGCCTCCGAATTTGACACCGAATATCCCACACTATCGCCAACTCCCATAACAGCAATAGCGCCCGTTGGCGTATATGAAATCACCCGAATTTCCGTTTCGTTAACACTAATAGCCATGGACGTCACATTCAGGTTTGGCAGAGCAACTATCAGAAAGCAGCCCGCCACCACCAAAAAAGCGACAATCGATATAACAAGCACTTTTCTCTTCCCCACCCAACCCAGTAAACCTTTTATTTTGTCCATTATTTATTCACCTCCTCCATAATTAGCACTCACTCTAGTAATCAGCGCCCGCCAATTCTCGCTATCCCAGCTGACAGTATGCCCCAGACCCTCAGCTATAAAGCGAATCGGCACGAGTACGTCGGCCTTCACGACCAACCCCTGCCTTCCAGCTGACCAGTTCGGGATGTCATTGGCACTGCCAAACAATATCGAGGGCGCATCCATGGCACGCACGGCAGCGCTAATCGGAACATCACTGGTTGCACCAAAATTCAGCAACGTAATCTCATTAGAGCCAATAATGTGTTCCACGCGTAACCTCTGTCTATCAACTTGACCTTGGTCGTTACTGACCGATATTCTTTTCGCAGCCTTATCCGCATCAGTAAAGTATCCATAGTAGCAACCAAACTGGAAGCAAAATTCTGACAGAGAAACGTAAGTTCTGTCATAACCATACCTCACTACACCGTAAATAGACGTAACTTTAAATTCAGAGTCACCAAAGTCACGGACATAAATCGGGATTTGACTTCCATTAATCTGGCCAAATTTTTCGTGATTACGGTAGTGCGGCGCTAACTCGTAACGCACAGCACCAGTCGACGAATCCAGCACGCAATCCTCGCAGTCTTGCTCTGGCAACAGCGCCTCGGCGGGACATTCTTCACGATTCTTCAATAATCCTACCTGACTACCGGGCAATCTTCTCAGCTCAAAGCCGCCATCCATAGAGCCCGGCCCCACAATCTCATACGCCCTAACATCACCCTGCAGTACTCCTACATACGCACATTCGCCCTCAGGATGCGTAGGTGGCGGTGGAGGAAGCGGTGGCGGATTCGCGGGTGGAGGATTAGTGGGCGGAGGATTTTTTGACCCTCCCGGGCTGGATGGTTCTGTGCAACTCTGCGTCTTTTCGCCACAACTAGCGTTGCAGTTGCTCTGATAGATAGTCATTTGGTTGCAATATGTGGAGCATTCAGTAGCTCTTACAGCGCATGTTTTGTTGTTTTGGGCATAAATGGCGTCAACGGTAGCACGGTTCCAAGTTCTGTGTCTGCATACGAGTTGATTTGCGCAGGTACCACTATTAGTGCCACTAGTGGTAAAGCTATACCTTTCTGTATCGGGCAGTGCTCCCACTCTAGCTATTTCCTCCTGAGAGACACAATTAGCATCACAAGCTGGAGTGTTTGCAGTATTGGGCCCAATCCGACATGTCGCCTCGCCACCACCATGACTTACTTTAACTGTAATAGTACCGCTACCAGCTGGTACGAGCGGTCCCACCCACGTTGGACCAATATTTCGGTCCGTATGTTTAAGTACTGTGCCGCTGGAATTAGTTACAGTCC
>Ga0099364_10012827_pt1 | contig 11279 bp, 6 predicted proteins | sample TergutTh196P3_FD_73070 | JGI IMG/M metagenome (GOLD analysis project Ga0099364, IMG submission 73070) | Microcerotermes parvus P3 segment gut microbial communities from Pointe-Noire, Republic of the Congo - Th196 P3 | ecosystem: Host-associated > Arthropoda: Insects > Digestive system > Gut ...
TGGAAAAGAAGAAGCTGTACGTCTTGCATTGCTTTCCGCAGTGGCAGGAGAGAGTATCTTCTTTTTAGGGCCTCCGGGAACAGCAAAAAGTATGATTTCCCGCCGAATAAAAGATGCTTTTAAGGATGAAACAACATACTTTGAGTATCTTTTAAATGAATTCAGTACACCCGATGAAATCTGCGGCCCCGTATCTCTAAAAGGACTCGAAGAAGATGAGTATAAACGGATTACTAAAGGCTGTCTTCCTGAAGCAAATATCGCTTTTCTTGATGAAATATGGAAAGCAGGTCCCGCTATTCTGAATACACTTTTGTCAATTATCAATGAAAAAAAATATCACAATGGATGTACTATTGATGATGTTCCCCTTGTATCATTGGTAACCGCTTCTAATGAACTGCCGCCGGAAAACCGGGGATTGGAAGCCTTATGGGACAGGCTTATGATACGTGTTCAGGTAAATCCCGTACAAGAGGAAGATGTTTTTTTCAAAGCAGTTACAAGACCAACTAAAGATCTTATAGCAAATGATCAGATGAAAGATAATCAGATTACCTTTGATAATCTGAAAGACTGGTTGGAAAAAATTAATAACATAAATGTCCCTGAACAAGTAAAGAATGTTATCACGGCGATCCGGCAGGAACTTGTCATGAAAAACAATGAAGGTGATCATTCTGAAAAGGAAAAGTACTATGTCTCAGACCGGCGCTGGAAAAAAATCATTCACCTCTTGCGAACTTCGGCGTTTCTCAATGATAGAAACGAAGTCGATCTTATGGATTGCCAGCTTATTCAATACTGTATCTGGAGTACGGAAGAACAAATGAAGGAGGCAAGGGAAATTGTCGAAAAAATTGCCCAGGACTATGGACTTGAATGTAACACCGCTATCGATGATATCAATGATCAGATTGAGGTAATGAATAAGTCTATAGATGAAACCTGGTATAAAGAAAAACAATCTGTACCAGTGATTTGTAAAATCAAAAATATAGAATGTTATAAGACTCATGATGACAATAAAACCATTTTTTATTTCTCAAGGGAACCGGATCACTCCTACAGCAGCAGTTATTATAAATGCTTCGACGCTAATAAAGATGAGAAGAACCAAGTTACCAATATGAAAATTTCTGATGATATAAAAAGCCTAAAATGTAACATGGGAACTTATTCAATCGAATGGACAAAAACATCTATCATCAAGAATGGTGAACTGTTTAGTAATCCTGAAGCCTATGATGCAACGAAAGATAGTTTCGATAAAAAACATTATACACCTATCTATGAACAGATTAAAAAAGAACAGGAAACACTTGAGAAAGTACACATCGAAAGCGAGAAGCCTTTTTCTATAAACCTTTTTGCGGAAAAAAGCTTTGCCGAAATGCTTCTTTCTAAAATGGCTTCTTCAAAAAAAGAACTGGAAGACGCACTAGTAAATCTTGACAAGGCACGAGCCCGTTACGAGCAGGAATAAAAATGCCTAAGAAAAAAGTTTCAGACCGTTCAAGACAATATACACGGAATGCTCTTAAGGTTATAGAAGAAATTACCAAAAAATATTCGGCTTGCCCCGATGCCAATAATTTGGGAGAAGAAAAATCCGTTTGGCTTAACGATGCGATTCGCCGACTGGGTGAAAGTATCAGACAGACAAATTTTCTTGGATTTTCTTTTTTCCATAAATTTAGGCATATTCGCAATGATATAGCTCATTCAACAGAACATTATACTCCTACTGAAAATAACGAAATCTGGACGAATGTGTTCAGTTGGATTGAGACCGCCCATTCTGAATTAAAACAAAACCTTGCCCGTGCATATTCTTCCAATAAAAAGATACGTCGTTTTGAAAAATTTGGTTCGCCTAATGCTGGCAGTGAAGAACAACGCAAACAACTGGTTGATGCCATACAAGATACACTTGATATCACCCTTACTGCGGAGGAACATACCAATTTTCCTGATGATACTAACAACAAGTACGCATCTCATGTTCAGGATATTCTGCATTCTCAAAATATTGAGCAGCAGCAACTGTTTACTTATGTACAAAACCATGAAAATTTACAACTACAGATTCAAGAAGAAATACTTGAATGGATTACAAAAACCGACCTTGATTTGACAAAAGAAAATCCCTTCCATGACGAAGCAGTTTTTTCAAAAAAACTAAGCTCCATGTCCGGATTAGAAATTGCAGAGAACATCTCTAAGCTTAAACATCATTACAAACGGCTTCCCTCGGTGAGTGCCAATAAGCAGGGAAACATTCAGGATAGTCCTGTTGATTTTGATTTTTACATAAAACAATTTGAAAAAAATATGACCAATGATATCAAAGACATACCTCAACTGGAAGTCTTATCCCGGAATCTGAAACAGGATGTTGAACGGGCTCTTATTGACCGCTACAACGCATGGGAAATCGAACAGATAGAAAATACCCGTAAATTATTTATGGAAGAATTATACCGCAAAATCGCCGCATTCAGGAAACTTGACGAACTGCTTTCTCCGATTATTGATAATTTAGGTTATTTATGGGATATGTCAAATAGACCTTTTACAGATTGTGGATTTGAAATTCTCAAACAATACGCCTTTCTTCTTGAACAGGATGAGTCACTTCAAGAAATCGCAAAAATGCTTGGGCGGCATACCAGAGAACAAATATCTTACGAAAAAGAAATCCGTGATAAAATTGATATAATAACCGAATATCATCCGCAACCGGCATACAAAGGACAAATAAGCGGATTGCGTTTATCCAATGATATTTCGGCAGTTCTTCCCTCAGAGCTGGTCTTATTCAAGCATCCCTCAACAAGATTACTATTTGCAAAAAAATTTGCCGAAAAACAACTCCTTTCCTATGCATATGAGAATACTATTGCATCTAAAAGGCAGGTATTAACACAGGAAGAAACAGAAGTTGCTGTTACCGAACCAAATGGACCAATTATCGTATGTGTTGATAACAGCGGATCAATGGATGGTGCCCCTGAGCGGATTGCAAAAACAGTAACTTTTGCATTATCAAAAATGGCAATAGAGGAAAAAAGAGGTTGCTATTTAGTCTTTTTTTCTATGGGAATCGAAACATTAGACCTTAGTTCCTTCAAGTCAAGTAATGCGCTTTCTCAATTGGTTGCTTTTTTACGGAAAAGTTCTAAAGGCGGTACAGACGCGATTCCAGCACTCGAACATGCGGTCGGAATGCTTCAGGAAAATGAATGGAAAAACGCAGATATATTAATGATTTCAGATTTTATTACGGGTGACCTCTCTGATGAACTTATAGAAAACATAAGTAAAGAACAGGAAAAAGAAACACGTTTCTTTAGCTTATCTATAGGCTCTTCCGGAAATCAGACGGCAATAGCATGTTTTGACGAAAACTGGATATATGATACTAAATCTCCTGACGCTCAACGTCATCTTGTCCGTCAGCTTTCCAGATTCTCTTTAAAGAATTCGTAAAAAAAAGAACTTGCTTCTGTATAATTCTTGAACAATAGTTTCTATCCTTATGACATAATTAAAACGATAAAAACCCTAAACCTCTTCAAAATTAAGGCCAAGAACATCATCTACAGGCAGGGAAAATATTATCCCCTGGGTTTCGCTGTTAAGGCCGTGGGCTTCGCTTATAGCCCGCATTATTGGGACTTTTTTCTCACGGCTGGTCAGTATTAGGATTATCTCTCTTTCATCCTGAACCGATATGCCAAAGAGCTTTATCATTCCTTCGTGGGACTGGCTTCGGGCGTGTAATACTGTCCCTCCGGCAGCGCCTGCCGCCCGTGCTGTATTCATCAAGGCATCGCTGTAACCGTTATTGACAACAGATACTATAAGATCATGGGTGAATTCTTTTGACATGGTTTTTCCTCTCTTGCTTGTATTTGCAGCAACTGCGGCTGCGGAAATCTTTTTATTTTTAAAGATGCTCTGCTGAAAGGCCAGCAGAATTGGATTATTTATTGCAGAAAGGGGGATGGCAAAGGCAATCCCCTGGCCCGGGTTTTTAACGCATATTTCTTTCCGTACTTCTTTCATTAAAATTGGAACCAACACTGTCTGTTCAATGCAGGTAACGAGAGCCTTATCCTCGGAGCCAATTCCTAAAAGATCAAGCATGTCCGATTTTGCCGTCCCCCTGCATTTACTTACAAGATGAAAACGGACATCTTCTTTTTTCAAAATTTCAGAAACAACTTTAAGCCGCTTCCAGTCAACAATGAAAAAAATATATTTAAACTGAGGCAGTTCGCGGCGCAGAATTCCCCCACCTGCCTGGTTTTGCTGATTGCCTCTTTTAAACAATTTTGAAAATATTTTTGAAAAAAGGGATTTACTTGCCATTTACACTCCTTAAACTTCCGAAAATACGGTAATAGCCCCCCAGTCAACAGCCAGTTCTTCATGCTGTTTGGCAAGGGCGGATTCTCTATTGATTCTTAACTGGTACAAGAGACCCATTATCTGAATAACAATTGCGGGTGTCATGGCAACAATGGCTACTATGCCGATAGCGTAATACATAAGGCTTACGCCCAGGCCTTCTGCAACCCCCAAAACAAGCGGCAGCAGAAATGCGGCGCTCATAGGTCCTGTACACACGGCGCCTGAGTCAAAGGCTATAGCGGTAAACATCTTGGGTACAAAAAAGCTTAAAGTAAGGGCGATGGTATAGCCGGGGACTAAAATCCACAAAAGGTGGATTTCAAGGAGAGCCCTTGTCATTGTCAGTGCCAGGGCAAGGGCTATGCCTACGGCAAGCCCCCGCTTCATCATTTTGGCGGTGATGGCCCCCGAGGAAATCTGCTCAACCTGTTTATTAAGGACATGGACAGCCGGTTCCGCCGCCACGATAAAATAGCCTATCAGGGCTCCCAGGGGAATTAAGATCCAATTGAACCGCGAAACAGCCAATTCGGAACCTAATAGTTCGCCCACCGGAATAAAACCTATATTTGCCCCGGTTAAAAACAGTACTAGCCCGATGAGTGTGTATACAAAACCAACGGCCATACGGATAAGCTGGTGTTTTTGGAAACGCCTTGAAGCAATCTGAAAAGTAATAAAACAAAACAAAATGCACGCCATCGCCAGGGACACGCTTTTGATTTGATTGGGCAGTTCAAAAGCAAACAAGGCAACCACCTCTCGGGATGTGCCTGCTTCGGGAATGGGAGAGGTAGCCATTTCCACCCCCGATGACCCTTGAATAATTCCCAATAGAAGCATTGCCAACACAGGCCCTGTCAGCACCAGCGCTACAAGGCCAAAACTGTCGTCAATTGAATCTTTATCGCTTCGCACCGATGCCAGACCCAGGCCTATTGCCAGAATGAAAGGAACTAAAATGGGGCCGGTGGAAACAGCCCCTGCTTCAAAGGCAAGAGGTATAAGGGAATCATCAATAAAATACACCAATCCAAAACTTATTGCATAAATAGCGATAAACAATATCGAAAGCCGTATCCTGAACAAGGTCCTAAGTACGGCGATAACAAGCAAAATCCCTACGCCTGCCCCGACAGTAAGCACAAGATCCCAGAAACTTATACTGGCAGACACCTGATTCGCCAATACGATCAAATCCGGCTCGGCAATGGTAATAATTATCCCCATGGCAAAACTGGAAATGATAATAAGCGCCAGTTTTGTGCTTTTGGTAAACTGAACGCCTATGCCCTCTCCCATGGGGATCATAGCCATGTCAGCCCCCAGAGAGAAAAAACCCATCCCGATTATAAGAAGCGCAGAACCTGCAAGGAACAAAAGGATGGTTCCCGAGGGCATGGGCGTCAAAACTACGCTGGCTATGAGAACGATAATGGTAATAGGAAGCACCGATTTAAATGCTTCTACGATTTTTTCTTTAAGTATCTTATTCATTTGAAATTACTGCTTTTAGTATTGAAATTATCCCATGTTTTAAATTATTAATCAATCAAATTTTGCACTTGTTTTAAGTCCGAAATAGTATACAATTATTAAACAACCATTAAAGAGGCGGCAGGCTGAATGAATTTTTTTCTTAAAAAACTGAAAGACAGTGTATTAGCTATAGCTCCAATTATCGCATTGGTGCTTATTCTAGGGCTTACCGTCGCGTCTATTGAAATATCATTAATAATAAAATTCCTTATCGGCGCCGTATTGATTATTTTCGGGCTGTCGGTCTTTTTAGCAGGTGTAGATTTAGCCATAATGCCGCTTGGCAGCCATACAGGGGAAGTAATTTCCCAACCAAAAAAACTATGGATACTTGTTGCGGCAGGCATCATACTTGGTTTCTTTATTTCGCTTGCCGAACCGGGAATGATCGTTCTTGCAAATCAGGTCGATTTAGTCACAATGGGGCAGCTTTCCAGAATAAGTTTGCTTGTATATGTTTCCATCGGTTTTGCCATTGTCCTTTCATTAGGCTTGCTAAGAATTTTTTCAAAAATTCCTTTATATATAATTTTAATCATTATCTACATTATGATAGGCATCGCAACGATGTTTGTTTCGCCGGAATTCCTTGCTCTCGCATTTGACTCGTCCGGCGCGACTACCGGTATTCTGGCTGTCCCGTTTATACTCGCGTTAGGCGTAGGTGTCGCTTCCAAGAAAAAGGACAGCCTAAAATCTGAAGAGGACAGTTTCGGGCTGGTTGCAATGGCTTCTGCCGGTGCAGTTGTCGGGGTACTGGTTTTAAATATGGTTTCCAGAGGAACCGAATATGACACAAGCCTTCAAATCACTATGGAGGTAACCGATTCTATTTTACGGTCATTCACCAGAATAATTCTTGATACACTAAGGGACGGTTTTATAACCTTACTGCCCTTACTCGTAATTTTTATAATTCTGCAATTAACAGTCTTAAAACTCAAAGCAAAACAATTCAGAAGAATGATAATGGGATTTCTTTATTCGTTTATCGGGCTGATACTTTTCTTCATCGGAGTCAACGGCGGGTTTATGGATGCCGGCACAAAGCTTGGGTACAATCTCGCTTTACTGGGAAATAATGCTTTAACCATTGCCACGGGTTTTTTAATCGGGCTTGTCACTATTGCCGCCGAGCCTGCGGTGTATGTTCAGACGCATCAGATAGAAAATGTTACTAGCGGCCATATAAGGCGAAGGGCTGTACTAGTGCCCCTTTGTATCGGCGTGGGACTGGCGGTTATGCTGTCGGTTGTCAGAATACTTTACCCTGCGATCCAGCTTTGGCACTTCCTGCTTCCGGGGTTTGCCCTTGCGCTTGGGCTTACTTTTTTTGTCCCCAAGCTCTTTGTGGGCATAGCCTTTGATGCCGGCGGTGTCGCTACCGGCCCCATGACAGCGACCTTTATCCTGGCTTTTACCCAGGGAGTCGCGGCAAGCAGGGGCGATGCAAATCTTCTTAGGGACGGGTTTGGCATGATATCGCTTGTATGCATGTTCCCTATCGTAACCATGCAGATTTTGGGCTTAATGTATAAAGTCAAGACTCGGAAAAAAACGGGCTTATAGTATAGATAGAAACCGATAAATCTGCTATTGTAAACAGTAGAGGTTGCTTATGAAATTGTTTAGTTCTCTGAAATTTCAATTTATCGTGATTTTTTCAATTTTTATTATTGCTCTGATTCTGGTGACAGCCATACTTGGAATTTGGCGGCTTAGAAGGTCTGTGGAAGAAGCCTTTGCCTTACAGGGTATTTCTATCGTAGAAAGAGCTGCCTCTTTTATTGACGGCGACTCTTTTGAAGCTCTTGTTAATTCAATGGATGACACAGATCCCTTCTACGAAGAAACCAGAGTTGAGCTTCTGGAATTAAAGGAGGCCTCAGCCTGCCTGTACTTGTACACCATGGCCCCGGTTGGAGGGGATATATATCAGGATGACTGGATCTTTATAATTGACGGCAGCAGCGAGATGGATGATGAATTTTTTTCTTTTTTGGGGGACGAAGAAGATACATCTGATTATGATGATGCATTTAGAAGGCTATTGGTTTCGGGGGAAACAGAAACTTCCAGGCTGGTGGACCAGGGGGAATGGGGCTGGCTTATTTCAGCTTATGCCGCAATAAAAAATTCCGCCGGTAAAATAGTAGGGATAGTAGGCTGTGATTTTGACGGAGAACCTCTTTACAAGGCAGTTAGACAGGGGCAAAACCAAAATATAATTATTGGCGCAGTTTCTATTGCCGTGGGGCTTGCGTTGCTGCTTTTATTTTTAAGATTGATTTTTTCACGGCTTAATCACATCAATAAAATTCTGCATGAAATATCTCTTGGCGAAGGAGACCTGACTAAACAGATAAAAATTGACAGGGATGATGAAATAGGAAAGCTTTCGAACTATTTTAATATGACTTTGGAAAAAATAAGGAATCTTATAGTTGCAATAAAAGGGGAAGCGGCTCAACTTCATGATATTGGAAATGAGCTTGCCTCCAATATGGAAAAAACCTCTGCGACTGTCAGTGATATTGCGACTAACACACAAAATATAAAAAACCTTATACTCAATCAAGGCACTAGCGTAAACGAAACAAATTCAACCATGGAACTGCTTGTGCAAAACATCAATAAGCTCAACGGCCATATCGAAAACCAAACTTCCAATATTACCCAGGCATCATCTGCCATTGAACAAATGGTAGCAAATACCAGGTCTGTTACCGAGACCCTCGTTAAAAATACAGATAATGTAAAAAACCTAAAAGAAGCCTCCGAAGTAGGCCATTCCGGCTTAAACGAAGTAGCGCAGGACATACAGGAAATTGCCCGCGAATCTGAAGGCCTTTTGGAAATAAATGCAGTGATGAAAAATATCGCAAGCCAGACTAATTTGCTTTCGATGAATGCCGCAATAGAAGCTGCTCACGCGGGCGAAGCGGGCAAAGGTTTTGCGGTTGTTGCCGATGAAATACGCAAACTGGCGGAAAATTCCAGCGAGCAATCAAAGACAATAGGCGGTATATTAAAGAAAATTAAAAATTCTATTGATAAAATAACCAGCTCTACAAAAAATGTTTTAAATAGATTCGAGGCAATTGACTCAAATATTAAAATCGTTGCCCAGCAAGAGGAAAATATCCGCAATGCAATGGAAGAACAGGGCATAGGCAGCAAACAGATACTTGAAGGCGTAAGCAATGTGAATGAAATATCCAGGCTTGTAAAGAACGCCTCCGCAGAAATGCTTACAGGCGCAGAAGAAGTAATCCGCGAAGCGGGAAATCTGGAAAAATCAACTAAGGAAACAAGCGGCGGCATGAACAAAATGTCCTCTGGCGCGGAACAGATAAATGCGGCGGTAAACCTTGTAAACGAGATAAGTATCAAAACCAGAGAGCATATAGAAATCCTGTTTGACGAGGTTTCTAAATTTAAGGTATAGGGAATATCTAAAAACCATTGCTATAATTTGATGGTTTTGATATTATAAATAAAAGCCGGCGTGGCGGAATGGCAGACGCAGTAGACTCAAAATCTACCGCACGCGAGTGTGTATCAGTTCAAGTCTGATCGCCGGTATAGTGTAAGTCTTTACGTTGTAAGGAATTACGTGATGAGCTACCTTACAGAAGGCGTTCATAGTACACTTCAGAATTCGACTGGCACATAAACTGGCACATAGCCTGTTGTTTCAATGCTGGTTAAAAGAGGGATGTGCTATGAACACATATCCATTTTCCATTTTTAAAAGGGCTGATAGAGCCTGCTATTCGGTGTCTTTCAAAGACAGTAACGGTAAATATCTTCGACCTGTTTCTACGGGGAAAAAAACAGAAGATGAAGCCTTGCAAACGGCTTTTGCAATGTTGCGTGACGGTATTCCGCAAGATACTAAGGCTTTGACTGTTCAGGACTTATCGCTAAAAGATGTTGTTCGGAATATTAAAACCGAAACAGAAGCGGAAATTATATTAAACGAAATGAGGCGGTTAGGATGGGTTCGTACTTTTGTCTTGAATGACACACCGCAAGCGGATAGTTTTGTTTTGTTTTTAACTGCCTTTTGGGATTGGGAAAAATCACCGTACATAAAAGAGAAACTGCGAAAAAGACACGGAATTCATAAAATGCACTGTCTTAAACAAGGGCAATCTGTTACACGGTATTGGAAGCCGTTTTTTAATGAGCGTTGCTTGGGAGATATTACTGCGACAGACATTGACGGTTTTATTAACCACATGGGTGATATGGATTTATCAGCTTCTAGAAAAAATGTTGTGATAAAAGCGGGAATAAAACCTTTGCGGTGGGCATTTTCAAAAGGCAAGATTGAAAAAGACCCGACTAGAGGGCATATGTTATTTTCCGGCGATGAAAAGAAACGTAATATTTTAAACCCTACTGACGTTGCTGCCACTTTCCGTGCGGTATGGAAAGACAACAGGGCTATGCTTGCTAATATGTTAGCTTCTGTTACCGGAATGAGAAATTGCGAAATTCTGGCTTTGCGGTTTCAGGATATTGGCAATGATTGTTTATATGTGCGTGGTGCATGGAATAGAGCCGATAAAATAAAAATGCCAAAAAATAATAAAATAAGGACAGTGGAGCTTCCTTTTCCAGATTTAATATATGAATTATTAGAACTGGCAAAACAAAACCCGTGGGGCGTTTCTCCTGACAGTTTTGTATTTTGGACAGATATAAAACCGACAATTCCAATGCGAGGTTGTTTATTTGTTAAAGGACTGCGTGAAGCGTTGATAAAAATTGGGTTTACCGAAGATGAAGCGGTAAAATATGATTTCCAAGGTTGGCGACATTTCTTTACCTCGTACATGATTAAAAAACTCAACAAAAAACTGGTAAAAGGTGAAACAGGGCATTTAACAGATTCAATGATAGACCTATACAGCGATCATGAAACCGAAGGAGACAGAGAGTTAATACAGGCGACAAAGAAGGAGACCTTTTCGGGCTTGTTACCTGAAAGACGAAAAATGCTTGTATTCAACAAAAAAGCCTTTGCACAAACCGCTTGCGGATAAACTGCAAAGCCAAGTAATTATGATTAAGCCCCCGACTGCCGGGGGCTATTTTCTTTTAACCCACCTTGAAAAATTACGCTATTTACCTAGTTACTAATACAAAAGAAAAAAGTAAAATGAACAAAGAAAAAAGAGAGAAAAGGCAATAGAGCTAAGGGCAAGTAATAAGGCTATTACAGATAACGGGGAAAATGAAAAATTCGGTGATATGAAGGATCAGGGTGATTTTTGAAAAATACATCATTGGCGGGTAAATGTTTAATGATT
>Ga0099364_10012828_pt1 | contig 11278 bp, 9 predicted proteins | sample TergutTh196P3_FD_73070 | JGI IMG/M metagenome (GOLD analysis project Ga0099364, IMG submission 73070) | Microcerotermes parvus P3 segment gut microbial communities from Pointe-Noire, Republic of the Congo - Th196 P3 | ecosystem: Host-associated > Arthropoda: Insects > Digestive system > Gut ...
CGGTCACAGGACAGGAAGGGGCGCGCAGCCCCTTCCTGTCCTTCTTCTTTGCGCGCGCGGCGGAAGCCGCGCCCCGGCAGTCGCGGATGGATTTCGCGCCGATCAGGCGCGAGATTCCGGCGACGGCGGCGTGGATAAGGATATTTGAAACGACGCTGAACTACCCGGTGATGCGCTGCAACGACAATGAGTATTACCTGACCCATCTGCCGAACGGCGAGAAGGGCGCGAGCGGCTCGATATTCCTCGACTACCGCAACGCGTGGAATTTCTCCGATAGGAACACATTGATCTACGGGCACAACATGAAGAACGGCACGATGTTCGGAATGTTGCAGAGCTACGCCGACCAGTCGTTTTACGACCGCCACCCGACGGCGGCCCTTTTCACGCCCCTCGGCGATTACGAGATACAGTTCTTCGCCGCATACGCGTTCGACCAACAACACGAGACCGCGCCGATACTGTTCGAGGACGAAGCGGCGTTCGACAATTTCGTAAACGATGCAAGGCGGCGTTCCATGTTCAGAAGCAATATCGAGCCGAAATGGGGCGACCGCCTGGTGACCTTCGTCACCTGCGAATACACGAACAACGACGGCAGGCTGATAGTCATCGGCAGATTATTCGAGAGGTAAGAAACGCCGGGTCAATTCTCAATTCTCAATTCCGATAACATGCGCGGCAGCCAGTAGAATATCATTAGCCCGGTCAGAACGGCGAACACGATTAAGGCGAGCGTCAGGAACGAGCGGCCCCTGCCGAGATGCGGCGTCATGTATCCTACTATGATCGGCGTCGCCGACCATCCCATATCGAACATAAAGAGAGCCGTTGCCATACCCTTCGGCCTCAACTCGGCGGGCAGCACGTCGATCAGCGACGCGAGCATCGTCGGGAAACCCCCTCCTATACCGACGCCGAACAGCGAGCCGCAGATGATGAACGAAGCGCGCGACGGTATCACGGATACGATCGCAAGCGTCGCCGCCATCAACATCCCGAACGGGGCGAGGAAGAAGGGCCTCGGCAGGGAGTTTATTATCTGCGAGCCGAGCGATCGGGTCAGCAACGCGCCCACGGAAAAGCTGATCATAAAATACGACGCCGGTATGCCATAGTCTGCGGAAAACAGCGAGATGGACGAGACCGAGGCGTCCGCGAGCGCCATCATCGTGCTTGTCGCCGTCAGCATTATGAAAGGCTTATGCCTGAGAAGGTCACGGTATGAACCCCACGCGCGGATATCCGAATCCCGCGCGGCATTTATCTTCGGGGTTTTTATTCCCAGAAGGAGGCACAGCGCGGAAAACAGCGGCCCTATCGCGAGGTACGGCGTCGTATGCCCCCCGCGCAAAAGCCATTCCCCGAACGGGGTTACGGTCGCCGTGGGCAGCACTCCGCCGGTGGCGGTGAGCGCTATGACGCGCCCCCTGTTTTTCGGCGTTGTGACGAGCGACTGATATGAGAAAACGCCCATTGTGAATATTCCAAATGCCAGCCCTCCCATCACGCGCCCGGCGCAAATGACGTACAGGTTTTGGGTAAAGACCAGCGCCGAACATCCGACGAGCGCGAGTACGCCGCCGAATATCATGGAGCGCCTTATTCCGAGGTTTTCGATCACCCATCCGCCCACAGGCCGGGAGAGCATTATCGCGATGAAAAAACTTCCGAGCGCTATGCCGGTCGCCTGTGGGTTAAAACCGTAAGATTCCAGCACGTTTCCATACACGAAATAAACCATTTCAACGCAGTGCATCGCGTAATAAGCGGCGAATATCGAAAACAAAACCCCGATCCCGCTAAGGGGCGTTGTTTTTTTGTCCATTTGATTCATTGTTCCGGCGCTTCCTTCCCCAAAGAAATTTTTTTCTCCAATCTAGCCCGCCTGTGTTCAGCCGCCTGTCTCTGTTCGGCGTTCCCGATTCCTCCGTACAGCCTTGCCCTGCGAAGAACGCCGAGCGCGGTTCTGACGTGTTCGAGGGCGCGGCGGTTGTCCTTGAAGCGGTGTTCCTCCAGCTTCGCCAGTTCCTCCAGAATCAGGAGTAGTTCTCTCGCGGAGCTGCCCGCCCCCGAGCGAAATTCCGCAAGCGCCCTCTCGAACAAAACGCGCGCCGAGGCGTGATCTTTATCCTGCTTGGCAAGAAGCGCCCGCCGGATGAATGCGGCGGTCCTCGCTTCGGGGTCTGCCTCCGCCATCTCCCACAATCTGACGGCGTCTTTTATGAGGCCCCTGTCGCGCCAGAAATCACCGGCACGGAGCAGTTCGCGGCCGCTCCCCGACTCTCCGGCCAGGACGCGCGCGACGTGGCAGTAAAGCGACGCCAGCGAGGCGATGTCGAGCCTGTTGTGGTAGAACACCCCTTGGAGCTGCGACGCGTCCTGTGTCTTAAGGTATTGCAGGTATAGTTCGGGTATCAGGCGCCCCGGCACATCCTCGCCGCTTCTGCGCACGCCTAGCACCCGGCGCTCGACTTCGCCGAGCGAACAGGATTCGAGGTATCCCCGGTAAAGCCTCCGCGAATACCGGAGCAGGTCGATGTGCGGCGACGGCTCCCAGTGCGCGCGCATCCTCGCCATAACGTGGCGCGTGAGCAATATCGGGATGTCGAACGAAAGGCCGTTGTATGTCGCTATCGTCGAGGCGGGGGGGATGTCCGAGTTGATAGCGCCGAGCCATTCCGCTTCGTAGGCGGGGCTTTTCAGGAAATACTGCGTCACGCTGAAGAATTCGCCGCGAGTTGCCCCCAGCCCGCAGAGGAAGGCGTAGGTTCCCGCGCCGCCTGAGAGCCCGGTAGTTTCCAGGTCCAGGAACACAACGCCGCCTCGCGCCCCGGCCGCGCGCATCACATCCATGGCCTCGGGCGCAGTGAACGGACGGTTTCCGTACATATCGCCGAGCCTGAATGAATACTCGATGCGGTAAACGCCCCGTGACAGCCAGATTCCCTCCGGAAGCCCGCGAATATCTCCCGCGTTCATGCCCGGCGGCGTCTTCTTTGGCGTCCTCCGCCCGTCTGTGAAAAACCTGTCGAATTTTCCCATATCTCCTCGTTCGAATATCAAAAGAAATTTGCCGCGTTGACGATTATCGAACCCCAGAGAATGATATACTAATGCACTGAAGGATTCCAGTGCTGATACTAAATACGCGCGTTGCGTGTCGATAAGGATGGTGCTGATGGATACCGAACTCGTCATAAGAAATTTTATAATAATCAAAGGGTTCATAGACGCCAGGGATGAGCGCGGGAACGCGGTGTTCGGCACATTGCTCGCCCTTGTCTCGCGCAGGGAGTTGAAATACCTCAGCGTGATGTTCACGAATGAGGAATCGTCGAAAATGATCACCTGGAACAGTATGCTCGCCACGCACCGCGGCGGGGAAAGTGATCAGAACCGCAACCCCATGATGCAGCACTACGAAGAGGATCTTTTGAAATACCTCAGGAGCGGAAATTCCCTGAACACGGTCGCGAAGAACCACAACACAAAACAAGCCGAACAATCCATCAGCAGGTATTGCATGGATAACCTGCAACTGAAGGCTGTGTCCTTCATCGATTATACCGAAGCCTCGGACAGCGATGTGGCGACGTTCGAAGCCGAGGCTGCGCGCGCCGCGAGCCCATCCTCCGGCGATGACGGCGATAAGGCGGAACAGCCCGGCTCCGCGGAAGCCGAGCAGGAGGATGCCGAAGAAACGGATGGAGAGAAAACCAAAGATGAAATCGTGGTCCGATGCGAACCGATATTGGCCCCGGTAGGAGGGATAGCGTTAAACGAGCTCGCCGTCGGCGATCTGGTCATGGCGCGCCTGCCGGAGGATTCGGTCTTTTTCAAGCTGTTGTCGAGGAATATAAAAGGTTTCGACGGCGTGGTGGGCGCGCGCGTAACCGGCTTGCTTCAGAACGAACTGGGAACCGCGACCGTAAGCCTATCGCTTGCCGAGGGCGTTTCCGGCGTGATGAAACTGTCCGGTAAAGTAAGGATTAAGACGATGTCGCCGCCCAAGAATAAAATAAGGCGCCACAGCAGCGAACCGCATATCAATTTTATCGTTTTCGGCGTAGCCGGCGCGGTGATCTTAATCGCCGCGGCCGCTTTGCTCTATTACATTTTGAGATGAGGGCCGGAGATAATGAACGCGAATGACGATAAAAGCTGTATAGTGATCAGGTGCCGGATAGACGGCAAAGACTCGTCCGGCACGGAAATATACGGAATATCGATAAATGTTGTGTATGACCTGATGCTGATTTACAACAAAACGCTTTTCAGCGGCGAAAAGTTCGACGATTCTCTCACGCTGCGCGATATGGCCGCAATCGTCAACTCCTCATCCCGGGAGAACCGCCCTGAGTCGTTGACGAGCCTGGAGTCGTCGCTGGACGATTACGTAATAACTTCGCGGTTGTTCCAAAACGATAAGAACCTGGATGACCCCAAGGCTATGGAACATAAGATAACATACTTCTGCACGACGGTAATGTCGCTGAACGCCATTACGTTCCTCGAAATGGATTGGATGTCGAGGAGCGAGCTCCGTAAAATTATCCCGTCGATCGCGCCCGACGGCGAGAGCGGGGAGGATGACGAAGATGATGAGCCCTCCGATGGCGAGGGCGAGGACGGCGGCGACGAGGGCCTGTCGAACGTGGCCATTGCCTGCGATCCGGTGCTGGACCCGGTGATCGGCGTCCCGGTGAATGAACTCAGCGTCGGCGCGGTGATTTGCTGCAAATTGAGGGAGGGCTCGGTTTTTTATAACGTGATGGAAAAGGTTTCGCCGGATTTCGACGGAATCGTGACCGGAGACGTTATCGGCGTCAGCGTGAACGAACTCGGAACGGCAACCATAGCCGTTAAACTGTCGGATGACGTGACGGGAGCCATGAAGGCGGCTTCCGCCGTGCGGGTGAGAATGGCCGTGAAATCCGACGAAGAAAGCGCGTCGCCGAAGAGTTTCCGCGCCGAAGTCGCATTGGCGGCGGCAGGGGTGGTTCTTTTCCTATGCCTTTTGGCAATACTGTTGTATTTTTTTGCGTAATGACTGAGGTCTATCGTGCCTTTTTCCCGGATGTCTTTGAGCGAGCGCAATCTGGGTAACGATATACAGGAGAGCGAGCCCAGGACCCGTGTCGCGTTGTCGCGAGTGGGGGTTACGGGCTTGAGGCGGGTGTTGCGCCTTCGTTCCCCGGGCAAACGCGGGAGCGCCATCTTTTTCGCGGAGATGGACCTGTACGCGCATCTGGACGCGTCCAGGTCGGGCGTTCACATGTCGCGTTTCATAGAGAACATAGAGGATATTTCGTCGGTCATGTCCGCCGAGAGCTCGCCGGACATCGAGACGCTCGCCGAGCGAATGGCTCTCGCCATTGCGAGAACTCAGGGAACCCGGCGCGCTGAGGTCAGAGTCAGGGCGCAGTTTCCGCTGACGCGCCGCACCCCGGTGTCCGGGGGAACCGTCGAGGACATGTATACTTTCATCGGGATAGCCATAAGCGACGGAACTTCGACGCGGCGGGCGGCGGGCGTCGAGGTGGCCGGCCTCACCGTTTGCCCCTGCGCTCGGGAAATGGCTTCCGAACACGCCCGAAGTTCGCTCCTTTCCGCCGGCTATACGCCGTCTCAGATCGATGAAATTATCTCCGTAACTCCCATAGCGTCGCACAACCAGCGCGGCAAAGGAACTATCATCGTGGGAGCGGAGATTCCGCTGCGGGCGGAGACGCTCGTCGAAATCGCCGAGAACGCTATGAGCTCCGGAATTTACGAACTCATGAAACGTCCCGACGAATTGCACGTGGTGCTGAGGGCACATTCCCGTCCGCGCTTTGTCGAGGACGTTGTGAGGGAGATGATCGGCGGCGTCGCGGAACGTTTGCCCGATCTGCCTGACGACGCGTTCGTTTTGGCTCGCCAGGAGAACTTCGAGAGCATCCACGCGCATAACGCGACTGCCGAACGCTGCGGATTGCTGGGAGGCATGAGGCGCGAGCTTGCGGCCGATAGCGGCGGGTCGCGCGATTTTTCGTCTCTCGAAGCGTGGCTGGAGAGTCTGCTTTAATCAACCATGCGCGCGATAATAATCGACGGCTATGTGGACGAACCGGCCTGTTTCGGCGTGCCGCCCTACGTGTCGCCTTATGTCAGGTATTGCGCCGGCGTGTTTTACTCGAACGGCTGGGACGTGAATTACACGACCTGCGACGGGTGGCGTTCGGCAAAGAGTGAGTATGCCGAGCGTATCTCCGCCTGCGAGATAGCCCTCGTCATAATGGGGCTCACCGTACCCGGACGATACAGGGGCGGTTCCCCCCTCACAATGAGAGAACTGGAGGAAATAGCGGGCGCGAAGAGGCGGTCGCGCGGTAACGGCGTTGTGATATTGGGCGGCCCTGTCCGCTGGGGGTATACGATGAGGGGAGGCAGCCGGGCGCGGCGCGTCGCCACGGACATCGTTGATTTTGTCGCGACGGGAGACGCCGAGGCTTCGCTCGACATATACTGCCGCACAAAAGAGTGGATTCCCGACGCGAGGCGCGCTTACGAATGGCTCGACGGCGCGAGGGGCATCGCGTCACTCGGCGCCGGAGTGATGAAATCACACCCGTCGTATCCAAACCTTATAGCAGAGATGGAGTTATCGCGCGGCTGTGACAGGGCGGCGGGTACCCGCAGGGCCTGTTCGTACTGCACGGAGATAATGACAGGCGGTTATGAGGAACGAAGCGCGGCCGGCACAGCGAAAGAAGCTGAGGCCCTTGACAGGGCCGGAATCAGAGCTTTCAGGCTGGGCAAGGCGGCAAACATTCTCGCCTACGGCGGAAAGGTCACGGATCGCGGTTTCGAACCGAATCCCGAACGGATTGAAACCTTGTATTCCGGGATAAGGGAAGCGGCGAAAGACTTATCCGTCCTCCACACCGATAACTGCAATCCTGAAACAATAGCTCGTTTCCCCGAGCAGTCGGCGCGCTGTCTCGAAGCGATAGCGCGCCACAACAGCGACGGCGACGGTCTGTCACTCGGCATCGAAAACCTCGATCCGGCAGTGAGGGAGGCAAACAATCTCAAGGTCTCATACGACGAAGCGCTGACGGCTGTCAGGATAGTAAACGAGATCGGAGCCGCGCGCCGTTCTCCGCGCTCAATGCCGCCGCTGCTGCCCGGACTGAATTTCCTGTTCGGCCTGGCGGGGGAGTCCCGTCACGGGCTTGAGTGGAATACTAAATTTCTCGAAACCCTTTTGGACGAGCGCCTGTCCGTGCGAAGGATAAATATCAGAAGGGCGATTATATTCCCCGGCGCTCCTCTCGAATCGTTGCTGGCGGAAAACCCCTCCGGGCTGAAGGAGCGCGATTGCAAAAAATGGAAGGAGTGGGTGAGGGAGACTGTCGATCCGGTCATGCTTGAGCGCGTCGCGCCGGATGGGGTAATACTCAGGGATGTGATTGCCGAGAGCCGCGAGGGGCGCGTGGCCTTCGGGCGGCAACTGGGGAGTTATCCGCCGCTTGTCGGCATAGTGTCGGAGAGCGTCGCGGCGGGGGAGCGCGTGGACGTCATGGTGACCGGCAGGGGAAGCCGTTCGCTCACCGGCGTAAGATACCCGCTGGACGTAAACACTGCCTCCCGCGCGGAACTGGAAGCCCTCCCCGGAATAGGCCGCGCCCGCGCGGAACATTTGCTCTCGCTCGTACCTTTTTCGCCCCATGAACTTGCGAGGGCGTTTGACGCAATGGACGCACCCGGCCTGCGCGTTAAGCTGATGCCTTATTTCGGTGAAGGCGACGGGCTTTAATTGTTCAGACCGCAATACGGGCGTTATCGTCCGTCATGCTCTGTTCCTGGATTCTGTACAGTTCCCGATACAATCCGGGAGTCTCTGAAAGCTGCCGGTGAGTACCCTGCTGGACGATACGGCCGTCTTTGAAAACGAGGATGAGGTTCGCGCGGCGCACGGTGGAGAGCCTATGGGCGACTATAATGATGGTGCGTTTTCCGGACAATTCGGCGATCGCTTTTTGTATATCCGCCTCGGTTCTAACGTCAACGGAAGCGGTGGCTTCATCGAGGATCAGGATCGGGGCTTTGCATAGCACCGCGCGGGCAATGGCAATCCGCTGCCTTTGACCGCCCGAAAGCCGCGCGCCTCTCTCCCCGACCATGGTCTGGTATCCGTCCGGCATTTCCGTGATGTCCTCATGGATGCGCGCTATCCGGGCGGCTTCTTCTATTTCCTTCACAGACGCGTCGGGGCGGGCAAAGGCTATATTTTCGGCAATGCTTCCGTTGAACAGGAACGTCTCTTGCAGTACCATTGCGATATTTCGGCGCAGACTGCCGAGTTCGATATCCCGGACATTTAAGCCGTCCATTTCGACGACGCCGCCGGTCGGATCATAAAACCGCGCCGCCAGTTGCGCAAGCGTGCTCTTTCCGACGCCTGTCGCGCCAACAATAGCGATCGTCTCCCCCGGCGCGGCTTCGAAGGATACATTCTCCAGTACCGGCGTCCCTTCAACATAAGAAAAACTCACATTGTCAAAACGCAGAGAACCGCGGGGATTACTCAGCGGAAGCGCGCCAGGGTTGTCCCGTATGGTCTCCGGCTCGTCCAGCACCTTAATGACCCGTTCCGCGCCCGCAAGTGACTGCTGCATCTGTTCGAGCAGGTTGCCCAAGCCCGTAATGGGGACGTAAAACAGCGTCAGGTACAGCATGAACGCGACAATATCCCCAACCTGAAGTTGGTTTCGATACGCGAGGTATCCGCCGAAGCCCACCACGAAGACAGAGCCGAGGGCGGTCAGGAATTCCACGCCGGGATGGAAGATGGCGCTGAAATTGAGCGCCCGCAGCATGAAACGGGTGAATTTCCCGGCTTTTACGTCCACCAGTTCATAAGCCCTCTCCTGTTGTCCGAAAGCCTGGATTTCCTGTATACCGGAATAATTATCAACCAATTGGGCGGAAAGCTGCCCGAGAATACTTTGAGTCTCCCGGAAACAGGGGCGGATCTTTTTGGCGAAAAACCAGCCGCCAAGCAGAATGAACGGGATAGGCAGGCATGTGAGCAAAGCCAGCTTCGGGTTTATCATCAGCAGGATGACCGTGACGCCCGTCACCGTGATTATGTTGGTGATCGATTCAGGGATTTGGTGGGCGTAAAGCAGCTCGAACAGGGCTGTATCGTTGATGGTCCGGCTGACTAAGTCGCCGCTTTCGTGATGGCGGTGGTAGTCCATCGACAATCCCTGTATTTTGTCGTACAGCTTTAGGCGCAGTTCCTGAACAAGCCTCCAGGCAGCTTTATGGGCCAAAAAATTGCTGAGATAACGCAGCGCGATGCGGGACACGTAAAGAACCAACAGAATCACAGTCAGTTCAAGCACTCGGCGGAATCCGTCCGCATCCAGCCCTTGCGCGACCAGCCCGATCATTTCGGACATCAACAACGGCGCGGCCAGATTCACAACCGCCAACATCAACGTGCTCGCCGCCGCTACAATCAGCAGCCGTTTGTATCGCTTCGCATGAGCGGCTACCCTTAGAAGGGTGTTCACTGTTCATCACCGCCATCTTCATCTTTGCTCTTTAGCGCCTTTAGATTCTTTGCGTTGAGCGAGGTGACAACTTTCTTACCCGACTGGAGTTCATATTGCTCACGGGCGGCTTTTGCGACTGATCCACCTTGCTTTGCAATTATCGCGGATTCTGCCATTCCAAAGGGATCATTCTCTTTCGATAAATCTGTTGCTGAGACCTCGGCGAGCATATTTAGGACAAGCTCCATGTTGGTCATGTGATCTCTCAGGTTTTCTTTTTTCAAGTCTTTGAAATCCTTATATTCGCGGGTCGTTTTCCCGCTCCATTCTTTAGTCATTATATCTGTAAGCGCGGCGAATTCCCGTGTCTCAGTTACGCCGGAACGTTGCCATTCGTCCGTTAACTCCTTTCGCACTTCCATAGTTTTAATGCGTTGGTTTATCCATTTTTCGCTATATCCTTTTTTCTGATATGTTTGAATCGCCCTGTCAAACGTAATTTCCGGGTCTGCAATCTCGTCTATCCGCTCTCTGCCAAGCTGAGCGAGCCAGAGTTTGAACGGTTCTGCTTTCGGCGATGGTATGGATTGGATAATTCTCAAGAGTTGTTCAGTATCCGCGACATCGGTGTTGTAGCGTTTGCCGTCTGACGACATCATTTTCAGTTGTACGATTTTTTCGTACAACTGACTTCCCTCGGCTTTCATTTTGCGTTTCAAATCGCTCCAATATCGCCGAGGGTTTTCTGTTCCGGTCAGCAACTCAATAACATCTACAACCGAAATCTGCCAGTCTTGTTGTTCTTCGTTCCATTCTATTCGGACTTGTTTATCATCAAATACTTTTATCTTGTTACCCACTGTTGTGCGCCCCCTTTGTCATCATCTGTAAAAGCGTTTCTTTTAATTTGCCGCTCAAGGGGGAGCCAGGGTCAAAACACATCTCAATGAACAAGCGCATATCCTCGTTGTCCTCGATTTTCGGCTTGAACTCGTATAGTTTTCCTTGCGGTTGTCCGGTTCGCACAAAGAGATAATCCATCGGCACATCAAAATAATCCGCGTACCATAAGAGCGTATTAGCCGGGGGAAAACCGTCTCCGCTCTCATAGCGGTTCATGCTGACCTGCGATATTCCTATCAACTTTCCTATTTTGGCTTGTGACAGCCCTATACTTTCTCGCAAACTCCGCAATCGCGATCCAAGTTCTTTCATCCGAAAAGCCCTCTATCTGCACAGGCACTATATCCGATATTATTATTGTTATCAATACTAATTTCGGATATATGTCAATAAAATGTGGGCATCGACAGCGCAGCGCCTGCCACACACTTTGCGCAGGCGCAAAGTCTAGTGTGTTATGTTATGCCAGTCCTCCGACAGTGAGGAGGACTGGCATAAAGCTCCCGTCTTTGTCGTAATTCCGTTGTTCTTTCCGGTTTTTCTTTGGTGGAATCACAATTTCCATTCCCATTGATCACGCTTGTTCGATAATAGCGTTTACGTCATAACCACGATCAGCTAACAGCGCAATAGCGTCCGATGCCTTCTATCAAGCTTTCTTCAAGCTTGCAATCCGCTATAGCAAGGCGGCAAATCTCGCCACGGCGCGCCTGTGCGAAGTATCCAAAAAATGGCGTTTAGAAATTGCCGGTTATCATTGGCTACTCTACCCCATTGCCCTGGTTGACCGGGCAAGTGTGGCGACAATAATTCCCATACAG
>Ga0099364_10012829_pt1 | contig 11276 bp, 8 predicted proteins | sample TergutTh196P3_FD_73070 | JGI IMG/M metagenome (GOLD analysis project Ga0099364, IMG submission 73070) | Microcerotermes parvus P3 segment gut microbial communities from Pointe-Noire, Republic of the Congo - Th196 P3 | ecosystem: Host-associated > Arthropoda: Insects > Digestive system > Gut ...
TGTAACCATAACCTGCCGAAACCGACAGGGCAACGGTAGCGATAATGGCAGCTAAATACGATTCATAGAGGTCGGCGCCCATACCCGCAACATCGCCGACATTATCGCCGACATTATCGGCAATAACCGCGGGGTTTCTCGGATCATCTTCGGGGATTCCTATTTCAACCTTTCCTACCAGGTCTGCGCCCACATCGGCAGCCTTCGTAAAAATGCCTCCGCCCACATGGGCAAAGAGGGCCATGGAGGAAGCACCCATACCAAAGGTCAGCATAGCTGTAGAAATATAACGGATCTGCTCAAGGGGGTTGTCTGCAAGGTGGGCGTAAAATACATATCTTAAAAGCAGGTACCAAATGGTTGTATCTAAAAGCGCAAGTCCTACAACGGTAAAGCCCATCACCGTACCTGAAGAAAAGGCTACCCGCAGGCCCCTGTTAAGACTTTCGGAAGCTGCCTGCGCGGTTCTGGCATTTGCTGATGTAGCTATTTTCATCCCGATAAAACCCGACCTGGCGGAGAAAAAACCCCCGGTGATGAATGCAAAGGGGATAAAAGGGGTTAAAAAACCCATAAATGCCATAACACCCAGAACAACGAACATAACAGAGAAAAATACCGCTACCCCTTTGTATTGCCGCTTTAAATAAGCACTGGCGCCCTTGCGTATTGCTGCTGATATTTTCCGCATGGTTTCGTTACCTTCAGGAAAACTCAAGACTTTCCTTGCCTGAATAAAGGCAAAAAGCAAAGCTATCAGAGAACCCAATGGTACAAAGAAAAATAGTAGCTCCAGCGGCATATTACCTCCGTATTGAATTAAATCATTTTATACACATATTGTAAATGCCCCTGTATTTTTGGTATCTTTAGATTACCATGAATGAACGTCTGAGCTCCCTCCTAAAACGTTATGCAGAAGTATCCCTTTTGATACAGGATCCGGATATGGCAAAGGATCAAAACCGCTATCGGGATACCATGCGGGAGTACTCCCACCTGAGCGACATTGCCTCGTTACATAATGAAATTGACAGCCTGACACAACAACTTGAGGAGGCCAGGACAATTGCCCATGATGAGAAAGATCCACAGATGCGGGAACTGGCAAAGGAAGAGTTAAAGGAACTGGAATCCAGCCTGGAAAGCTCTGAAACGAAACTTAAATTCCTGCTTATTCCCAAAGACCCCCTGGATGAAAAAAACATCATTATGGAAATTCGTGCCGGAACCGGAGGAGAAGAAGCGGCCCTGTTTGCATCCGATCTGTACCGCATGTATTCCCGCTTTGCCGAAACCAGGGGATGGAAATTTGAAATAATGAATTCCAATGAAACGGGGATTGGCGGCATTAAAGAAATTGTATTTTCAATCAGCGGTAATAATGTGTACGAAAACCTCCGTTATGAGTCCGGTGTTCACCGTGTACAACGGGTACCGACAACGGAATCTTCCGGCAGAATTCACACCTCGGCGGTAACAGTGGCTGTCCTGCCCGAGGCGGATGAAACGGAGATTGACATCAGGAACGAAGACCTCCGCATTGATGTGATGCGTGCCGGAGGCCCCGGAGGCCAGTCTGTCAACACCACCGATTCTGCTGTACGTATTGTGCATATTCCCTCTGGTATTACTGTTCACTGCCAGGATGAAAAAAGCCAGATAAAAAACAAGGCCAAGGCAATGCGAATACTGCGCGCCCGCATCTACGAAATGGAAGAGGCAAAGGCCGCTTCCCAGCGTGCCGAAGCCCGTAAAACCCAGGTGGGTTCCGGCGACCGATCAGAGCGGATCAGAACCTACAATTTTCCTGATAACCGTGTTACCGATCACCGCATCGGCCTGACCCTGTACAAACTTGACCGCATCATGGAAGGTGATGTGGGCGAAGTCTTTGACGCGCTTAAGCTGTCGGCCCGGGAAGAACTGCTGCGTACGACGAGTTCTGAGGCTTCATAATTTTTGAAAAAATGCCGACCATACGTGAAGCCTTGGCCGAAGGCAGCGCTTCTCTTGCCGCGGCAGAGATTGAAAGTCCCGGACTTGACGCTTCCCTGCTCCTTGCCGACGTTCTCAATGTCAGCCGTTCTTCGTTGATTGCCGCCTCCTCCGAGCTGCTTACAGAAAAACACCTTGTCGTTTTCGGCAATGTAATGAAACGCCGGCTGGAAGGAGAAAGCGTTGCCTACATCCTCGGCAGGAAGGAATTCTACGGCCTGGAATTCATGGTAAACCCTTCAGTCTTGGTTCCCCGCCCCGAAACAGAAACCTTAGTCGAAATTGCCCTGAAAGCTGGAAAATCATCTCCTGTAATTCGAATGCTTGATCTATGTACCGGGTCGGGGGCGGTGGCGATAGCTTTGAAACATACAATGCCCGAATGGGAAGTTTGGGCAACAGACATGTGCACGAAAGCTCTGGAAACCGCCAAAACCAACGCAGCCCGTCTTCTGCCTCCGGATTCAATCCATTTCTTTCCGGGCGATCTCTACGATGCCTTACAGCCCCTGTTTTCCACTGATAATAGTTCATTGTTCACTGTTCATTGTATTGTCAGCAATCCCCCCTACATTCCCGCCGGTGAAATTGCATCACTGAGCGCCGAAGTCCGCAGAGAACCGGTTATTGCCCTGGATGGCGGCAGGGATGGACTGGACATTATCAGAAGAATCATTGTCCGTGCGCCGGAATTTCTCTGTCCTCATGGTGTGCTCCTGCTGGAAGCGGATCCCCGGCAAATGCAGAATATAACAGCCTTGTTTGAAGAAAACGGTTTTAATAATATAGCAATTTTTCCTGACCTTTCCGGCCGGGAACGGGTCATTACAGGGCGGAAAAAACCATAGGCTGCGGTTGTAAAACCGGCGGTCATGGAACCGGTAGAATAATCCGCCGGATATTGATAGTATCTGTGCATGACTATGGATTGGCAGAACCCCGAATTATTACACAGAAACAGGGAAAAGGAACGATCTTATTTTATTCCTTTTCACAGCAAAGAGGCAGCGCAGCATCTTCACGACAACAAGGGAGCTTCATCGTATTACAAGCTCCTCAACGGTGACTGGGCTTTCCGGTACTTTGACCGGTATATTGATGTCAGCGAAGAACTCTTTGCACAGGACAACGATCTTACCGACTGGGATACAATACCTGTTCCGGTTAACTGGCAGATGGTCGGATATGATATTCCTCACTATTCCAATGTTAACTACCCGCATCCGGTTGATCCGCCGTTTGTACCGGATGAAAACCCTGTCGGCGTGTATGCACGGGATTTTTTGCTAACCGAATCCTGGGCCGGGCGCGAAACTTTTGTGGTGTTCGAAGGCGTCAATTCCTGCTTCTACCTGTATGTTAACGGCGCCTGTGTGGGTTACAGCCAGGGATCGCACATGCAGAGCGAATTTAATATCGCACGTTTTTGCCGGCCGGGTAAAAACCGCCTGACGGTTAAGGTGTTAAAATGGTGTGACGGCAGCTATCTTGAGGATCAGGATTTTTACCGTTTGTCAGGTATTTTCCGGGATGTCTACCTCCTGTCCAGGAGTGCCGGCCGCATTCGGGATATATGTATCAAGGCCGAATTGGATGATGATTATAACAATGCGGTATTGTCAATAACGCTGGACAAGGAAGGCAGCGGCACAAGCAAGGTGCAGTTTGTATTATATGCTCCGGACGGAAACACTGTCATTGAAAAAGAAATTGATTTTGGTCAGACATTCCTGGATATTTCCTCACCCTTAAAATGGAACGCCGAAACACCCTGGTTGTACAAGGCGGTATTTGGTTTTGAAGGTGAATGGATACCCGTTGACTGTGGATTCATAAAAATACAGACAGCACAAAACTGCGCCCTGCTGATAAATGGAACATCGGTTAAGCTCAAAGGTGTTAATCGTCATGATACCGATCCGGTGATGGGTCATTACACCCCGTTGCATCATATAAAGCGCGATCTTGAGTTGATGAAGCAGCATAATATCAATACGATTAGGACATCGCATTATCCGAATACGCCTGAGTTTTACCGGTTGTGCAGCCGTTATGGTTTTTATATCATCGATGAAGCAGACCAGGAGATGCATGGTTTTTGCCACAGTCATCCGGGAGCAAAAGGTCATTACAGCCATTTTAACCCGGCCCTTCCTTCTGATAATCCTCAATGGAAAAACGCCCTCCTGGACCGGGCAAAACGCATGGTTGAACGGGATAAAAACCATCCCTGTATTATCATGTGGTCTCTGGGCAACGAGAGCTCATTTGGTGTCAATATCATTGCCATGGCGGACTGGATCCATGAACGGGATTCTTCACGCCTGGTTCATTTTGAGCAGGCAAGCTGTGCTGCACGGGATTTAAAAACAACACCTGCATGCGATGCCAGTATAGATGTTGACAGCTGTATGTACCCTAACCTTGAACGTCTTGAAGCAGAGGGTAAAAATAAGCAAAAAGACACACGTCCGTTTTTTGTGTGCGAATATGCTCATGCAATGGGTAATGGTCCCGGCGGATTAAGCGATTACTGGGCTGTGTTTAATGCATATCCACGGCTTATCGGCGGCTGTATCTGGGAATGGGCCGATCATGCGGTAATCCTCACTGATGATAATGGTGAAAAATATTGGGGTTATGGCGGAGATATGGGTGAATATCCCCATGATGAAAATTTCTGCAATGACGGCTGTGTCATGCCGGACAGGACACCTTATCCAGGTATGCGGGAAATCAAGGCTCTGTACCAATATAGTGCATGTGAACTTGCCGATGTGGACAGTACAAACGGCAGTATTAAAGTAAAAATCACCAATATGCATGATTTTATCAGCAGTAATATATATGACATGTACTGGTCTATTATCTGCGACGGGAAAACAACCGCCGAAGGCACCATGAGCGTTCCCTCAGTTGAGCCGAAAAAATCCCGGCAGATTACCATTAACGCAGCACTGCCTCCGGCTGCCTTGTTTGGGGTGTACCTCAACCTGAGTTTCCGTCTGGCAAAAAGTACACTCTGGGCGAAAAAAGGTTTTGAAGCAGCATCAGCCCAGCTGGAAATTACCGTGCCAAAAATACAGGTAATCCGCATTGAAAAATCCCTGCCTCCTGTTGCAATGCACCAGCAGGGTGAGTACACCATTATCGAAGGCGATACATTTACGTATAAGTTTAATAATTTTTACGGATCATTTGAATCAATTACACGTAACGGTGTGGAGTTTCTCCGTAACCGTCCCTGTTTCAGCGTATGGCGCGCCCCTACGGATAATGATCGTAATATCAAACATCAATGGAATAATGAAAACCTTCAGCATGTGGTTAGTAAAGTATATTCGGTTAACACCGAAATGGCCGCAGAAGGGGTTAGAATAACGGTACATGGCAGCCTTTGTGCGGTTGCCCGCGCTCCTTTTGCGCAAACTGTAATCACGTATACCATTTTACCATCGGGTGAAATAATGGTAAATGTTTCTGCCGATATTCGTGATAATATGATGTTTCTCCCCCGGTTTGGCCTGGAGTTGATTATGCCCGCAGGCAATGAATATCTTGAGTATTATGGATTAGGACCGGAAGAAAACTACTGCGATATGAACAGTATCTTCATGGGGCTGTACACATCCAGTGTCAGCGATCAGTATTTTCCCTATATAAAACCTCAGGAGCATGGTAATCATGGAAACGTCAAATGGGCGGCCGTTTTTGATATGCTTGGACGAGGGCTGCTTTTCAGGGCCAAAACCCATTTTGAATTTAATGCTTCTCATTATACAGCGGGGGATCTGACTAAAGCTGCTCATACGAATGAACTGGAGGCAAGGGAAGAAACGATTGTCCGCATTGATTATAAAAACGGCGGCATTGGATCGGGAAGCTGCGGACCCTATACATTTGATAAATACCTTGTCAATGATAAACAGATTCGGTATACATTCGGGATTCTGCCGTTTTCCCGGGAAGAAATGGCTGCCAGCGAAGCGGTGAAGTATATGTTTGTGTAAGGAAAAACCATGACAAAAATTTGTTATTTCAGCGGAACGGGTAATACCCTGTGGTCTGCACAGGAAATTGCCCGGTTAACCGGCGGCGAAAACGAGCTTCTCAATATCGGAATGTTAGCGCACAAAGACCCCATAAGCCTTGAAGCGGATGCTGTTATTATTCTGTTTCCTTCGTATGCATTCGGTTTGCCGCTTGTTGTCAGCAGGTTTCTGCAGAAATGCGAATTTAAAACGCCTTATATTGCAGCCCTGGTTACCTACGGCTCGAATCCCGGAGGGTCTCTTGCTGCAGCTGCCCGTATACTCAAAAAGAAATGTATCAGGACAGTGTATTATGGATCCATCCCCGCTGTTGAAAATTACATTCCGATCTTTGGCGTGCAGCAGGAGAGGACTAAGCACAAACGGTTGATCATGCAGAAGGATGCAACCGTGTTGGCTGCACACTGCATTGCTGAACGGAAGATCAACCGTATCAACACATTCCGCCCGTTCTCCGGGCTTATTTCATCGCTGTTTTGTCTGGGCCTGAAAGTATTTTTTAAATATTACCGCCTCAGCGATTCCTGCAATGGCTGTGGAATTTGTCAGACAATATGCCCTGTATCTGCCGTCACCATGCAGGACAACCGCCCGGTTTTTTCCCCGGCATGCGAACACTGCCAGGGCTGCTTTAACTGGTGCCCCCAAAAAGCAATCAATTTCGGCCGCCTCAAGCCTGCCACCCCCCGCTATCATCACCCGGAAATAACTCTATCAGAAATCACTCCAAAATGTTAGATTAGCCATATATGGTTGTAGTACTGCGCTCCGGTGCGCCGCAAAAAAAAATTGATCCCCTCATTCGCTGGCTGGAAGAAAAAAACCTTGGAGTACGGGTTTTTCAGGGGCAGCAGCAGTGCGTCCTTGGTCTTATCGGCGATACGGTTGGTATTGATGCGGATATGCTGCGCAGCCTTGATATTGTGGAATCGGTGGCCGATATGTCTGACCCCTTTAAGGCAAGCAACCGGAAAATGCACCCCGAAGATACGGTTATTCAAACCCTTAACGGCAGGGGGCCGTCCATTGGAGGCGGCAATTTTGCTCTTATCGCAGGACCATGCTCGGTTGAGTCCGGCGAACAGCTCAACCTTGTCGCCGCGCAGGTAAAAGAATCCGGCGCTAATTTTTTACGGGGCGGAGCATTTAAGCCGCGGACTTCCCCCTATGATTTTCAGGGCCTGGGAGAGGAAGGGCTTGCACTGCTACTTGAAGCAAAAAAAAATACCGGCCTGCCCATTGTAACGGAGCTTATGGAAGTCCGTAACCTCCCCATGTTTGATGAAGTTGATGTTATCCAGGTGGGAGCGAGAAATACCCAGAACTACGATCTGCTTAAGGAACTGGGCAGGGTAAAGAATATAATACTTTTGAAAAGAGGACTTGCCGGGACCATCAAGGAACTGTTAATGAGCGCTGAATATATCATGGCAAGCGGCAATGAAAATGTCATTTTATGCGGACGGGGGATTCGAACTTATGAGTCTGACTATTCACGCAATACCCTGGATCTATCGGCTGTTCCGATTCTTAAAAACCTTACCCATCTGCCGGTCATTGTTGACCCCAGCCATGCTACCGGCAGGGCGGACATAGTGCCGGCAATGGCGCTGGCAGCAGTGGCGGCAGGGGCGGATGGTATAATGATTGAAGTCCACAACGATCCGCAAAGGGCGCTCTGCGATGGCGCCCAGTCTCTCACTGTGGAACAGTTCCGGGATACGGCGGATAAAATCTTTAAAATACGGGAAGCGTTATTCTGATGACACAGGTTGGCATAGTCGGGCTTGGGCTGATTGGCGGCTCCTTAGCAAAAGCCTATAAACGGACAGACGGTATTCGTGTCCTGGGTTGTGATCGGGATAAATCAATCCTCGATTTTGCACACCTTGCCCAGGCAATTGACGGTGAGTTGTCGGATGATAATATGGGCGCTTGTGACTGCATCCTGCTTGCCGCATATCCCCAGGGGGTGATTGATTGGGTTATGGAAAAAGCGCCGCTGCTGGATAAAAACAATACGGTCATTGACTGCAGCGGTGTTAAAAAACGGATATGCGAAGAAATTTTTCCCATTGCCGAACACTATGGATTTACCTTTGCCGGCGGCCACCCCATGGCAGGATCCCATCAGTCAGGTTTTAAATACAGCCGTGAGGATCTGTTTGACGGTGCGCCAATGGTGATAGTGCCGTCCTCCTTTGATGATATCCGGCTGCTTGAGCGTATAGAAAAACTCCTTGCCCCTGTTGGCTTTGGGCGGATTTCTTTTACCACTGCCGCTGAACATGATGAGGTTATTGCTTTTTCATCTCAAATGGCCCATGTTGTTTCCAATGCCTTTATTAAAAGCCCCACCGCCCTGAAACACCGGGGTTATTCGGCAGGAAGCTACAAGGACCTTACCCGTGTCGCCTGGCTTGACCCGGATATGTGGGCGCAGCTGTTTCTGGAAAACCGTGATGAACTGCTGCGTGAAATAGATTTTTTTCTCGATTCGATGGGGCAGTACAAGGATGCTCTTGCACAGAAGGACAACCAGCGGCTGCGTACTCTCCTGGATGAAGGACGTCTGCGTAAGCGAGAGGTTGACGGACCATAATATGAAAGTAACTATACTACCCGGCCCTGCAAGCGGCCGCATTACCGTGATATCATCAAAGAGCCATTTGCACCGGCTGTTGATTCTAGCCTCACTGGCGGACAAGCAGACTCTTATTCACTGTGAACATTCGTATGCTGAAGATATACAAGCTACCATCACATGCCTTGAAGCGCTGGGTGCGGTCATCGACATACGGAATAAAGGATTTATGGTTACACCACTTAATCGTATGCGATTACCCCCAAGGGCTGTTTTTCCCTGCGGGGAAAGCGGCTCTACCCTGAGGTTTATGCTGCCGCTTGCCTGCGCCCTGGGAGTAAGCGGTGAATTTTCCATGTCAGGCCGGCTGCCTGATCGTCCTCTTGCACCTTTGGATCGTGAGCTTTCCCGCCATGGTATTCAATTATCACAACCCAGTCATTATACTCTGCAATCCGAGGGGAAACTTACTGCGGGAAATTATACTCTGCCCGGTACTATATCATCCCAGTATATTTCCGGTTTACTTATGGCTCTTCCGTTATTGCAGGGGAGCAGCAGCCTTGCTGTAGAAGGGCTGCTGGAATCGGCGGATTATGTCACCATGACCCTTCAGACGGAAAAAGCTTTTGGGTTTCGTCCGGTGATTAACCACAACCGGTACGAAATTCCCGGCAGGGCATCCGGAGAAAATTTTACTTTTTCCAGCCCGGAAAAAATTGCCGCCGAAGGGGACTGGTCCAATGCAGCATTTTGGCTTTGTGCCGGTGCAATGCCCGGCGGAAAAATTAAGCTTGCCGGGCTGAACATACACAGCGTTCAGGGTGACCGTGCGATAAGTGATATTCTTGAACACATGGGCGCGCATATTAATTGGGAAGGAGAAACCCTGGACATTTGCGAAGGCCGTCGGCGTGGGGTGGAAATTGATGCGCGGGCAATACCGGATCTTATACCGGCACTCTGCGCTGTAGCGGCAGTCAGCGCCGGAAAAACCGTGGTAAAAAATGCCGGGAGGCTTCGGTTAAAAGAATCCGATCGGCTGGCGGCAGTTGCGCAAACCCTCAATTCCCTGGGAGCGAAGGTAAAGGAAGGGCGGGATTCCCTGCATATACAGGGAGTGGAAGGACTTTGCGGCGGTGAAGTTGATGCCTGGGGCGATCATAGAATCGCCATGATGGCGGCTGTTGCTTCCCTGGCCTGTGGTAAACCGGTAACCATTAAGGGCGCAGAGGCGGTAAGTAAATCCTACCCCGCCTTTTGGGAAACATTCCGATCCCTTGGTAAAGAGGTTCTTATCGATGAGTAGTGTCTGGAAAAGCAGGCTGAGCCTGTCAATCTTTGGACAGTCCCACGCAAGCGCCATTGGTATGACCCTGGATGGCATTCCCTCAGGAGAAGCTGTAGACCCAGAACGTTTACAGGCCTTTTTAAACCGCCGTGCACCCGGCCGTTTTCCCTGGGCCACGGATCGCCGGGAAGAAGATGTCCCGGAATTTATCTGCGGGCTGGTCAATGCTCAAACTTGCGGCGCACCCATTACCGCAATCATCTCCAATACTAATACCCGGCCTTCACATTACGATGAACTGCATGATATTCCCAGACCGGGACACGCCGACTATACCGCGCATAGTAAATTCGGCGGTTATCAGGATGTTTGCGGCGGCGGGCATTTTTCCGGGCGGCTTACCGCAGCCCTGTGCATAGCCGGTGGAATTTGCCTGCAGATTCTTGAGCGGCGGGGGATTGTTATCGGCGCGCATATTGCTCAAATTGCAGGTATATTCGACACCATGTTCGATCCAATAGATCCCGGTAAGGAAATAATGTCAAAACTTTTTAACATGGATTTTCCTGTACTGGACAGTGCGGCAGGTGAAAAAATGAAAGAAGCAATCATGCTGGCCAAAAGTAAAGGGGATTCTGTCGGCGGCAGTATTGAATGTGTCTCTGTCGGCCTGCCGCCGGGTTTGGGGGATCCTATCTTCGAGGGGCTGGAAAACAGGATCGCTTCCCTTACCTTTGGCATCCCCGCCGTCAAGGGCATTGAATTCGGTGCAGGCTGGAAAGCCGCATCCATGGCGGGCAGCGAACATAATGATCCGTTTTACCTGGACGGCCGCATTATTAAAACCCGCACAAACAATCACGGGGGCATTCTCGGCGGAATAAGTTCGGGGATGCCGGTTGTTTTCCGGGTGGCAGTAAAACCAACCCCGTCTATCGGCAGAGAACAGGAAAGTATCAGCCTGAGCAGGCAGGAATCGGTAAAACTCAATATCAGGGGACGGCATGACCCCTGTATTGTTCCCAGAGCCGTACCCTGTGTAGAATCCGCAGCGGCCATAGCGATATTGGACGCATTAATGGAGATGTATTATGAACCTGGATGATTTTAGAAATTCTATTGACACAATTGACGAAAAGCTGCTTGGCCTGTTCGCAGAAAGGATGGATATCGTTTCAAAGATAGCCGAGTACAAACAGGCACATAACCTGCCTACCCTGGACCGCGGGCGGGAAGCGGAAAAACTGAGCCTTATTTCCGGCAAAGTTACACCGCATCTGGAACCGCTGGCCCATACCCTGTTCGATACTCTTTTTGAACTGAGCCGCAGCCATCAAAGTTCATTGCGGTT
>Ga0099364_10012830_pt1 | contig 11276 bp, 8 predicted proteins | sample TergutTh196P3_FD_73070 | JGI IMG/M metagenome (GOLD analysis project Ga0099364, IMG submission 73070) | Microcerotermes parvus P3 segment gut microbial communities from Pointe-Noire, Republic of the Congo - Th196 P3 | ecosystem: Host-associated > Arthropoda: Insects > Digestive system > Gut ...
TGGGTTTTATGGTTTCCTTTAACAGAGCCGCCATCGCTCCGTTGGCGCTTAACTCTCTTGCCGTAACAGGTTGATTGGAAAAATTATATCCTATGATGATGTTTCCAAGCCGTTCCTTTAAATCGGCAAGGTCATCGGAAAGGCACACTATTGCCATAATTTCCGATGCAACGGTTATTTGAAAACAGTCTTCGCGCGGCATACTGTTGTTTTTCCCGCCCAATCCGACAATAGTGTTTCTCAACGCTCTGTCGTTCATATCTATTGTGCGTTTCCATGTTATCTGACGCGGGTCGATTTGCAATATGTTTCCTTGATGTATATGGTTGTCAATCATTGCAGAAAGGAGGTTATTTGCCGCCGTTATTGCGTGCAAATCGCCTGTGAAATGAAGGTTTATATCTTCCATAGGCACAACCTGCGCATACCCGCCTCCCGCTGCGCCGCCTTTTATGCCCATACAGGGTCCAAGCGACGGTTCGCGTAATGCGACCATTGTTTTAGCGCCAAGCAAATTCAAAGCCTGCGTCAATCCAATGGTGATTGTCGTTTTCCCTTCGCCTGCCGGCGTGGGGTTGACGGCTGTAACAAGTACTAACTTGCCATCGTTTTTGTCTTTAAGGCTGAGAAATAAATCATCGTTTATTTTCGCCTTGTATTTTCCATACAAGTCCAAATAATCGGGATTAATCCCAAAATTTTCAGCTACTTCCGTTATTGGAAGCATTTTTGTCTCTTGAGCAATTTGTATATCAGACTTCATTGAAGTTAATCCGACTATTCCTCGTCCTTAATAATTCTCAACAGTTCTAATTCAAAGATTATAACACTGTTAGGTTTTATTTGAGATCCGGGAGGAGGATACAGTCCATATCCTAACTCGGAAGGGATATATATTTCCCATACAGAGCCTTCTTTCATCAGCATTAAGGCTTCGGTAAATCCCTGAACCACCCGGCTAACTTCAAAAATTGCCGGCATTCCGCGTTCTTTGGAACTGTCGAATACTGTTCCATCAATTAACGTGCCGTGATACATGACTTCAACTGTATCATCAAATGTCGGTTGCATACCTGCTCCATCTTTGATGATTTTGTACTGTAAACCACTGGGAAGAGTAACAACTCCCGATTTTCTACTGTTGGCTCTCAGGAAATCTTCGCCTTCTTTTAGAGCCTGCTCGCCGGCACGACTCTGCAAAGTCTCGAAAAACTGGTTTACATACATCTGGGCTTCCATCATTTTTTCCTGAAGTTCAAAATCATCAATGTCTTTGAAATTTTCAACAGCATACAGAAAACCTTTGGCAACGGCGTCTACGTTGATGTCGTCAAAATCGGATTTTGCCATTCCTATTCCATAGTAAATTCCTATGTAATAACTTGCCGAATCGACGTCATTTTTTAGACGCACCTGATAATTAGGTTTATTCCCGCCGCAAGAAGCCAGCAAAACCGCTGCCGATACTAAAATACTAAAAATTATTTTCTTTTTATACATTTTTTTTTGATTTTTTAAATTAAACTGCAAAGTAACGATAAATAATTGATTTTTGAATGTTAAAAATTCTTAATTGTTGATAGAAATCAGTTCGACCTCGAAAGTGAGCGTTGAATATGGCTCAATTCCCGAACGTTGAGTGCTTCCGTAAGCCAACTCATGTGGTATATACAGAATCCACTTTGAACCAACGGGCATCAGTTGCAGGGCTTCTATCCAACCCTGAATGACCTGACCGACGCCAAATACCATAGGTTCGCCACGATCTACCGAACTGTCGAAAACAGTACCGTCTAACAATGTACCGTGATAATGAACGGTAACTCTGTCGGTAGCCGCAGGTTTAGCTCCTGTGCCGGCTGTGACTATCTTGTACTGCAAGCCGCTTGGAAGTGTAACTACGCCGGGAGCGGTCCTGTTTCGTTCTAAAAACTCGCGACCGGCAACAAGATTCTTTTCGTAACGAGACGCTTGAATCTTTATGTATTGCATGTTTACATACATATTTGCCTCTTCGAGAGACATTTCTTTTGCTCCGGCGCCTTGCAAAATTGATTCAATTGCCCGGGCTACTATTTCAGCATTGAGAGGCTGAAAACCAGTGGTTTGAATACTTGTCTGTATGTTCTGACCAAACAACACGCCAATTGCATAACTTAATGAATCAGTCTCGTTTTCAAGCGTCTGACCTTTTACGGTCGCTGCGCTAAAGGCAAAACATATCAACAATAAAATGATATTAACTTTCATACTATATATTATAATGTATACTAAAAATTTCGCCGCAAAGATACATTATTTTTTTATATTTTATTACTTTTGCACGAAATTTGATATAAAAAAAATCAAAAATCGAAAATCAAAAATGTCAAACAGTATAATTCTCGAAAAGTTAGAGGCAATTAATGAGCGTTACGAAGAAACAGGGCGTCAGATTGCCGAGCCTGATGCGATGTCCGATATGAAGCGTTACGTAAAATTGAACAAGGAATATCGTGATTTGGAGCCGCTTATAAAAGTTTTTGGCGAATATCGCAATGTATTAAGCAATTTGGACGAAGCGCGCCAAATACTTCAAAACGAAAAAGATGAAGAACTTCGCGAAATGGCGCAGGAAGAAGTAGAAACGTTGAGCCGGCAGATTGAACCGTTAGAAGAACAAATCAAACTGTTGCTGCTGCCGTCTGACCCGCAAGACGATAAAAACGCAGTGGTGGAAATACGCGCAGGCACAGGCGGCGACGAAGCAAGTATTTTTGCGGGCGACCTCCACAGAATGTATACGCGCTATTGCGAAAACAAAGGATGGAAGGCGGAAGTAACAAGCCTGTCGCCCGGAACATCAGGCGGATTTAAGGAAATTGTGATGACCGTTACCGGAAACAAAGTTTACGGCACGCTCAAGTACGAATCAGGCGTACATCGCGTACAGCGCGTTCCTAAAACAGAAACGCAGGGACGGGTGCATACTTCGGCGGCAACTGTCGCCGTACTGCCCGAAGCAGACGAATTTGATATAGATCTGAATGTGAACGATATACGAAAAGATACGTTTTGTTCGTCAGGTCCCGGAGGTCAATCGGTAAATACTACATATTCGGCTATACGCCTGACACATATTCCAACAGGCATCGTAGTACAATGTCATGACGAAAAATCGCAAATCAGAAACTATGAAAGAGCGCTCGCCGAACTGCGTACACGTATCTATAATCTTGAATATCAAAAGTATTTAGACGAAGTGTCATCAAAACGAAAGACAATGGTCTCCACCGGCGACCGTTCGGCTAAGATACGCACATACAACTACCCGCAAGGACGCATCACCGACCACCGAATCAACTTCAGCCTGTATAACCTTCAGGCTGTGGTAGATGGCGACATACAAGAACTGATAGACAAACTGCAAGTCGAAGAAAACGCCGAACGCCTACGAGACAGCGGACTATAGGTTTTTTTCATCCCGCAAAGGATTTTTTATCCGCTTTTTATCACGCAAAGACGCCAAGACGCAAAGGAATTTCGAACTAACTTTGCGCCTTTGCGCCTTTGCGAGAGATTTACAGCAAATTCAGTTTGACCAGGTCTTGGTTTACGTTGCGGACGTCGTCGGCGCTTTTGTTAAACAACGCTTGCTCGTCGCCGTCAAGTTTGTAATCGACGATTGTTTCCCAGCCTGTTTTGCCTACTACCACAGGAACGCCTATACAGATGTCATTTTGTCCGTATTCGCCTTCGAGGGATACGCAGCATGGGAACACTTTTTTCTGGTCGCGAACTATCGCTTCCGTCAATGCTGCGCTTGCCGCTCCGGGAGCGTACCATGCCGAAGTGCCGAGCAACTTGGTGAGAGTGGCTCCGCCAACCTTTGTGTCGGCAACAACCTTATCCAACGCTTCGGCGCTTAGCAGTTGCGAAACGGGAATACCATTGTAATTGGCAAAACGCTTGAGCGGAATCATGGTCGTATCGCCATGACCGCCAATTACAGTCGCTTCAAGGTCGGTAGCGGGGCAATTCAAAGCCTTGCTGAGATAACACTTGAAGCGCGAACTGTCTAAGATACCACCCATGCCGATTATCTGCTTTTTGGGTAGTCCGCTAACCTTCAATGCCAAATATGTCATCGTATCCATAGGATTGCTGATGACGATGATTATTGCATTAGGCGAATATTTAAGGATGTTTTGCGTAACGTCCTTAACTATGCCTGCGTTCACGCCGACTAACTCTTCGCGCGTCATACCCGGCTTGCGCGGAACTCCCGAAGTTATCAATACAACGTCCGACCCGGCGGTTGCGCTGTAATCGTTGGTGACGCCCGTAATGCGGGTGTCGAACTCTAATAGGGCGGAAGTCTGCATCATATCCAAAGATTTGCCTTCGGCAATGCCTTCCTTAATGTCAAGCAATATCAACTCGCTTGCCAACTCTTTCTGTGCAATAGCATTTGCACACGTGGCGCCTACATTTCCAGCGCCTACTACTGTTATTTTACTCATGAATGAGACGTTTTTAGAATTTTTGCAAATATATGCATATTTTTTGAATTATCAAAAAAAAAAAATGATGAAATTGATGAAATCAGGAATTTTGATAATCATTCGCAATTTAACAAAACCTTTTCAATTTTTCAATTTTTCAATTTCCCGTCGCTCTTTTTTTGAAGGGCGTCCAGCGCCTCTGTCTCGCTTTACAAAGGCAGTCATACGGGCTATTTCAACCTTCTCCAGTTCTTCCTGCGGCGTAGTATCGGTAATATAATTTTTCACCAAAGACGCTGATTGTCGTTTGTCTATCAATTGAATAATGTCGTAAGTATGCACTGCCGGCAGTTTTTTTACCGTCAGTTTATCGCCAACTTTTACATGACGGGAAGGCTTCACTTCGGAGCCATTGACCAATACGCGATTTTTTTCACATTCTTCGGCAGCAATATTGCGCGTTTTGTATATCCTCGCCGACCATAAAAATTTATCTATCCTTACTGTTTCCATTCTTAATATAAGTTCAAAAACGGCGATACATGTGCGGCGTTTACCGCTTGAACAACTTTGTCTAATATTTCTTGAGTGATGGTAACCGGAGGATTAGGAATGTTAGGATGAGGCGAGTCAGGAGGGTGTTGCCCTCCTTTGTTAGCAATGTAGCCTGTTTGCAAATCCATGATATCATATCCGGTTAGTGTTTTAGCCAACATAGCGGCGGCAGTATAGTTTCCGAGATTGTTTAAATGACCGCCGTCATGGTTAAGATTGTCGCCGAAAAGCGCAGAACTCCTCGCGTTTTGAATAGCCGTTCCCGTAGGAATGATAAAATCAAAAGCGTCATGAGGGATAATTTTTTCATAAACTGCATTGCACATTGCCAGATACATTCCGTATGAACCTTCTGGAAAATATAAGTATAGCCAATCATCTTCATCAAAAGCCAAAGATTGACTAAAAGACCAAGTCATATTCCATCCTAATCTATATTTTTTATTTTCCATATTATTTTGAATAAATTCAAGTACTGTTTCAAGGGCTTCTGATTCAATGTCTGTCCATTCGTGCGAAAAATAACTTTGTTGTTGCAAAATAATGAAATCCCATTCCGCTTCTTCAATCAATTCTTGAAGCGAATAAACGCCTCCACCTGTAAAGAAGTCCCAATCTATAATACCGTCTGCTAAAAAATGTTGCCGACGAAGTCTATTATAAATATCTTGATCCCCATCAATGTATTTAGCAAAATCTACTACAGTACCGCCGTCTATATAAGCGTTAATGATTTTTGTTTTACTTGAATTTACTCCGAGTTGCGTTAATAATTCAAACAAATAACGCATTGCATCTTCCGAATAACTGTTTCCAATCGAAAAAATATTTATTCCGTCTTCAAGGGGATTTTTTGGGCGCGGCATTATCTTTGCATCTGATACCACATCTTCCCAATCGGGTACGGTTATGGTGAATTGTCCTTTCGAATGAGTAATCGCGATGATCTCAACCATATAATGTTTGTTACGCTCTATGTCAATTTTTGCGCCATTTTTTGAAAATTCAACGGTATAACTAACTGTCTGACCGTCAAACTGACCTGTTACAATAAACTGTGTCGGGGTATCCTTGTTATTTTCGGCAACGTAAAGCGTAGCAAGCGAAGGTGTAAGCGGCTCGATTTCCTGATATGTGGTCATTGATACATCAGGAACTGACAGCGGATCCCTTTTGAAAAGATATCCTTCACCGGGAGTGTTGGCTACGGTTATTTTTTCTATTTCAAAATTGGGGGATGCTGTAATTTCAATTTTTGCGACCGTTCTTACAAGATCTATTTGCGCTACATAGCCGCTAACAATATTTCCGACGCCGCTCATCACAAAAGGCGTTTTGGGCGATGATGAAAAAGCGCAGGTCATACTTAATAGCTCCGAAACGTTAGACGGATAAGGCTCTGTTTTCATTTCGGCTGACGGATTGGCTATTGCATAAAACGATTTGACGAGTCTTGAAACACTTTCAAGTACAATGCCGTTAGATAAATACTGTTCGTCTAATTGCGGGATGATAAAAGTTTGCGCTACGATGCCATTTCCATCTACGCCAAAGACAAGAATATCTTCGATATATTTTTCTGCTTCGCTTGCCGTTGATTTCAACAAAGAAGCAGACAACGACCTCGCAGTAAAAAAGACAATAATTTCGCGCTCGTCATCAGTATCTATAATATGTTGATCGCATCCCGCCAATAAAACTCCTAAAACTAAAAAAATCATTATTTTTTTCATGACTTATTTAATAAGTGTTTCTAAATGGCGATGCATCTGCGGCGTTTACCGCTTGAACAACTTTTGATAATATATCTGGCGTGATTGTAACCGATGGGCTTTCTCCCCATGTTTTATTTGCGACGTAAGGCGTCCGTAAATTTGAAATATCATACCCGGTTAGGGTCTTAACCCACATTGCGCTACCAATATAACATCCGAGATTGTTTAGATGGCTGCCGTCATGAGTAAGATTATCGCCGAAAAGAGCTGTACTTTTGGCGTTTTGAATGGCAGTACCCGTTGGAATGATAAAATCAAAATCGTTGTCAGGCACAATTTTCGCTTGAACAGCGCTGCAAATTAACTCATACATACGGTATGGAGTTCCGAAATCGGTAATAAGCCAACGATTGGAATCAAAATATGATTGTGTAAAAGCCCAAGTCATGTGCCAGCCTAATCTAAAGTGTGTCGATCTGTTTGCATTATTTTTAACAAAATCAAGAAGTATATTAAAATTTTGATTATCAGTTGCAGTCCAGTTGGTAGAAGTTCCGTTTTGTTGTTGAACTGTGATGATATCCCAATTCTCTTCCTGCAACAATTGTAGAAGCGTAAACTGCCCCGTTCGTGATTTGGTTATAGTACCGTTTGCTGTAATCAATTGTCGTTCAAGATTATTATAATTATTTCTTCTTATATTATCGGCATGATGTTGAAATGTTCCGCCGCTAATATATGCGTTTACAATCTTTGTATTTCCTGCATTCACTCCAAGTTGTGTTAATAGATCGAACAAATAACGCAAAGCATCTTCCGAATAACTGTTGCCTATGGCTAAAATTTTTATACCCTCATTAATATAGTCGGGCTGATTTGGCGGATTGGGGGGATCGGGAGGAATGTAGGGTCTTGGCATTATTTTTACATCGGAAACCACATCGCTCCATTCGGGTATGTTTATGTTGAAATTTCCATCCATATAAGGCATGGGCATTGTTTTTCCATCGGAAACTACATCGCTCCATTCGGGAATGTCTATAAAGAATTGTCCGTCTACGGGAGGAATTGGCATTATTTTTACATCGGATGACACATCGCCCCATTCGGGTATGTTTATAAATAATTTTCCGTCTACTTGCGGCGTTGGTATTATTTTTACATCAGAAACCACATCGCCCCATTCCGGTATTGTTATGGTGATTTTTCCTTCCGAATGAGTAACCGCAGTGAGGCCAACCTGATAATGTTTGTTACGCTCTATGTCAAGTTTTGCGCCATATTGTGTAAGATCAAAGGAATAGTGTATCGTCTGACCGTCAAACAGCCCTGTTACAATAAATTGCGTAGGCGTATTCATGCTGTTTTCGGCAACATACAACGTTGCGTACGTAGACGTAAGCGGTACTATTTCATGAAATGTTCTAATTGAGCCTTCAGGGACTGACAACTGTTCTTTTTTGAAAACATATACTTCATTAGGCGTATTTATTACGGTTATTTTTTCTATTATAAAGGTTGATGCAGTAATTTCAATTTTTGCAATTGTTCTTACAAGGTCTATTTGGGCTACATATCCGCTAACAATGTCTCCAATGCCGCTCATAACAAAAGGCGGCTTTGGCAATGATGAAAAAGCGCAGGTCATACTTAACAATTCCGAAACATTTGACGGATAAGGCGCTGTTTTTATCTCGTCTGGCGGGTTTGCAATTGCATATAATGATTTGACGTCTCTGGAAACATTCTCAAGGACAATGCCATCAGATAAAGACTGTTCGTCTAATTGCGGGATAAAGAAATTTTGCACAACGCTACCATTTCCATCTACGCCGAAGACAAGAATATCGTTGATATATATTTCAGCATCAAATGCCACTGATTTCAACAAAGAAGCAGATAATGATTTGGTAGAAAAAAAGATAATAATATCGCGATCTTCATAGGATTCAATATCTTGATTGCATCCCAACAATAAAATTCCTATAACTAACCAAAACGTTATTTTATTCATATGTTTATTCATGTTACAAAATTATTCAAAATGAGGTTTCAAAGGGTTTTGCCATTGTGGCGTTTACTATTTGGACTATTTGCGCTAATCTGTCGGCGTCGATGGTAGTCACAGGTCCAGGGTCTCCATTGTATTCCGGATAGTCATTATAGGATTGATATGCGTTGTAAGGCGTTTGCAGCCCTGAAATATCCAGCCCTGTAATGGTTTTGACCCATGTGGCAGAGGCTAAATAGCAGCCGAGACCGCTTAAATGAGCATCGTATTGGTTAAGGATATTGCCTAAAAGATTTCGCGCGTTTTGAATAGCGGTTGCGGTAGGAACTACAAAATCAAAAACATCTTGAGGCATTTTATTTTGAACTACATCGCAAATTACCTCATACATTTTTTGTGGGTCTGATAACTTATCTTCATCAGGATAAAAAAACCATTTCAACCCCTCTTCCCAATACAAATCAAAAAAGGATTGGTCATACGACCATGTCATATGCCAGCCAAATTTAAAGTTTGACGACTTTCTTGCGTGAGTATGAACATAATCAACAACTGTGTTAAAGTTTGCCAATTCAGTAGCGCCCCATAAATAAGGGTTAGGATCCGGTTGTTGCAAAGTAATTATATCCCATTCATCTTCGATTAATATTTGCTGAAGCGTTAAATTACTTTGCTGATCAGAAGACACGTTCCAATCTGCCCAACCGTTTTCAAAAAATAATAGCCGATGTGGATTAGGAACGGTATTGCTGTTTATGTACGCTGCATATACGGCTAAAGTACCTTCCGGAATCCATGAGGATACAATTTTTATATTGTTTTGAGGTACTCCAAGTTGCATTAATAATGGTACCACATAACGTAAACAATCTTCAGAATAACTGTTGCCTATCGCTAAAATTTTTACTCCGTTCTTGAACGGATTTTCTTGAATTTCAGGTTTTGGTATTATTTTTCCGTCGGCTGCCACATCCTCCCAATCGGGTATGGTTATGGTGATTTTGCCTTCTGATTGCGTAATCGGGGTGACGTCTACTCTATAATGTTTGTTGCGCTCAATGTTAATATTATCGCCATTTCGGGTAAATTCAAACTCGTACTCTACCTGTTTACCATCAAACTTACCTGTAATAACAAATTTTGCAGGCGTATCCATGCTGTTTTCGGCAACATAAAAGATTGCGCGCGTGGGAGTAAACGGGGCGATTTCGTGATACACGGTCATTGAATTTTCAGGAATTGAAAGCGCGCCCATTTTGAAAACATAACCTTTATCGGAAATGTTATTTACTGTTATTGTTTCAATTTCCAAATCATTTAATGCAGTTATTTCAATTTTTGCAACTATTCTTACAAGTTCGATTTGGGTTACATAGCCGCTAATAATGTTTCCAATTCCGCTCATAATAAAAGGCGACGTTGGCAAAGTTGAAAAGTCGCAGGTCATATCCAACAGATCCAAAACGTTTGTCGGATAAGGCATTTCTTTCATATCTTCCGACGGATTGGCAATTGCATAAAACGATTTTACGTTTTTTGAAACATTTTCAAGTACAATGCGGTCAGATAAAGACAGCCCGTCTAATATCGGAATGAACGTTTGAACAACGTTGTCAGTTTCATCTATTCCGAAGACAAGAATATCTTCAAAATATTTCTCATCTTCGCTTGCATCTGATTTCAAAAAAGAAGCAGATAACGATTTGGCGGTAAAAAAGATAATAACATCGCGTTCTCCTTTGTGGTAAATCATTTCCTGATTACAACCCGACAAGAGAAAAATTCCTAAAACAAACAACAATGCTATTCTTTTCATAAAAAATCAATATGCAATTAAATTATTATCATGTATTACAACCATATCGCCTACTTGCTTGATTACGGCAATTCCATTTTCAATACATTTGTTTTTAACATCATCGTCAAAGACCATTGACGCCAAACCAAAAAATACTTTATGATTTTTGTATTCGGGAAATCGTTCTCTGAAGGGTATAATTTTTTTCTTTACCTGCTCAATGTGTTTTTCGCGTACTTTGAATTTTACTTCGATTATAGCAACCGTTTTTCCGTTGACTAAAATCAGATCCATTTCGCCCTTCATTATATTATTTTCGTCAAACGCAATATTCGATTTTATCAATTTATCAAACTTTTCGCCAAACAGGGACATCCCGCCACGTACAAATGAATTGTGAAAATACTCTTCGGCAAAAGAACCATAACTGTTGGTTATCCCGCCAATTTGTTTTTCCAACCTTGTTATTTGACGGTCGGTTTTTGCCATTTGAATGCCGGTTTCTGTTATTAGACGGTCGGTTTCTGCCATTCGACGGTCGGTTTCTGCCATTTGAAGACCGGTTTCTGTTATTAGACGATCGGTTTCTGCCATTTGCAATGACGTTGCATTGACTATTTGTTTGATTTCTATTATTTGCGATGTTGTTTCTTCTTGCCTTTCTGCTATTTCTCGCAAAAATGCCCATATGCTTTCCGGCGTCGTTTCTGGTG
>Ga0099364_10012831_pt1 | contig 11276 bp, 4 predicted proteins | sample TergutTh196P3_FD_73070 | JGI IMG/M metagenome (GOLD analysis project Ga0099364, IMG submission 73070) | Microcerotermes parvus P3 segment gut microbial communities from Pointe-Noire, Republic of the Congo - Th196 P3 | ecosystem: Host-associated > Arthropoda: Insects > Digestive system > Gut ...
TCCATCGCCGTCTTTTTCGGTGTGATAAGGTACAATGCAAGTAGCATCATCGCCAATGTATGCAACTATTTGATATGCGCCGCCGTCCAATTCTTCAAATTCTACATCCGGAAATACGTTTCCGGTTGCTGTTACATTCTTCGTATATTGAGCGCCTGCGAGCGGTAAGCCGTCTTTAGTAACTGCGATGAACGTAAGCGTCGGCAACGGCGTTGGCGGGGTAACGCCTGTTGCGTATACAAGGCCTGGGATTATTGTTATTTTGCCGTCAAGGTTAGGAGCAACAAGCCCCGGACAACTGAGATGCTGAACAATGGGAACACCCCAGTTGATTGTGGGTGCAGGTTTGATTTCTACGCTTTTTTCTGTCAAAGGAGGCATACAATCAGTTGATTTCCAACCATAGATTGGAGTTATGCCATCGGCTTCGGTGCCGATGATACCCCAGTACACTCGTCTTACTTCAACAAAATATGTGTCGGGACCTAATTCTTCAAATGTATGAATAGAGAGGTCGGAGACAGGTTTGTTGTTGGGGTCGGCGCCAAAAAAACTCCATTCAGACGGGTAAGATTCATCAGTTTTTCTAAATCTGAACTGGTATCTTGCTTCGGGAACTAATGGAGGCATCAATTCAAAGTTATAGCCGCCGCTTGCTGAAATCGTAAATTCGCCATCACTTTTGCTGGCGCAGGTCTGATGTTTTAATGTATAAGTTGGATGCTCTTCGTCAAAAATTTCAAAGTCTAACTGTTCGGGAAAAACAATTTTTAGTCCGGTAGGGTATTCGGGTTCGCTTTTCCATACTCCACAGTCAAATTCATCTGCTGCCAAACGATTATATTTTACTATGAAATCAAAAAATTTGTCATCGTGTGAAGTTTTATTAAAATTAAACGTATAGGTAATTTTTCCATCCGCTAATGTGCCGGTTGAATGTGTGACATCCTGCCAATTGCCTACGCCATGCTCTTTACTATAAAAATAAGGCTCCCAACCTTCTTCGTCGCCGACATCAGAGCCTTCCCAATCTGTAACGGTTATTTTAACTTTTCCAAGTTCATTTGGACATTTGGCAGGTTCGTATTCAATTTCTGCTTCAATTTCTTTGGCAATTTCTATTACAAATGGGTATGCCGGTGTTGTAACAAGTTCGTCGATATCCACAGTGCAATATTCATTGACTATCCACTCGTTATCAGCTCCGCCGTGTTTATATTTTACTGTTACATTATATTCTATGCCAGGGTCGCCGCCATCAACCCAAAATCTCATCGATGGTCTCACAAACGTATAGTCGTCATTTTCAATTAGGAGATTGGAACCTTGATAAACATCAAAACCATATACAGGAGCGGGTTTGCTAAGAGATGCCGGATAATTGCCACCACTAACGTTAAATGTAAACATTCCGGGTTCGTCGTCACACGGAGCTTTTCTGGTTGATATGTCAGAAATCTCTATTTTGGTTGGTTGGTAAATAGTTACGTCAGCGTAAAGAATTCCCTCATCCGCACCTAAGGGAAGAACCGGACAAGCAGGGACTATACCTGAATTATCATTAATAGAAAATCTATATTCGCCTGCTTTAAGACCTTTGAAAACAAAATCGGTACGCGTTGGCGATATCGTTACAAAACTAGCTTCGTCTTCGGCTTTGAATTCAACAGTGTATGTGTAATGATGTGCTTCTCTATCACCATAACCGCCATGCATTGTTACTGTTATTTCACCTTCGTTTCCGTCGTGGCATTTTACGTGTTCGGTTGCTTCAAGTGAAAATTCTATTGCATCTGGAACTTCAATATCAAAATATCTTATAAATTTCTCGCAATTAGCGTAAAATGGATCAGAATATTCTATTACAAGCGTATATAATCCTGTTTGGTTAACCTTAACGTCAAAATCGTCTCCTACTGTAGCAACGCCTCCTTGACCATTGAAAGAATATTTTAATGCTCTGCTATTCCCTTGAGTTTCTGTCGCTTCAGCTGTAATATTGCTTACCGTAAGGAAAAAATCTCCCGCGCAGTTGGTCACAATTGTTATTGGGTCTGCTACTGTCTCTCCCGATCCGGTCATAGAGGAGTATGATGTGGCGGTTTTAGGAGCTACGTCTGCATCAACAGGATCTGCAGGTCTTATTGTTTTTGTTATTGGCGAAGCAGGGGTGCTGGGACATCCATTTTCATCTGTTATTGTAATTTGGAACGTACCTGCAGGCAGATTGTCAAATGTATACGCAACCCGACTTTGTTCTTCTCTATCAACACTGCCAACGCCTGCAGTTTGTACTATTGAATACGTATAACTTGAGGTATTTCCAGTCATACCGGGTAAACCGCCTGCTGCGCTAACGGTTATTTTTCCGTCAGGGTTTGTCATCTCGTTACAGGACAATGGGTCAGGGTCAGATACGGTAGCAATGATGGGGTCGGGCTGTATTAATGTAACGGTCATAGACTTTTCACATCTTGGACCTCCGTTAGGTCCCCCTTGGTCTCTTACATACACCGTATAAGTGTTGGGTGCAGTGAAACTACCGGAAATTGCAGAAGCCCAGGTTATTCCATTCAAACTGAATTCAAGACCGCCCCATCCGCCATCGGCAGTTACGCCCAAATCTGTTATAACATCGCCGTTACATTCCAAAGTTATTTCAGGCTCGCCTGACAGTTCAAGAAGCTCGTCTGGTCCGGGAATAGTAATAGTTTCTGTATATGAACAACCTGTTGTTGTTTCTGTAACTGTAATTGCATAATCGCCCGCTGCTAATTCGTGGGGAGTACCAACAGGCCAGTTGAATGTTACATCCGAAGTAGCGGGAATTGTAAAACTGCCGAGTTCGCCGTAACATTTGACGGGAACAATAGCATAAGCTACCGGTATAAAATCATGTGGCTTTAAATCAAACGGTTCGGAAAAATCGTCCGCAGGACAATCTCCGCCTTGACCTGAAATCGTTATTATATAAGGAGTATCTTTTTTGGGAACATCGTCAGGTTCCCAAGGTTCATTCAGGTCAAGTGTTTTTGAGCCATAACCATCTATGACTACGTTAAATGGACCTATACCGTTAGTTATAGTTATTGAAAAAGTGCCATTTTCTTCTTCACAGTCTCCGGTGTCGGGAAATATTGATGGAGTCAATTCCGGAACTTCTGTAAATTCGATATCTTCAACAGCAAAACCTCTCGGATTTGCACCTTCAGTTAAAGTGGCTATGTAATATGCTACTACACCGTATACGACATTGTTTAGAGGAAAGGTATATGAAAAGTCACCTGCTGGTATGACAGAATTAAAAAATTCTTCACCAGAATTTGAATTAGAAACTATAAGAGTAACCGGAGCAAGAGCATATCCTGAAACAATAATTTCAGGCACTTTCTCAAAGCATCCTGGTCGCGAATCAATACTAAGGCTGTTCGGCCACATTTGCCCCATCACGCTTCCCGCCCAGCAGGCAAGCCCTACTACTATATATATTATCTTCGTCTTCATGACTATATTTTTTTATCTTGTTCTACATTAACTTGTTATCAATCAATTTCTTTTGCCTAACTATCCTTTTGCTATTTTTTTGCATCTTGATATTTATGCCTTCCGGTTCAAAAAACATTTTTTCCCTTATACCAATATATACGAAAGTTTAGGAAAAAAGTTGCATAGTTATTAACATTTTTTTATACAAATGTTAATAACTTTTCCGCTCTTTTTTCTAATCTCTTGTATATCAGGCTATTAATTAGAGCCTGTTTTTTGTTTCTACGAATAAAAATGCAAAGATAGCCATAAGTTTTTAATAATCAAGAAATTTTTGATTTTTTTTTTGGTTTTTCATCTTGCAGTATTCAATCTAAATTCACCGCCCAAGCCATCCAAATAATCAACAAATTCTTTATCTGCGTTTACCTTTTGTTTTCGCGAAAACAGTTCAACTGTCCGGTTTGTTTCGGGGTCAATTATTTTGAATCGCAGCATTGCGTTTCCCTTATGGTTTTCGGCGCGCAGGCTCAGTTCGTTTATCATTTCGTTGGTTATGCTGTCTAACGTGAGAGTTATTGATACGCTTTTAACCGTTTCATCACGGGCTTTGTCTAAATATGTAATAGTTCGTATCTTTGTTTCCAGTTCGTTGCGATACTTGTTATACTGTATGCTTCCTCTGACGAACAATGGCGCTCCTTCTCTAATATATTTCTGGAATTTTTCGTAGTCAGCGCCAAAAAAACGCAGTTCGTGCGAATCGCTGAAATCTTCAAGTGTTAGCGCGCCCCATGGCTTTCCGCTCTTGCTGGTCAGGTTTCGCGAAGCAGTTACTAATCCGGCAATTGCAAACTCTTTACCATCGGGAACTGTGTTTTGAAAAACAGTTACCGGCGTATTAGTCAGGCATTTTTTGAATTCGGCGAGGGTCATATTTGTCAGGTGTTCTATTTCAACTCTGAAGGGGTCGAGCGGATGCGCCGAAAGGTATATTCCTATCAGTTCTTTTTCGCGGTTCAGTTTTTCGAGTATGCTCCAATCGTCGGTTCGCGGAATTTCGGGGCGTTTTATCGCTATTGCTTGATTTTCGCCAAAAAGAGAACTTTGATTTCCCTGCTTGTCAGATTGCATATTGTTTCCGAATCGGAGCAAAAGTTCTGTAAATGTTTCGCCAACAGTATTTTCAGAAAAAAAATGCTCTCTTTTTATGCCCGGAATATTGTCGAACGCTCCCGATTGAGCAAGCGCTTCCATGTTTTTCTTGTTGCAGGCGTGCAGGCTTACCCGCTCAACGAAATCAAAAATATCCTTGAACGCGCCGCCTTTGCTTCGTTCTTCAACAATTGAAGCAACGGCGTTCACGCCCACGCCCTTAACAGCGCCAAGCCCAAAGCGTATATTGCCCTGACTGTTGACCGTGAAGGTTAAGTTACTTTCGTTCACATCGGGGCTCAGAACTTCAATCCCCATACGGCGACATTCATCCATAAATTTTGTTATTTCCGTGATATTGGATATGTTGCGGCTCAACACGGCAGCCATGTATTCCGACGGATAATTTGCTTTCAGATAAGCCGTTTGGTATGCTACCCACGAATAGCAGGTTGCGTGCGACTTGTTGAACGCATAGGAAGCGAAACTGACCCAGTCGTCCCAAATTTTGTGAACGCTCTTTTCGTCGTGACCATTAGCATTGCATCCGGCAATAAATTTTTCCTTCAAGGATTTCATAGTTTCTATGAGTTTTTTTCCCATCGCTTTTCGCAGTTCGTCGCTTTCTCCGCGTGTGAAACCGGCAAGGTCGCGGCTTAAAAGCATCACTTGTTCCTGATATACAGTAATACCGTATGTTTCCTTCAGGCGCGCTTCCATGATTGGAAGGTCGTAGGCAATTGGTTTTCGTCCATGCTTGCGGGCAATAAAATCGGGGATATAGTCCATCGGACCGGGACGATAAAGGGCGTTCATCGCTATCAGGTCTTCGAACTTTGTTGGGCGCAGTTCACGAAGATATTTTCTCATGCCGTCCGATTCAAACTGGAACGTGCCGGTAGTGTCGCCCCTGCTGTAAAGCTCGTAGGTCTTAGCGTCGTCAATCGGGATAGCGTCAATATCGATGTCTATTCCGTGACGTTGTTTGATGTTCGACAGGGCTTCCTTGATGATTGACAGGGTATTTAGTCCCAAAAAGTCCATCTTCATCATGCCTACTTCCTCTATTACCGAGCCTTCGTACTGGGTTACAAGCAGTTCTGTGTTTGTTTCCTTGTCCTTTACAGTGCTTATAGGTACGAAATTAGTGAGGTCGTCCGGACCAATCACTACTCCACATGCGTGTACTCCTGTGTTTCTGACCGTTCCTTCGAGCATCTGCGCATATTTAATAGTGTCTGCAATCAGGGGGTCGGGCGAGTTTAGTGCGTCTCTCATTGCTGGAACTGACTCTATTGCGCTTTTTATGTTCGATTTTTTTTCGCGCGGTATTTCGTCAATCAATTTGCTCAGCCGGTCAGATTCCTGAGGAGGAACATTTTGGGTGCGCGCCACATCTTTTATCGCCGATTTTGCGCCCATCGTGGTGAAGGTAACAACGCGCGCTACACGTTCCTTGCCATATTTTTCTGTAACCCATTGAAGCACTCGTCCGCGTCCTTCGTCGTCAAAATCTATGTCTATATCTGGCATTGATATACGGTCGGGATTTAGGAAACGTTCAAAAAGCAGGTCGTATTTAATGGGGTCTATATCCGTAATGCGCAGGCAATATGCCACTGCCGAGCCGGCAGCCGAGCCGCGTCCGGGACCAACCGAAACGCCCATCTTGCGAGCCTCGGCAATGAAATCCTGTACAATTAAAAAATATCCCGGATATCCCATCTTTTTGATAGTTTCTAATTCAAAATCTATGCGTTCCCGTATTTTTTCGTCAATCTCGCGTCCATATCGTTTTTCGGCTCCTTCGTAGGTTAGATGTTGCAAATACGTATCGGCGTCGTCGAAACCTTCCGGCAGATGAAAATAGGGCATTACGGGCGCATTGTTGATGTCGTAGAACTCAACTTTTTCTGCTATTTCGTTTGTGTTTTCAAGCGCTTCCGGATAGTCGGGAAAAATTGCCGCCATCTCTGCCCGCGTTTTGAACCACTCTTGTTGAGTGTAGCGCAAACGCTTAACGTCGCTAACAAGCTTGCCCGTGCTGATGCATAATAGAAGGTCGTGAGCCTGAGCTTCGCTTTCGTCTACAAAATGCACATCGTTGGTGGCTATATATTTCACTCCGTGCCTTTTCGACAGTTCAACAAGCGCCGGAATAATTTCCTGCTGGCGCGGATACACATCGGTAGCAGCGCCGGGCTTATCGGTCTTGTGGCGTTGAAGTTCAATGTAAAAATCGTCGGCAAAATGTTCCTTATACCACAAAATAGCCTCTTCGGCAGCGGCGATGTCGCCATTAGCGATATGTCGCGGTATTTCGCCGGCAATGCACGCCGACGAAACTATTAGCCCCTCGCCGTATTGCAAAAGAATATCCTTGTCAATACGCGGTTTGTGGTAAAGCCCTTCTATATAGCCTAACGACACCAACTTTACGAGATTATGGTATCCGACTTTGTTTTTTGCAAGCAAAATAAGGTGATTATAGTTGCCGCTGCGGTCTTCCTTAACTGTTTTGTCGAAACGGTCGGTAGGCGACACGTAAACCTCGCATCCTATAATGGGCTTAAAAGCTTTTCCGCTCTTTTTGCTCACAGAAACGGCATAGTTAAAGAACTCCTTTACGCCAAACATGTTGCCATGGTCGGTAATAGCCATAGCAGTCATACCGTCGGCTATAGCCTTGTCGATAAGAGCAGGTATCTGCGAAGCCCCATCAAGTGTAGAGTATTGCGTATGAACGTGTAGATGAGTGAAATTGGTCATTTGCGATTGTGAAAATTTAGAGCGCAAAAATAATAAAAAAATATAAAAAAAACGAATATTTTGTTTGAATGTTTTTTTTTTCTACTTTTGCAAAAAAAAAGATATGCTAAATAAATACATTAAAATAAAGTCATCATGCACATAGCCATTGCGGGAAATATAGGTTCCGGAAAAACTACCCTTACGGAGTTACTTGCCAATCACTACGGTTGGCAGGCGCATTACGAAAATGCCGACAACAATCCTTATTTGGACGATTTTTACAGCGATATGCTGCATTGGTCGTTCAACGTGCAAATATATTTCCTGAACGAACGATTCAGACAGATACAGGAAATCAGAAAATCGGGATTGACAGTAGTTCAAGACCGAACAATATATGAAGACGCGCATATATTCGCCGAAAACCTGCACTATATGGGGCTAATGAGCGTGCGCGACTATACCACGTATCGTTCGCTGTTCGATAAAATGACCTCGTTCATACAGCCGCCCGACCTCTTAATTTATCTGCGCGCATCGGTGAAAACCCTTGTAAAACAGATTCAAAAAAGGGGACGACCATACGAAAGCGGCATCAGAGTAGACTACCTAAGCAGACTAAACGAACGATACGAACATTGGATAGCGCATTATTCGTTAGGTAGAGTTCTTATTATAGATGTAGATACAAACAATTTCAAAAAAAAACCGGAAGACTTGCAAAAAGTAACCGAACAAATTGAATCTTTGAATCTTTGAATTTATGGAATTATATAACAGTTTATCCCGCACACGGGAAAAGTTTGAGCCGCTTAATCCGCCGCATGTAGGTTTATATGTTTGCGGACCAACAGTTTATGGCGATGCGCATTTAGGACATGCACGCCCTGCCATCACGTTCGATTTATTGTTCCGATACTTGAGCCATATCGGATACAAGGTGCGCTACGTACGCAATATCACCGATGTAGGTCATCTTGAAAACGATGCAGACACGGGCGAAGACAAAATAGCAAAAAAAGCGCGCATCGAAAAGCTGGAACCTATGGAAATAGTGCAACATTTCACTAACCGCTACCATCGCAACATGGACGCGCTTAATGTGTTGCCGCCAAGTATCGAACCGCGAGCCTCAGGACATATCATCGAACAGATACAAATAGTGCAAAAAATTATAGACGCGGGCTTTGCCTACGAAAACGCAGGCTCCGTGTATTTCGACCTCGAAAAATATGCCGCCGCGCACCCCTACGGAAAATTATCAGGGCGCGTGATTGAAGAGCTCGATTCGCAGACGCGACAGTTAGACGGACAAAACGAAAAACGCTTCCCGCTCGACTTTGCTCTCTGGAAAAAAGCAGCCCCGGAGCATATAATGAGATGGACCTCGCCATGGAGCGAAGGTTTCCCCGGATGGCATTTAGAATGTACCGCCATGAGCATGCGATATCTTGGCGAAACGTTCGATATTCACGGGGGAGGAATGGACTTGATGTTCCCCCACCACGAATGTGAAATAGCACAATCAGTAGCAGCGTTCGGATGCGAATCGGCAAAATACTGGATGCACAACAATATGATTACAATAAACGGTCAGAAGATGGGAAAATCGCTCAAAAATTTTATCACGCTCAACGATTTTTTCGCCGGCACACATCCGGCATTAGACAAGGCATACAGCCCCATGACTATACGTTTTTTCATCTTGCAGGCGCATTACCGAAGCACGCTCGATTTTGGAAACGAAGCGCTGCAAGCCTCAGAAAAGGGTTTGCAAAGATTGATGGCAGGAGTAAAAGCGCTTGACAATATTAATCCGGCAGAAAAAAGCACAATAAAAATAGAAAATATAGAAGAAAAATGCTACCGCGCAATGAACGACGACCTAAACAGTCCAATAGTTATAGCCTGCCTATTCGACGGATTGCGAATAATAAACTTAGCGCGCGACGGAAAAGAAAAACTCTCGGAAACCGACCTCAACATCCTGAAACGTACATATAAAACATTCATATTTGAAATACTCGGACTAAAGGACGAAAAGAACGAAAACCAAACAGACTTGATAACCGGACTAATAAACCACATCCTCGAAATTCGACAACAAGCAAAGGAAAACAAAGATTTTGCTACTTCCGACAAAATTCGTAACTTGCTCAACGAACTGGGAGTAGAAGTGAAAGACCGGAAGGATGGGGCGGAGTGGAGATTATCTCAATTTAAAACTTAACCCAAAGCTGCGTTACAATATAATTGCTATCGCTTTCGTGAGCAGTTCTATACGTATAGTTAAATTGCAGGCGAACATTATTTGCCGGGAAATAGTTAAATCCTACGGTATGATTCTGTTGCAGTGTGTTTTTGTCTGACAGGTCTCGTTTGAAATAATCGTAACGAGCCACTGGCTGAAATTTTGGATGTACATAATATCCAAATACGGCATAAGCGCCTTCGCTTTTGAAATCGCTTGTTTTGCCGTGTATATATTCGCTTCGCACAAGCAGTCGATTGTCGTCATATTTTACTCCAAATCCGCTTCGCAGTCTTTGGAACGTGTTGTCTTTGTCGCCAGCCATACCGTTGTAGTGCGATAAAGCCAATGTAAGATACCTGACCGGATTTACGGAAATCGTCCCCGAAAAATCTTTGTTCCTGTTCGTATCGCCGGCAGTATTAATGCCCGAACCGTTAAATATCCCGACCGAATAGTTGAGCAAATTGTAGCCTTCCTTTTTGAAAAAACTTCCGATGAATCCAACTCCGATGTCTCTACCATTTGCATTTATTCCCGAAACATCCGAATAACCGACAAGACGGCTAATAGCCAGCGAATTATCAATCATTTCGAGATTGTTGGGATTGTATGAATTTTCGAGCGAAAACGGTATTTTGTACTGTCCTGCCTGCAATGCTACATAATCGTTTATTTTCCAATTAATAAACACGTCTAAAATTTTTGGCGGATTATTTGGAGCGCTTGCGAAATCAAAATGCAACCGGTAGCTCCATGCTTCTGCAACGTTGCCTCGAAAATCAAGCCTTACCCTTCGTACGTCGAAACTGTTGGCGTCGTCGGTATCATCGTAGCGATACCTTAGGTTCACATCGCCCATTATTCTTGGCAGTTTCGATACTATGTTCTCCAAGTTGCTTAATCGTTGTTCCGTGCTTTCCTGAGCCTTCAAGTTTAAGCAAAAGAGAGTAATTATCAAAAATATACTTACAAATTTCATTTTGTTATAATTTTTAAAAATATCCTGCTACTTTTCTGTCTTCCATCGCTGTTTCCGAGCGTTTATCATCGGCTCTGCTACCGCGTTCGGTCACTCTTGTTGCCGCTATTTCGTTTATTATTTCTTCGAGCGACGAGGCGCGCGACAGTGTCAGTCCCGTACAGCTTATGTCACCGATAGTGCGGCATCTCACTAATTTTGTTTCCACTGTTTCGTCGGGTTTGATTTTCATGCAATCTTCTGCGGCAAGCCATTGCCCGTCGCGAAAGAATACCTTGCGTTCGTGTGTGAAATAGATGCTTGGCATCTCTATTTTTTCGAGGTATATGTATTGCCACACGTCCATTTCTGTCCAGTTGCTGATTGGAAAAACGCGAAAATGTTCTCCCACGTGTTTGTGTCCGTTATATATGTTCCACAGTTCCGGACGTTGGTTTCGCGGGTCCCACTGTCCGAACTCGTCGCGGTGAGAAAAAAATCTTTCTTTTGCGCGCGCTTTCTCTTCGTCGCGTCTGGCGCCGCCAATGGCTGCATCGAACTTGTTTTTTTCTATTGCGTCGAGCAGCGTAACAGTTTGCAAAAGATTACGGCTTTTGTCCGACGCTCTATCTTTTCCTGCACGCCCCCGGCCCCATACTTTCATTACGCAAC
>Ga0099364_10012832_pt1 | contig 11275 bp, 7 predicted proteins | sample TergutTh196P3_FD_73070 | JGI IMG/M metagenome (GOLD analysis project Ga0099364, IMG submission 73070) | Microcerotermes parvus P3 segment gut microbial communities from Pointe-Noire, Republic of the Congo - Th196 P3 | ecosystem: Host-associated > Arthropoda: Insects > Digestive system > Gut ...
TAAGGCCTAAGCTGCAAATTGACATCGTCATCAGTAAGGTGCCTGTAAGAACCCTGGTAGAGGCGGTAAAGAAAACATTGTATACCGGCAACATAGGGGATGGCAAAATATTTGTTTACGATGTAGAAAACGTCATCAAGGTCCGAACTTCTGAGGAAGGTTACGACGCCCTGCAGGACAGCGGCCCTGGTGACGAATAATACGGGATTTGACAAAGTTTTTTATCTGTGCGAAACTGACACATGATAAAAAAAGTATTGGAGGGGATTCTTTTTTTGTTTGCGGTTAATCTGTGCCTGGCCAATGATCTGGACCAGGCATGGATTGACCCATTACCTCCCCTGGCCCCGGTCATTGTGCCCGGTGAAAGTAACCAAATTGACCTTCCAAGGCTTCCGGCCCCTCCCCCGCTTCCGGCGAATCCATTGAGGCCGCCGGAGCCCCCGGCCCTTCCCTGGCAAAACAATAGTAATCCCGGAAATGTTCCAGGCAGCAGCGCTCAGAACCAGGGGCCTGTCAGGGAGATTGAAAGGTATGACCTAATCGTCTCGGGGGCTTTTCCCAATGGGAATCTCAGGACAAATGTGGCAAACACCATAAGCGGCGCCCGTTACAGGCTCTATTCTGATTCGACGATTGCATTGGAAATATTTTTTACCAATGGAATTCAGTATGTATACCATTTAAGCGATCCCGGGCCCAGAATAGAAATGGGTCCCGGCCTTTTCCGGGTAACCTATGTGACAACGGTTCAGGCGGGTGCACAGTTCCTCCTGGAACAAAGCACGAGCGAATTATTCAGCAATGCGGAGCAAATTACATCGATAAACATTATTGGAAACAACGCCATCTATGTGATTATGAACTTTGCAGCCAGACCTTAAGCTTTCATAACAAAAGAAAATGGGCCTCCGTTCAAATTCTCCCTTGATCCATTTGGGAGGATCAACTCGCCGGAGCTTCCTTCGGGCAAAGACCCGCTAATTGAAAAATCTTTGCCTTTGACTTCCCAGGAAACCTCCACCATCCCCTTTGGGGTATGCACTTTGCCCGCCGCCTCTTTTAAAAATAAACCCTGTGGTTTGATCCCTATGGATTTATAAGCCGGCTCCAGTGGGTATACCCCAAGGATCTTGGCGGGGTATTCATGGAGCAGCAGGGAACTCCAGGCATGGCAATCGCTGCGGGAATTCTCGTAGGGAGTTTCCGGTATGGTGCTCAGGTTCAACGAGAGGAGGCGCTTCCAGTCATCCCAAAGGGTTTCGGTTTTATCGTAGAGATTTGCCGCCTCCAGGGCCCTAAAGAGATAAAACATCAGGGGGAAGGTACATTTAATTAAGCCTGGTTCTGTAAGAGTTTTTTCCATCAAGGTTGTTGCTTCGCTGCCGCTTACTGTATTCGTTAGAACGGCCCACATTTGGGCGTGCTGGGTATATTCTGCGTCGTATGCCGGACCTTCCCTGAACAAACCCTTCTTTTCGTCCCAGCAATTGTTTTTTATTAAAGTGCAGATCTCCTTTGCTTCGTTTAAATAATAATCCCGCAGCTCCTTAAACCCGAGGGCATCTAATACTTTAGCCAAAGTCTGTAAGCCATATACATACATGAGGTTCTGAATGGTCGAAGGCCCTTGAAGTATGGCATGAGGACTTCCCCGGCTTTCCCGCCACTCGGGAGCCCAGTCAACAAATTCCCAGTAACCAAGAGACACAATATAACCCTGGGCGTTCTTTTTGCGTTTGAACCAGTTGATTATTGCCTCGGCTGTGGGCCTATAGCGATCCAGCACGCTAAGGTCTGCTGTTTGTTCATAGTAATCGAGCAGCATGGAGAGCCAGGAGATGGCGAAGGTTGGTATTACCTGGGGCCTGTTAACGGGATAGCGGGACTGAATGATCCCCTCGGGCAGGATGGAACAATGGTAGTCATCGATGGTTTTAAGGCCCAGGCGGGTGTCCCCGTTAAGATAGTAATGAAAGAGCATCTGCAAACGGGTGTCAAAGATGTACTGCATCTGCTCGTAGTAGGGACAGTCCTCGTAGGTTTCGTGCATGCAAAGCCTTAAGGTGCGGAGGCTGATATCCCAAAGCCCATTTAACCAGGAGTTGTCACCCGAGTCTGAGGGCCCAGTGGTTTTTACTTCCAGGGGATAAGCGGTTTCCCTGTATTTGATGGGCCAAATGGATAGAGGCGAGCTGCCGGTCTTAACTTCTAGTCTGATAATGCGAAAGGTTCTAAACCAGAAAAATTCATAGCTTTCTCTTTGTCCTGAGGGACGGTAAATATCCTTAAAGCCCCCAAGGCTAAAGTTTTTATAATCCATACGATCTCCCCTGACCCCCTCGGTAAAGGGGCCCCCATAGGATTCCGCATAGGTTAGTTTTATTTCCGCATCCTTGCCGCCTTCGGTTTCAAGGATCACATAACCAGTGGTAAGTTCACCGGCGTCGAGATCTACAAAATAGTCAGTCCCGGCCTCAAGCTCTACCTTTGCCGCTTTTTCTAACCCGTTAGAAAAACTGAAACGTTTCATACCGGGGAGTTCAAGGGGAAGCTCCATATTTATTTCCCGGTCTCTTTCGTACAGCATGGGGATGGGCCGTTTAAAAAGCGGGAAGGGCTGTACTATTCCAAAACCGATGGAAGATCCCGGATGACGCTTTATCACCGGCAGAAAATCCGTATCGTTCCCGGTTTCGCTATTCCATTGGAAGGGAATTTTTTTTGCATCCACTTCCTCATGGCAGAAGACCATGGTACGGGGAGGATGGAGCCAGGAAACAGCATCATCATTTTTAACCAGCCAGGAGGCATTTCCGGTGGAAAGATCGATGGCCTCCCCGCTTTGGTCGATAAGCTCCCCATAAAAGAGAAGGCAGGGGCCCGAAGCAGTTCCTATGACTGATTCTGGTCCTGAGTTCGAGTACAATAGCTCCGATGAAGAATCATTCACTGACCGGGGCGGCCGGCTTATATAGCCCTCTTGGGGAGGGAATGAAATAACTTTACAGGCAATTATATTCTGGCCCTCCCTTAAATGTGTGCTTAAATTCAGTTCGTCACAAAAGTGCTGCATACGGTTCCCCTTGCAGGGACCATGGGCGGCGATCTCTCCGTTTACATAGAGGCTGTAGCGGGACAGGGCGCTAATCGAAGCTTTTAGTTCACCCTTCCCCTTAACATTAAAGGAGATACGAAAATAAGCTGTTTCTACGGGGAGCTCTGATCCCCTGCCCAGGGTTCTTTCGGGGGGGCCCACAAACCAGACTGGTTTGGTAAACTGAACATGATCCATGTTATCTCCTTTATGTCATCTCTTTTATCGATTAGAGCAGTATATCATCCCTTTATCGAGCCGATCATAACTCCCCTTACGAAGTATCTTTGCAAAAAGGGATAGAGGATCAAAACCGGAACGGAGGCAACCACAATTACCCCGTACTTGACTGTCTCCGCTATGCGCTGCTGCAGGGCCAAGTTTTCCATGTCTGTAACATCCGCCGCCAGGTGCTGGCTGCTTATAAGAATGTCCCTTAGGATCAACTGCAGGGGGAAATACCTTTCGCTGCTTAAGTAAATTAAGGCATTAAAAAATCCGTTCCACTGGGCTACCGCATAATAGAGGGCTATTACCGCGGTAATCGCCTGGGACAGGGGCAGAACAATTTTAACAAAAAATAACTGATTGCTGCAGCCGTCTATTTTGGCGGCCTCAAGAAGCTCATCGGGAATGGTATATTCAAAATAGGTTCTGGCTATTATCATATTGTATACCGACAGCATCCCAAGGATTACAATTACCGCAGGGTTATTTGTGAGCCCCAGGTTTCTTACAACAAGGTAGGTGGGGATTAGGCCGCCGCTGAAGTACATGGTAAAAATATAAACCAGCATGAGGGGCCTCCGGCCAACCAGGTCCTTCCGGGAGAAAGCATAGGCTGCAAGAAGGGTAACGATTACCGAACAGATGGTTCCAAAAAAAGTATAGAGGATGGTGTTTCTGTAACCAAGCCAGATCCGGCTGGTTCCCAGTATGCGTTCGTAGCCTTCGAACCCTATGTCCCGGGGATAAAACATAACCTGGCCGGTATTGACATAATCAGGGCCGCTGATGGAGGCGATAACAATAAAGTACAGGGGATATGCCACGAGGAAAAATATTAAAATTAGAAAAAAGGTTACAACAAAGTCGAATACCGAATCGAAGCCAGGCTTTTTTAATTTCATATCCTCCTCCTACCACAGACTGGAACCGGTAAGCTTTTTACCTAGTTTGTTTGCAGAAATTAAAATGATAACGTTGATGACATTATTGAACAAACCTACAGCGGTGGAAAAGCTAAACTGTGCGCTCAGGATCCCAACCTTATAAACATAGGTCGATATAATCTCCGATGCGGCCAGGTTTGCGTCGGTCTGCATTAAAAAGGCCTTTTCGAAACCCACGCTTAGTATGCGGCCTATGTTCAGTATAAAGAGAATTACAATTGTCGGTACGATGGCCGGTATATCTATATGCCATATTCTCTGGAGTTTATTGGCCCCGTCCACTATTGCAGCCTCGTGGAGCTGGGGGTCCACACCGGTTAGTACGGCAATGTAAATAATGGAGGCCCAGCCGGTCTGCTGCCATACCCCGGACCATACATATATGCTGCTAAAGAGATCTGCCCTGCCCATGAAGAGGACAGGGGTGCCGCCGAACATGGTGATAAACTGATTAATTACACCGCTCCGGGGGGAGAGAAAAACCATAAGGATCCCGACCAGTACAACGGTTGATATAAAGTAAGGAGCGTAGGTGGTAGTTTGCACAACTTTTTTAAGTTTTACAAAGGGGGAGTAATTCAACAACAGGGCCAGGATAATGGGCATGGGGAATCCTGCGATTAAACTATACACGCTTAAGGCCAGGGTGTTTCTTAACAGGGACCAGAACTGAAAGGAATTAAAGAAACGCAGGAAGTGATCAAACCCAACCCAGGGGCTGCCCCATATACCGGCGCTGGCTGTAAAGTTTTTAAAGGCAATCTGGACGCCGTACATGGGGGCATAGTTAAAGATCATCAGGTAGGCAAAGGAGGGTAAAATAAATAAATACAGCATATAGTTGCTTTTAATGCTGCGCCACTTTTTATAAGCCATGGTTTCCCCCTTTGATATACCTTTATTTACCTTGACCTGTCATAGAGGTCCTGATATCCCCGGATGTATGCGGGTATATTCAGGCGCTGGACATTTTGAAGATGAGTATTCCACTGGGCATCTGTAATTCCCTGCATGACAGAGGTGGCCACGAAATTCCTGACATAGGTATTAATGTCAGCATACAGAATGGCCCTTTCCCTAATAACATCGGGGTCTTCCAGGCCTGAGGGGAGAATGGATGATGGAAGAAAGGGAGTCATGAGTGCCACAGAGCCCAGCTTGTTATTGGTATTAATGTCACCATCCAAATCCCGCATGTGGGGCATATCGTAGTCGTAAAGCTCCATCAAGGTCTGGGCCATCCCCACGGCAACGGTGAACCAGTATTCCTCAAAGGCAGTTCCTGCTGGCACGTTTCGATGGATATTTCGCCATCTTCCATCGGGAGCAAACTCCCAGGAAGAATTTTCCGGCCCGTGCTGCCATAACATGGCTCTTTCAAAGGTTTCGTTGGTGTAGTTCCACCACCTAATTAGTGTTTCCGGGCTCCTGGCTCTTGTGGATATTACAAAGCCAGGTATATTAAATCCCGTGGCCCGGACCTGGTTCCAAAGCTGATGCCCCTGAGGACCAATTAGGGGCGGCACCGGGACATAGTCATTGGTCCTTTCGTCGCCAACCTGAATTGATACGAGGTTTGCCATCAAGCTGCCATATATTACATTGGTTTCCCGGGCCTTGGCGGTATATTGGGGTACGGCCTGACTAAAACCTTCGGGATCCATTAGGCCTTCGGCAAAAAGCATATTAAAGAAGCGCAGGGCCTCCAGGAATTGGGGTTCTGTCGGGGTGAAGGTTACAACCCCGTTTACTACCCTAAGGTGTTCGGCATTCATCAGGGTACCGAAGGAACCAAAGAGGGAGCCAATGGAATTTGATACAGCGGCCTGGGCGAAGCCGAAGGGTATCTCGTCGTTCCTGTTTCCGTTTCCATTCATGTCATTATCTCTGAAGGCTCTTAGGGCCGTGACAAACTCTGCGGTTGTAGTTGGTACCGGGAGACCGAGGGCATCCAACCATACCTTATTTATGAAAAGGCCGTCGTTAATTATATTCCAAGGAACATCAGAACCCGCCGGGAGACTATAGATACGCCCATCCGGTGCGGTGATGCGGGACCTTACCGCCGGCCTTCTACTCATCAGGTCGGCCAGGACCGGGGCATAGGGCTCGATGAGGTCCGTAAGATCCCTTGCCTGGGATAGATTCTGCATAAATATATCCAGCGGGGGCCTTATTATAGCGTCCGGGAGGTCCCCGGAGGCAAACATGATATTGATCCTCTCGGTCCATCCTGTTCCGGGGATCTCCATCCATTCGATGCTTATATTGGTTTCGCGTTCTGCTATTATTACGGCTTCTTTTTCTTCCATGTTATTCCGGGACTGAACATTTCTTGATCTTGCGATGGTGTATGTCTCTCTTTCGTTTACAATGGGGAGTCCCGTGCGATTCATGTTGGGATTTAGGCCGGTACTTACGGCGGCCCCGCCTCCCCGGCCTCCGCAGGATAAAACAATAAATGCAATTAATATAAGCAAAATACAAAAAACCTTTTTATTCATTTTCCTACTCCTTACAAAAAATTTTGTTGCAAAATTTATATAAAACGTTATAATAATTAAAAACTTGGCAAATTCACTTGTCAATCAGGATTATATGATTGCAATAAGCGGAATTTGAATGGCAATTTATGTTTATTGAATGGAATTAGCTATAAATGAATGTACAGGCCTTTTTTACAGTAATAAAAAACAAAAAGCTCCTGGTAAAATATATTTTTTCCTACCTCCTTATATTTCTATTGCCTGTTTTGTTCCTGGGCTGGCTTTTGAATGCCTATGTTCTGGAGAGGTATACAGAGGATATTCTGGAAAAGAACACCCAGCTTCCAAACCTGATGCAGACAAACATGGATATGCAGATTCAGCAGCTTCTTAATTATGTTGTGCAGACAGGATTGAATCCTGCTTTCAGCAATGAACACATTTCTGCAAACCCGGCGGCCTTTTTTGCCATTAACTCCAACCTTCGCCAGTTTTTAATGCTAAACACTTTTATAAGCCAAGTTTTTTACTGGCAGGTAGAAGCAGACATTGTTTATTCTCCCGACGGAACCTACCAGCCGGACATACTATTTGACAGAATATATGTTTACGAAAATATGTCGGAATACCAAATACGCAACATGATCCGGGGAATTACGCTGCCCGCATGGTGGCCGGTACAGAGGGTAGACTTGTTTACAGGGGGCAGTAATGAGTTTATTACTTTAATTTGCCCGGTAGAATTCCGGGAGGATCAAAAACGGGTTCTTATTTACCTTATAGAGAAAAACACCATTGAGCACCTTATAGGGAATATATCAAACAGTTCGAACATGAATAATATAATTGCCGCCGGGGACAATGCAATATATTCATCCCTGCAATACCCGGATTTTGGCGAGGTCATTAATTATACCACAGGGCAAAATACATTAAGCGGAGAAAATAGCTGGAATAGGTTCCGCTTTAATAATGAGGATATGTTCATCTATAAGTTAATATCCAACCACCATCCTCTTTTTTATTACTCCATTATTCCTGCAAACAATATGCTGGCAGAGATCCTTTCGCTTCAACGGAGCTTTAACCTTGTTATGTTTTGGGTAATCCTGTTTTTTTCCGCCCTGGCCTCCTTTTTAACATACAGTAACTATAAACCGATAAGCAAGCTCGCGGGGATGATTAAGATCCAAAGGATGGACCCCCTGCTCTATTCAAACGAACTGGACGCCGTGCATCTCTATCTTAATGAGCTTTCCGATGACAATACCTCCTATTCAAGGGATCAGTTTTATCTGCGCTTGTTAATTGGCTCGGAACCCATATCCGGTGAGGACAGGGCCGAAGTTAAAAGCTTATTGCCCGGTCCCTATTACAGGGTATTGTATTTAAGAGTTATGGAGCCGGGGGAACAGGAAAAGCTAAAACAAAGGGTACAAAGAATTTTTTCCGGCCGCCTTTATTCCTATGTGGTAGAATTTCTGGACAAGAATACATTTGCCATAGTCTGTTCTGCCGAAAGCCCCGGAGAAAAGGAGTTTGCCGCTGAGCTTAAAATGATAATGGCAGAGATGGAGAAAGATGATATCCTGGCGGAGGCGGCCATTGGAGGGGCCGTAGATTCCATTGACACATTAAAGGGATCTTTAATTCAGGCAAAAATTGTATACGCCGCCGGGGGGAACCAAAAGCATGGAATAGTCATTGGGAGAAAAGACGGCAATGTTTTGGATCATTCAAACTGGTATATTACCCAGGAACTGGAAGCCCTTGGCAAGGCAATAGAAGAAAAAAAACCAAACCTGATCGATTTTACAGCCACTGTACTGATAAGCCAGATCCAGGCATACGCAGGAGAACCCTTTATTGCCAACTGTATTTGTTATGACGTGATCAATAAAATTATGAATGCAAATAGTGCAGCAGGCAGCGAGCACAGGTTTGAAGACTTTAAATACATAAGTAACAATATGAATTACGAGAGCCTGGATGATCTAGTACAGGTTATTCAAACCCTGTGCCGCCGGATTATCGAGGATATTACTGAACCCAAAAAACAAGCTGCTCCTGCAATTAATGACATGATCGAATACATCGATAATCATTTTTGCGACCCAAACTTTTCGATAAAATGGCTGTCCTATGAGTTTGGAATTTCCCCATCCAACTTTAGCCATCAGTTTAAATCCAGAAAGGGCCTTTCCCTGATGGACTATATAAACCAATTAAAGATAAACTATGCCAAACAGCTTTTGGAGAGCTCCGATTTCTCGGTGGCACAAATATCGGAGAAGCTGGGATATAATCACCCTTCCAGTTTTATTAGAACCTTTAAAAAAATCACCGGGAGTACCCCCGGTGAAACTGCAGAGAAGCTAAAAAACAATCAGCTAAAGCCCTAAAACTGGTTCCCGGCCTGGTCGTCTTTCTTTAAGCCAAAAAACTCGATGGCCTTTTGGATGGTGATGTCCCAGAAGCGCCACTCGTGTTTGTAGCCTTTGATCTCCTCGAACTTTACATCAGCTTTAAGGCTGGTGACGTATTCCTTAAACTTGATATACATATCATAGAGGAAGTCGTCGCTGCCGACGGTGATATACATTTTGGGGAGCTTCCCGGCCTTGGCTACTTCTGCAAAGCGATCCCAGGTATTCTCGGGGGAAGAGAGAAAGTCCTTTACCTTTGGGTATTTAGCAATTGAATTGATGGTCCTCTCGGGGAGTACGCCGTTCCTATAGAGGCTTTTTAAATTTAAATCCCCGGCATGGGCCTTGGCGAAAAACTCCCCGCCTGTTAATTCGGCGTAGGGTTTTAGTTCTTCGTAGTTTCTTCCGGCGCTGGACAGAACGGCCGCCCCGTTAAACTTATCGGGATGGGCCAGGGCCAGCTTAAGGGTGCCGCCCCCTCCCATGGAAAGGCCCGCAATGTAATTATCTTTTTTTGCGCTGGAGGCGGGGAACCAGTTGAATATGAGGGGCATTAGTTCTTCGGTAAAGTAATCCCACATATTATAACCGGTGCCGAAGTTGGACCATTCAGCGTAGTCGCTGTTCATGGCCGAGGGCATTACCACGATGATATCGTTTTCGCAGGCGTAGAGCTCTATATTGCTTTTGCGGATCCAGTCGGAGTGATCCCCGTAAGTCCCGTGGAGGAGCCAGAGGACGGGATATTTTTTTCCGCTTCCGTAAAAATCCCTGGGTGTTATCTCTCTGGGTTTGTCCGGAAGAATAATACTTACAATGTGATTGTTGCAAAGGTACTGGCTTTCAAAATTAATTTCTACAAGGGCCATAGTTTCTCCTTGAATAAAGTATAACTATAGCTTATCAGTACTTTCTTAATATCTCAATTGGCTTTATTTTGCCTGCCCGCCGGGCCGGGAGCCAGGAGGCAAGGACGGAACCGAGGATTGTAAAGAAGGCGATTAAAAAGAGGGCCCTTGCGTTTATAAGAATGGGAATTGTTTCCAGGTAATAGGCGGAATCCAGGATGGTGACCGGCCCGGCGTGAAAGAGGCCCGAGAAAAAGCTAAGGATCCCTTCCAGGGCCCTGATAAGAATGTTCACCGAGGAGCCTATGATAAGCCCCGAGGCTATGCCCAGAACGGAACCGGCAAGGCCCGTAAGAAAGGCCCCCCAAAGAAAGATGCCGCTGGTAAAGGCTGGCTTTGCACCGGATGTTTTTAAAACGGCAATATCCCTCTGCCTCTCTATGGCGAGCATGGAAGTGGCGGAAGAAACATTTACTGCGGCGATAAGCACTATGAGGGCCATGATAAATAAGAGAAGCTGTCTGGTAGATTCGTAAGAACTGTACTGGGAATACTGAAGCTCCTTCCAGGTATATACTGAAAAACCCGTGCCCAGGACATTGTAGAGAGTACGCACCATGGAATCGGCCCTATCGTAGGGATCGTCAATCTTAAGGATAAGGTAGGAGTTGGCGTTTTCCAGAATATCCTTTCCCGCTTCTGCGGTCATGATGCACCAGAGGGAATCCAGCTCCCTGTAGCCGGAGCTGATTATGGCCCGGACGCTAAAGGCCGTTATCCTTGGAATGGGGCGTCCCCCGGGACCTGTGCGAAGGGTCATTATCCTGACGGTGCTTCCCACTTCGGCGCCTATGGAATTTGCCAGGGCCTCTCCCAAAAGAACATCCCTGTCGTGTTGGAAGCGGGCTTCCCCGGAAATTGTAATAAGGAATCTTTGGGAGCCCTCGTCCTCCCAGAAGCTCTGCTCTACGGCCCTTATGGTGGCGCCCCTTGAGCCGGCCCCGCCGTAGATGATCCCCAGGCCCTGGCTTTCGGGCCAGATGCCCCTTATTCCTGGGAGCCCATCCATGTGGGGGATGGCGGATTCGAGATTAGAAGGATCCCTGAAGCTGGAGACCTGTATATGGCCGGTCCCTAGTTCCAGGAAGCGGTCGGTAATTCCCCGGATCATTCCGTCGGCCACTATGAGGGTAACTACGATGGGAATAAGACTTAGGGCTATTCCTGCGGCGGCCCCCCTAAGGTA
>Ga0099364_10012833_pt1 | contig 11275 bp, 4 predicted proteins | sample TergutTh196P3_FD_73070 | JGI IMG/M metagenome (GOLD analysis project Ga0099364, IMG submission 73070) | Microcerotermes parvus P3 segment gut microbial communities from Pointe-Noire, Republic of the Congo - Th196 P3 | ecosystem: Host-associated > Arthropoda: Insects > Digestive system > Gut ...
TTTAACCGCAAAGTGCGCGAGGTTTTTGCAAAGGGCGCAGAGTTTCGCTGTGTGGCGTTTGCGGCTCTTGTTTTGTGCCTGTTGTTTGTGCCGCTGGTAACGGCGCAGACCACCCATACTGTTACTAATAGCAATGCCAGTGGAGCGGGGTCGTTGCGGGAAATTTTGGATTCGACCGGTGTGCTCGCTGACGACGATATTATTGAATTCGACACCGCCGTCAATACCATTGTGGTTGCACCACCGACGGGATATTTGCTTGCTGTGGATAATCTGACCATCAATGGTTGGAACAACGGCAATGCCATAATCATTGACGGCTCCAGTTTTCAAATTTTCAATTTGGGGACGGGTCTCCATTCATTTTCTTTGGCAAACATCACGTTGCGGAATGGCGGCAACGCGGCGACAATTTCCGGCGGAGCAATTTATCACGACGGTACGTTGCTTTCCCTCGACAGTACAACTTTCTACAACAACACAGCAGCCGATAATGGCGGAGCGGTGTTTTTTGCAGCGGCGGCTACATCCACGCTCACCAATACCGGCAATTCGCAGTTTTTCGGCAACACGGTAACGGGTGGTGGCGGGCGGGGCGGGGCGATCTACGCCGCTAGTAATTTAACGCTCACCAATACCAATGGCGGGACGCTTACCTTCACTGGCAACGATGCACAGCAAAGCGGCGGGGCGATTTACGCTGCCGGTGCTTTAACGCTCACCAACACCGGCGGTGGGACGATCTTCATCGGCAACGATGCACAGCAAGGCGGCGGGGCGATTTACGCAGGCGGCAACCTAACCATTACGGCTAATGCACAATTCGCTGCTAACACAGCAACTAATCAAGGCGGGGCGATTTACACCGCAGGAAACGTAACCATTGGTTCCATGGTTGCCTTCTCTAGTAACACGGCGAATGGCGGCGGCGGAGCGATTTGGCTTGATGCAGATGCTACGCAACTTTCGCTCGATGGCACGTCATTCCAAAGCAACACGGCAAATGGCGGCGGCGGCGGAGCGGTCTATTTTTCGAATGCCTACTTGGCTACACTGACGAACACCGGCAATACGCAATTTTTCGGCAACACAGCCAATAGTTCTCACGGCGGAGCGATTGTTGCCTTAAATGCGTTGACAATCAGCAACACTGGCGGTGGTACTATCACTTTCAGACTGAATCAAAGCGGCGGCGGCGGTGCCATTCATGCTGAAGGTAATCTAACCATTGGTAGCGGTGTCGAATTCGATCGCAACAATGCGGAAGGTGGTTCAGGCGGAGCAATTTATCTTGGTGGTACAACACTTTCCCTCAATGGCACGTTGTTTCAAAGAAATTCGGCAACTTTCTCTGGTGGCGGTGGCGGAGCGGTGCATTTTGGGAGTACCACTCCTCCAACGCTGACCAACACCGGTAATACACGATTCATCCGTAACACAGCAACTGCCCAAGGCGGGGCGATTTACACCACCGGAGACTTAACGCTGACCAACACCGGAGCCGGCACCATCGCTTTCAGCGGCAACATGGCATCAGTAGGTGGAGCAATCGTCGCCCACAACAACCTCACCATCGGCAGCGGCGTTACCTTCGGCGGAGCAAATGCAACGGATGGCAACACGGCAGAGCAAGGCGGGGCGATTTATCTTAGCGGTACACAACTTTCACTTAACGGCACGTTGTTCCAAAACAATTCAGCAACTGGCAGCACTGTTACTGCAGGTGGAGCAATGTCCCTCAGCGGTGGTGATACCGCGGTGACCAATACGGGCACTACACAATTCATCGGCAACACCGCAACCAACCAAGGCGGAGCGATCTACGCCAACGGCACTCTCCTCTTCACCGGCACCGGCACCCTCGCCTTCAGCGGCAACACTGCATCCGAAGGCGGAGCGATTTATGCTGACGGAAACATTACTCTCAACGCCGGACTGACTCTCAAAGGCGACATCGACACTGACATCTGGACACCGACGTTTATCCTTAACAATGGTGCCACGCTGGAATTTGACCTGACCAATGCTATGCCGACGACGGCAACGCCGACGACCACGAACCTTATCATTACCGGAGCGGTTGATAACATCGGCACTACCAACGTGAACTTTTTAGATTGGGAGACCGGAGAGTTTCGGCTTATCACTGCCGCCAGCGGTGTTGACGGCGGTTCGTGGTTGTTGCACTATCGCGGGTTTGAGGTGGCTCCTGATGAGGCGGTCTTGATGATCGACAGCACGATGTTGCGTCTGACGGTGTTCGACACGCCCGACGTTCCGGTGATTATCTGGGATGGTCGTGACCCGCATGACCCGCATGGAATGATTTGGGATGAGGACTCGGTGGATGAGGATGTGCTGGTGATGATTAACCGACCGGAGACGGAGGTGATTACGCTGGAAGGGGAGGACGATACGGTGATTACGATTGCCGGTTTGCAGATTGGCAGAGCGGGGGAGACGACGCTGCGGACTGCCCGCCGGGGCGGTACGGGAGTTCTTCGCGGCAGGGCGAATCCTGAATTGGAGCATCTTGCCGCCAATGGTCGGCTGGTGATCGAAGGAGGTATTGTTGAACTTGATATTGAGACGGACTTTGAATATGGGACAATCCTCGGCGGCGGTACGGTTGTCCGACCGGGGCGAAACAGAACTTTCGGTACTTTTGTGCAGAACGATGACATTGAAAATTCCCAGGGACAAGTTATTGTGGACGAAGGAGCGGCGGCGGTCATTGAAGTAATGGACTCGCTGGACGACGTACAGAACCGCTTCCTTGTCAAAGAGGGTGCCCAATTGACGATTGCTGTTGCCGAAGGAGAAGAACTGAATATCAAAGGTGTCGTTGTCGAAGGGGATGACGATCTTTTACATAACGGCGGGGCAATAGTGTTATTGGAGAACTCGACGTTGACTCTTGAAGGAAACATTAACATCACGGGCAACAGCACCGAGTTAGCGGGCGGGGGGATTTTCGTTGACCCGGCGATGGTGATTTTTGATTCGACTAAGGGACACACCGCTATTTTCGGCAACCTTGCAAAGGGTGAACCGAATGCGATTGCTCTTCATGGAGACGAGAACGTTCTGAAATTTATCGGCGGCGACAAGGCACTCCCCGGCGGGGTCGATATTCGGGATTCGGTCATTGCGTTGCCCGGCTCGACGGGCAATGTCGTGGAGATAGACTACACGAATGCCGCCGACTTTGTCCAGTTTGGTAAAGCGGAGCATGACTTGGGACTACTCAGTACCGTTTCGGTCATCAAAGGGGGTATGCGGCTTGTCGAAAAGGGGGAATTTAATGCGGGTGCGGAAATTGACGTTGCCGAAGAGGGTATCCTCGCCGGCGGCGGAACCTTTACCGCAGACGATTTTACCATTCGCGGAACATTACGTCCTGACCATGCGGTGCTGACGAGTTCGTCGTCGATTATCGGCAGTGATAAGTTGGTCGGCGTTATGGCATTGGACGGCGATGTTACACTGAACGGGGCGAAAATTTCGGTGGAGTTGCGAGGCAGTGATTCTGACTTGGTGGAGATTGACGGCAACTTGACCGGCACGGGCAATACTGTTGATATCAATGCGTGGAATGAGGGAACGTTTACAGTTCTCACGGCGAACAGTGTCAATGAAAACGATTTTAGCATAACCGTCGGCGGCGAAGTATTGGGTATCGGTAACGACTATCGTCAAACGGCGGGATTGGTGTCTTCAGGTGGGAACTCTCTGACAGTTACCACGTTTATGGACGATGCCGACCGCCGGCGTTTGACTTGGATTGGGAATGGAAGTGCCGGGGATGCCCCTATGTATCTCGGCATGAATGCGACCGGTGATTGGTACGGTGCCGAGCGGTTTCAGCATACTGATTATCTGGTGTTCAATGAAACGGGACAATCGGGGACGATTGTTCTCGGCAGTGCGGATGGTTCTGTCGGCGGACGCACCGTGTCCGGCATGTTGATTTCGGACGGCGAGTATAATTTCACCGGCGGTGATTTGTTTGGAATTGCGGCAAGTTTTGGTGTCGGTAATAGTGCCGAAGGCAGTCTCCTTATTGCCGGCGGGAATGTCGGGTTTGCCAACAATGTTTATTTTGAAGGCAATATCGAAATCCTGAACCGGGCACATGTTACACTGACCGAGCAGAAGGCGTTCCATACCGAAGGGGATTTTATTTTGAAAGAGCATGCGTCGCTGACGCTTGCCGTCGGTGATGATTTGATTAAGGGGGAAACCGTTCTCCTTGACGGGACGGTCAACCTGACGGATGAACCGCTTCCGACATCGAAGCGACCCTGGGTTTTCAATAACATGATTGTGGCGGCTGGCGGTACTCTCGAAGGCGACCGGCTTGAAGAACTGTTTGATTTTACGCAGGGACTTCTGAACCGCAAAGCGGAGCCGGTGGGCGGCGCGATGAACCTGCGTTATACGGCAACGCCGCTTTCCGAGTATGCCGCCGCAAATAGTTTTAGCCGCAATGCCAGTGAACTTGCCCGGTATTTTGAACAAGTGTTTGATAACTGGGAGTGGGAAGTATTTGAAGAGTCGCTCATGAGAATGACCGATGACGAACTTGCCGAACTCTTTGCCGCATTGGAGAGCGGGGCGTTTCATGCCGAAGCGAAGATGATGGCGTTGTCGAATCCGTACCGGTTCATTTCCCGGCATTTTCTCGACGGCGACGGAGCGGCGATGATGCGGGGACAAGAGCCGTGCAGTCCGGTTGTCCGGTATCGGCATCGGTATTCGACGCAGGGAATTTGGCTGGCGACGCATCATACAGAGATGCAGCAGAGCGGCGATGGACAAGCACGGCAATATGGACTGTCGCGGACGGGCATCAACTTCGGTATCGACAGACGTATCCACCGGGGACTGCATAGCGGTTTACTTTTCACCTACAACACCCCGGTTGTTTACCAAGAGGGCAGCCGCATCAAGGCTCATGACTACACCATTGGATTGTACACGCGGAAACGTTTTAACAATGCCTGGGAAGCCGCCGGCTTTGCGGCAACGGGATTCCAAAACTACACCGGCAAGCGGCGCACACTGGACGGCATGGCAACCTCGAAATATGACGGCAATTCGTGGCATCTCACTGGCGAATTGATCCGCCGAATGAAACTGTCGCCAGAGTACACGTTGTTGCCGACCCTTGCGATGGACTTCCAAACAGCAAAAACAAATGCGTTTGCCGAAAGGGGTTCCGCAGAATACAATCAAGCATATAAAAAGAGTACATTGAGTCAAACGGTCATGCGGTTCGGACTCAATTCGCAATGGCAACGGAATGACCGTTCCCGGATCGACACGCGGTTGCAATACGGTCGTCAAATCGGCGGCAGCGACACACCGTCCATTCAGAGCGTTTTCGTCGGCTCATCGGTCGATACGCCGATACGGTTCAACGGCGTTGCGCTCGGACGCGATATACTCAATGTGGGAGCCGGAGGTCGCTACTTCCTGACTTCCGCAAAAAACAGCATGATTTTCGGCAACTACGATTTCGACCGAGGCAACCGCTCGTTGTCCCACACGGCAGAGTTCGGGTTCCAGTATTTACGGTAGGAGGCAGGAAGCAGGAGGCAGGAGGCAGGAGTTAGGAGTTTGTACTTTGCGTTCCTTGCACTTCTTTGCGTCTTTGCGGTTAAAAAAATTAGACGGCACACATGAGAAAGCAACTTTGGACACTCATCATCACAGTTCTTATCCTGTTCCACGCAGGACAAGAGATGGCTGCGCAAACACCGCCGCTGCCGCCCCCGCCTCCGCCGCCGCAACCTGCCGGAACCACCCGTGCTGCCGAACTCGCCGAACAACTCCGGCGTGCCCGTGCTTCGCAACAAAGCCGCCCTCAATCGCCCGGAGTCCGGCAGAGCGGCAGTCTTGTGGCAATGAACCTGCGCGGCTTGGAAACCTTCGGCGACGCACTCGGCGGGATTCCCCAGGGAACCGATACCTTTTTTGTAACGGAACAATTCACCTTTGGCAACGGAATGTTTGACGGTTCAGGTATTTCCGGCACAACACTCATGGGACAGATACAGTCCTTAAACGGCGGACCGGCTCTCAGTTTTTCATTACCCTTTTCGCCGGGACAAACAGTCTCACTCACCAACGATGTTCTCCCCTCCGGTTTAGCATCCGAAGTCGTTGCCTACTTGGGACGCGGAGCGGGCGGCGGTTTTGAGGTTACTTATTCACCCGGTTTGCTTGAATACGCCATGACCCATGGCATTGATCCGAGTCAACTTGCATTGGACACGAATGAGTCTTACGTGATATTCGATGCCGCCGATTTCAACAGCGGACAAATCGTGTACAACTACATTTCCGAGTACAAAATCCCGACCGCACCGGGAGGGATTTACGGACTGGGTCGTCAAAAGATTACAGAAAACATGACTCCGGTGCCGACCGACCGGTTGATTTTTGATTACAGTTACTTTCACAATGTTCCGCTCCCTTATGGGAAAATGCCGGTGAACCGGTTCACACCCGGATTCGAGAAAACATTTTTCAGCAAACGGTTTTCGCTCGAAATGCGTTTTCCCTTCGCGGCAACCATCGACAACACCCTGCACACCAACAACGAAAACCAACTGAACGTTCTCCGCATAGGGGATGCCACCGCCATCCTAAAATGGCTCGCATTCAGCGGGGAGCGTTCGGCGGTAACACTGGGGCTCGGCATTTCGTTGCCCTTTGCGGACGACTCCACCATGGTCGATGCCGAAACAGGGCGGACGGTCATTCGGTCAAAACATGAGTCCTTTCACCTAATGCCTTACATCGGGCTGCTCTATCTTCCGAACGAACGGGTCTTCTTCCAATCCTACTTCCAAGTCGATGCCAGTGCCAACGGCAACCCGGTCTACGTCAGCGACCTCTCCGACCCCAGCGGCAACGCCATATTCTCCGCCGGCAAGACACGGGAACGGACATACGCCTACACTTCACTCTCACTGGGATACTGGCTCCACCGGCAATACGACCCGCGCCGCCGCCTCACTCGCGGTCTCAACGTCATGAGCGAACTCCACTGGACCCAATCACTAGACCGCGCGACGGGTGTTCGGAACGTGCAGGACAACTACATTTTCGACATCGGCAACAACCGGGGCAACTACACGGTGGTCAACATGACATTGGGCACGCGGTATTTGTTTAACGAAAAGACCAACATCGGCATTGGTTATTCTGTGCCGTTGAGCAACACGCACCGCCAGTTCGACGGAGAACTCCGGCTGGCGTTTAACCGGTATTTTTGAGGGGGGGATGTTGTGTGCGGCATAAAATCGTACCCCGCGTTCTTTGCGCGAACTTTGCGTCTTTGCGGTTAAATTTTCTTTTTTTGGTATCATGAGGCTCATGGAACGTACATTGATATTACTGAAACCGGATGCCGTTGAGCGGCAACTTGTCGGAACAATATTGAGCCGATTTGAAAAAAAAGGCTTGAGAATCGTCGCGATGCGGATGCTGCAATTCACGCCGGAACTTGCCCGGAGGCATTATGCCGACCATGTGGGGAAGCCGTTTTATCCCGGTTTAGAAGCCTACATTACAAGCGGTCCTGCGGCAGCGGTCATTTTAGAAGGGACGGAAGCCGTTGCGGTCGTCCGGCGGATGATCGGACCGACCAGCGGCATCGAAGCCCCGGCTGGGACAATCCGCGGCGACCTTTCGTTAAGCGGGCAGCGCAATCTCGTTCACGCCTCAGACAGTCCCGCCGCCGCCGAAAGAGAAATGGCGATTTTTTTCGAGAGCAAGGATTGAATTCTCTCTTTTTTAACCGCAAAGTACGCAAAGAAGCGCAAGGTGCGCAAAGTACAGATTGAATGCGTTTCGGCATAAGTTAAAATGCAAAACTTGATTTTTAGAAGGTTCCCTAAAACTGGAAAGACTGCATCCCAAATTCTTGCATTGTCCGAATGAACTGAATTCTCTTGATATTGTCTCAAGTTTCCCTATTATACTGTGCTGGCGGTTAAAAATTACATGTTTCGTGTTTTTCTCGCACAAAGGCACAAAGGACACGAAGTAGAGAAAACATAAATCTTTGTGTCCTTCGTGCCTTTGTGCGAAACAAATTGAAAATGATTTGAATAAAACAAGAGCGTAATTTTTACCCGCCTACACAGTAATAGCGTCAAAAAAACATTGCCCCGTTTTCTATGGTATAATACGGTACACCATCAAAGAGCGAACTCTATGAACAACCTTGAGCAAAACAGCCCGCCCGAAGCAGTCCGGCGACCTTTCCGCGTCGTGCCCGCCGGATTGAGTTTGATCTGTCCCGGTCTCGGACAACTAGCGCAGAAACGTTATGACCGGGCTCTCTGGCACCTCTTCCTTGTGCAACTGATTATCGTCGATGCCTTCCTGTTGTTTGGCTATTTTTTCGTCGGAATGAAGTTGGACCCTCAAATGTTCCTGCCGACATCTCCCGCGGATTTTCTATTATTGCCGCTAATATTCGGTCCGCTTTTTTTTGCCGTTCCTTTCGTGCTGCTGTCCGTGCTGGATGCCGCTATGTGGAATCCTGAAAAACCTATGAGATTCAAAAAACTATCCCGATCATTGACGATAATCGTTCTGTTGACTGCTTTTCATATATCTGTTGCACCGATTGTTACCACAGCGCAGGACGCAGCACGGCGGATGCAGTGTTCTGGTCATACAAAGCAACTAACTCTTGCTTTTCACACTTACCATGACATGCACGATTCGTTCCCGCCGGCATACACCGTCGATGAGAACGGTAAGCCGCTCCACAGTTGGCGGGTACTCATCTTGCCTTACATCGAGCAGAAAGAACTGTACGACAAAATCAGGCTCGATGAACCTTGGGACAGCGAATACAACCGACAGTTCCATGACGTACAGATAGGACTCTATCAATGTCTGTCAAGTTCCCGGCGTAATCGGTCAGCGTTGAGAGTTTGTAACATTTTTCTGAAAAATCCCGATCTTTTCCGCACGGCAAACTGCGATTACTCGGTCATTGTCGGTGAAGAGACGCTTTTTTCCGGCTCGGAAACGGTTAAGTTCGAGGATATTGCCGATAAGAGTAACACGATTCTCGTCGTGGAACGAATGGTGCCGATCTGTTGGATGGATCCAAACAATGAAATCCGATTTGACATAGCCCGAATGGGAGTCAACAAACATCCTTTCGGCATCGGCAGCGAACATCGGGATGGCGCAAACGTCGGTTTTGCCGACGGCAACGTTCGGTATATATCCAAGGGGGAAGACATTCAGCCGCTTTTGATGAAATCCGCCGGGGATGATGTAATGCCTTGAGGGAACCTTCTAAAAATCAATTTTTACATTTTGACCTATGCCGAAACGCACCCAATCTGTCCTTTGCGTACCTTGTGTAACCTATGGCGTACTTTGCGGTTAAATCTGAACTCTTTTAACCGCAAAGGGCGCAAAGAATCTATTTTTAGAGTTTCCAAAAACAAATCCCAAAAACGTATGACTTACAACTTCGACACCATCATCAACCGCTACGGCACAAATTCTATCAAATATGATTTTGCTGCGGAAAGAAGAAAGCCGGAAGGACTTTTGCCCATGTGGGTCGCTGATATGGATTTTCCCGCTCCGCCCGAAGTATTGGAAGATATTCAAAAAGCAGTCCGCCACGGGATATTTGGTTATACTGAGCCGAAGGAAGAATACTACAACGCCGTTGCAGATTGGTTTGGTTCACGTTTCGGCTATTCTGTAACAAAAAGCGAAATTATCAAAGCCCCCGGTATCGTCTTTGCACTGGCGCAAGCCGTCCGCGCTTTTACCATGCCGGGCGAAGCGGTCATGATACAAACGCCGGTTTATTATCCTTTCTTTGACGTTGTCTCTAATAACGGCAGAATTCTTGTGTGCAATTCTCTTGTCTATCATGAAGGGCAATACACTATTGATTTCGAGGATTTCGAGTCGAAAATTGCCGGAAACAACGTAAAACTTTTTATCTTGTGCAGCCCCCACAATCCGGTGGGCAGAGTTTGGACACGGAGAGAACTCGAACGGATGAATGAGATTTGTGTAAAGTATAACGTGATTATCCTATCGGACGAAATACACTGCGATTTTGTCTGGTCAGAGCATCCCCACATCTGTTTTGGATTATTGAACGAAAACGCCGTTATCACCACCGCTCCCAGCAAAACATTTAACCTTGCTGGCTTGCAGATTTCCAACATTTTTGTCAAAAATGCGGAATTACGCAGAAAATTGAAAGCCGAAATTGACCGAAGCGGATATAGCCAATTGAACACGCTCGGCATTGCCGCGTGTCAAAGTGCCTACACGAAAGGCTCTGCATGGCTGAAGGAATTGAACGAATATCTCACGGAAAATATCCGAGTTATGCGGGAATTTTTAGCGGCGGGGCTTCCGAAAATCAAATTAGCGGAACCGGAAAGTACCTATTTGGTTTGGTTGGATTTTTCGGAATACGGATATTCGCAGGAAGAACTGGACCGCCGCATCACCGAAGGAGCGAAGTTGTGGTTAAGCAGCGGAACGATATTCGGAACAGAAGGTAAAGGCTTTCAGCGTATGAACATCGCCTGTCCGAGGGCAATACTGACGGATGCGCTGGATCGATTGGGCAAAGAGTTTTGACGCCGTGTTTCGTGTCAAAAATAAACCGAAAAAATCATGTAATCCTTTGTGTTCTTTGCGGTTCAATCTTCTTTTTTTAACCGCAAGGGACGCAAAGAATACAGCCGAGTTTTTACCCCCTCTATTGCGTGGACGACCGTGTCCCGTGCGGGGAGATGCCGATGGGACTTCCGTTTGGCATGGGACGCGCCGCCACCGTGTAGCCCTGCTCTTGCAGAAACTGCTTCAATTCCTGATATTCCTCGAACGAGTCGGAATAGACCCAAACCGTTACCGTGTAGAGACTTCTGTGAAATGTTTCCAGTTTCCGGCGGAACTCGGATTGCGGGGAAGCCAATGCCTGCCGGAGCGGTTGCCCCAGCGGTTCGAATACCGGCACAACCTCTCCATATCGCAGAGAAATATGACTGCCTTGCATCGGAATTTCTTGCACGGCGACCAAAAACTCAAGTTCAAAATTATCAATGGGACCCACTTTCCCAAGAGTTGCCCTTTGCTGAGAGTACCGACGCTGCTCCTCACCGAGGTGTCCTCTAAACAGTATGGCGAGTTCAGTAATCGGAACATAAACGACTCTGCCGCCGAGCAAGCGAACGTGAATTTCTTTGTTCTCGACCGT
>Ga0099364_10012834_pt1 | contig 11274 bp, 12 predicted proteins | sample TergutTh196P3_FD_73070 | JGI IMG/M metagenome (GOLD analysis project Ga0099364, IMG submission 73070) | Microcerotermes parvus P3 segment gut microbial communities from Pointe-Noire, Republic of the Congo - Th196 P3 | ecosystem: Host-associated > Arthropoda: Insects > Digestive system > Gut ...
ATAGATTGTAATCCATATGAGATGAAAAAATTCGCGCGGGATATTGAGGATTATTCGGTGGATTTGAAGAGTGAATGCAAAAAATTGATAAGCAAGAAGGAAGAGGCGGCGCCATACTTATTGGACGACTTTTCCAAAAAGAGCATGGCAAAAATAGAACTGATGGTTCAAGAACTCTTAAAAGATCTGCCAAAGCTTGAAGAGGGTAGAGAAAGGCTTGATAAAGCTGCTGATATTTTGATAGACGAGTTGAATAAGCGAGTTTAAATAAGGAGAGATCGCATATGACAGATGATCAAATAATACATGCCGACGCGGATGTGTTAGAACAGTTGGCGGACGATGTCGTCAGTAGCGTTATAAATATCAACAACCTCAATGAAGAATTATCCCAAAAGCTGAAGCGTTTGAGCGCAACTTTCCGGGATGAAGGTTTTGGCATTGTGCAAGGATACATAGATCGAACGAAAAAAACTATCGAAGACGCTTTTCCGGACTTGCAACTGATAGCAAGGCGCTTAAAAGAGCGCGCGGATGCAATGAGGCGTTCGAAAAATGCATTGAAATTATAGAAAGGAGCGAATTGCTAATGTCCACACAGATTACCGCTGACCCGCAGTACATTGAATTTCTTAAAGGCGAACTTCAAGCCACTATCCCGGTCATGGAGGCGCAAATGGATGAAAATCGAGAGATAATTGACGAAGCGCGGAAGAAAATTGTACAAATAGAAGAAGAAGCAATTCAAGAAGAAGCTGACGCGGCGGAGGCAGAGAAAACAGCGGAAGAAAATTATGAAACCGCCGTACGGGATTTGGATGACGCCAATATAGCTTTGTCTGATGCTGAACAATCCTTGCTGGATATCATTAATGAACCTGAGCCTGATAACGGCAATGAAAGCGGCGCTTTTAGCGGCGCCTGCGCCGGTAAATCATACCGCGTTACGGCTGCGCAATTGGTTGTTGATGCGGCTCGAAATCGCGTTGCGGAATGCGAACGTAAAGAGAAAGAACGCGCGCAAGAATTGGAAAAAGCCGTTGACGACCACGAAAAAACCATTGATTGGTTGGAAGATGTGCAGAAACGTCAGGCGGAATTTGAAGAGCAAGCCGCAGCTTACGAAAAAGCGGCAAGCGAGATGCATGACTATTATGTCTATGAGATCAATGATTATATTGGCAAGCTTGACGATTATAAAAACGCGCTTCTAAAATCTCGCGGATATCTAAGCGGCGTGTATAATGTTGAGCCGCCTCCGCCTCCACCTCCGCTCAGAGGATATCCCAGCGGCGTATACAATGAAAATATCGAACCGACATGGATGGAAAATCCCAGCGGCGCAATGCATAACAGTATACTTCCGCCGCCGCTTCCTCCGCTGCCGACAACTCAAAATGTTGAGGAGAATCGGCGACTGACGCCTCTGGAGATTGCCGCTATGAGGAGGCGGCTTGGGCGATGCCGTTAGATTTAATAGCATTGGAGGCTGAATAAAGACATGAATATCAACATTATTGGTAAAATCGACGATGCCTGGGAAAGCACGAAACGCGGCTGGAACGACGCTAAAGCAGTGGAGTTTCAAAAAGCTCTAAAAGGCGTTCGCGACTGTATAACAAATTTTGGCAAAATTTCCGAAGGTATTAGTAATGATATAGAAGGTCATTTATCATTTTTGAGCAATCATGAGCGATATGACAAAAAGCAAAAATCAGAAGACTGAATTTCTCAAGATAGACTCAGAGGCATAGAGAGAGAAAACAATTTTGTGTTCGTATATCCACCGTTCCGTAAAACCTCGCACTTTAGGGCGAGGATATAAGGAACATCTGCCGAAGGCAGATCGTTTTTGATTTTAATCTTTGGAATTCGCTGCTATTCAATAACCTCCGGCGTCAGCCGGAGGAAAAGACGGCGTCCACAAGGCTTAAGCCCCGATGGGGCGTTACAATATGCTATGTGTAAAAAATCTCTCTCGCCTATAGTTCTGTAACGCCCCTTCGGGGCTTAAACACTAGAGATGACATTGCTGCCTCCGGTTGACACCGGAGGTTATTGATATAACGTCCCTTCGGGACTGTTGCTTTTTCCCTGCTGTGAGAGTCAAAACGCGACGTGGCAACCATTTCCACACATCAAAAAAACGAAAACACATAAAGTGTTTATTTCACTTGTTAATTATCTTAAGTAAATGGCATTGTGTGGGCATCGTCCCCTACATTAGAGCTACCGCGTCGGGTTGATGGCAACCGCAAGGGTTGCCCCTACTTGAATCATTATGGATTTCGGATATAATGGAATTCAATTCCATATTAGACGAAAGGAAAAAAAATGTATTATAACCGACATATTGAGACAGTTGTTAAGCGAATTTCGAAACGCAAGAGCGTCTTGGTTTTAACCGGAGCGCGTCAGGTTGGTAAATCAACCATGCTCAAGCAATTATATCCACATACAAACTACATCAGTTTAGACCGACCGCTTATACGTGAGAGCGCCAGAGAAAACCCCTCATTGTTTTTTGAAGCGAATAAGCCGCCGGTAATAGTGGATGAAATACAAAAGGAAGGCTCGCTATTTGACTATATCAAAGACATTGTCGACGCCGACAATAAAAAAGGGCAGTTTTTTCTTACTGGCTCGCAAAGCATGAAGTTGATGAAGAACATTAGCGATTCTTTGGCTGGGAGAGCCGGAATTATCAAAATGCTGGGTCTTTCTTGGCGGGAACTCTCTCATATTCCCTTTGATAAACCATTTTTACCAACGCTTGAAAATATGACCGAAAAACCAAATCCAGATATTGCTTTTGATTACGATAAGTTAGTCTCGTTTATTCATAAAGGTTTTTTCCCTGAACTTTACGAAACAGAAAGTAATCTACACGATTGGGCTGATTACTATAGCTCTTATTTTCAAACCTATATAGAAAAGGACATTAAGGACGTATTAAACATTCAAGACGAAGCAGCGTTCATCAAATTTGTAAGAGCTACCGCGTCGCTTACCGGTCAAATGCTGAATATAACAACAATTGCAGAAATCTGCGGCAAGGATATCAAGACCGCGCGATCCTGGCTGTCGGTATTGGAATCAAGCGGACTGGTTTATCTGCTTGAGCCATACTATAACAATTTTAACAAGCGCTTGACCAAAACGCCCAAATTGTATTTTCTTGATACCGGTTTAGCATGTTGGCTACTTGGATGGAATACACCAAGTCAGCTTACAAGCGGCGCAATGTGGGGCCATATTTTTGAAAGCTTTGTTTTTGGCGAGATTTTGAAAAGCTATTATAACGATGGCATCGTAAAACCACCGCTGTTTTTTTACCGTGACAAAGATAAAAATGAAATTGATTTGATAATTGAAAATGGTGAAACCTTGTGTCCAATTGAGATCAAGACGTCCAGCGATCCGACAAAATCTATGGTTAAAGCTTTTCATTGCCTTGCGGATGTTCCCGGGAAAAAAACCGGCGTTGGGACTTTGATTTGCCTTGTAAACAAGAAATTACCAATTACAGACAACGCTTGGGCTTTGCCGGTACAACTGATATAATGTCCTTACGAAATAAATTAACACTGGGGGCAACGATAATGAATGACGCGGAAAATACGAGTTCCAGTTTTATTGAGGAAATTATTGTAAATGACATAAAAAACGGAGTTATCAAGGCGCCTATTACGCGTTTTCCTCCCGAGCCGAACGGCTATTTACACATTGGACACGCAAAATCCATATGCCTGAACTTCGGATTGGCCGAGCAGCACGGCGGTAAATGCAACTTGCGCTTTGACGATACTAATCCGGCGAAGGAAGAAATAGAGTACGTAGAATCAATAAAGAACGACGTTAATTGGCTTGGTTTTCAGTGGGCAAATCTTTGTCACGCCTCCGACTATTTCGATCAGTTTTACGAGTGGGCTATCGACTTCATCAAGGCTGGAAAAGCGTATGTCGACGATCAGAGTCCCGAAGAAATTCGCGCCAGCCGCGGAACGCTGACGCAAGGCGGCGTCGAATCGCCGTATCGTAATCGCTCAGTCGAGGAGAATCTCGACCTGTTTGCGCGGATGACAAAAGGCGAGTTCGACGAAGGCTCAAAAGTCCTGCGCGCGAAAATTGATATGGCGAGCAGCAACATGAACCTGCGCGATCCGGTATTATACCGCATTTTGAAACGGGATCACTATAGGACTGGAGATAAATGGTGCGTCTACCCGATGTACGACTACGCGCACGGTTACGGTGACGCTATCGAAGGCGTGACGCACTCTATTTGTACGCTGGAGTTTCAGGATCACAGACCGCTTTATGACTGGTTTATTGAAAACGCAAACGTGCCGCATGTGCCGCACCAATACGAATTTGCGCGCCTGAATTTAACTTACACGGTGATGAGCAAGCGCAGACTGCTGGAACTTGTGTCGACGAAAATCGTTTCCGGCTGGGACGATCCTCGTATGCCAACTATTTGCGGTTTCCGCAGACGCGGTTATACTCCGTCGTCAATCCGGCGTTTTTGCAAGGAGATTGGCGTTGCAAAAGCTGACAGTATGGTGGATATTGAGTTTTTGCAGCATTTTTTACGTGAAGAGTTGAATAAAACAGCTCTTCGGGTGATGGTTGTGCTACGCCCGTTAAAAGTAACGCTCACGAATTGGCCGGAAGATTTTGTCGACGAATTAACGGCTGATAACAACCCCGAGGATGAAAGCGCGGGGACAAGGACTGTTAAGATAGGGCGCGAGATATACATCGACCGCGAGGACTTCATGGAAGAACCGGTAAAAGGCTTTTTCCGCCTTGCGCCGAACAAGGAAGTTCGCCTGAAACACGCATATATGATCACTTGTACCGACGTCGTGAAAGACGACGCGGGCGAGGTGATTGAACTGCGTTGTACAGTCGACATGGAAAGCCGGGGCGGAGATACACCGGATAGGCGCAAAGTCAAGGGCACGTTGCACTGGGTTTGGGCGGGCGATGCGATACGCGCGCGCGTAAACCTTTATAGCCATCTTTTCACGCTCCGTAATATGAGCGACATGGAAGAAAACAAGGATTACAAGGACTATCTGAATCCCGAATCTCTGATAGTGCTGGAAAACGCGCTCGCCGAGCCGATGCTTGCTTTGGCAAAGCCGCTGGATAGATTTCAGTTCATGCGACACGGCTACTTCTGCGCTGACGCGGATATGACCGAGTCCAATCCTGTGTTTAACCTCACGGTGTCGCTTAAGGATTCGTGGGCAAAAGAATTGAAAAAACAATAATTGGAAGGCGGTCAAGGGACGATGTGGCATCGTCCCATACGACGTTATTTAACAATGGTTGTGGTGCGTCATCGGGTCGTCCCCTGACGGAACCGTTCCGGTTATCAGACGGGGCGTCGAGGACGCCGCCCCCTACGACGTTATTTAACAATGGTTGTGGTGCGTCATCGGGTCGTCCCCTGACGGGACCGTTCCGGTTATCAGACGGGGCGTCGAGGACGCCGCCCCCTACGACGTTATTTAACAATGGTTATGGTTATTTGCGTCATCGGGTCGTCCCCTGACGGGACCGTCACACGCGCGCCCGCCGACCCCTACCACTTTTATAACTATCACCATCATCCACTACATAAACGTCTTTGCATTTTTCAGCAGGAATTTAATAAATAAACCTATCAGGTGCGAATGCGAGAAATTCTTCTTGAGGACATAGTAGAGTTTTCTTTCCGGCAACGCTCTTTCAAGTTTTAAAGGCAAAATCATTTTATGTTCAATAAAAACCCTTGCCGCCAGCTCGGATACAACGGAAACGCCGAGACCGTTTATTACCGCGTTGATTATACTCTGGGTGTTATCGAAGCTGGCGTAAATATTTATTTTGTTAAGCTGGATATTTTGCTCCGCGAAATAGTTTTCATATTGCGCTCTCGTTCCCGAACCTTTCTCCCTTGAAATAAAACGTTGTTCGTACAAAAGCTTATCAAGCGAATGATTGTGAGGCGCCAGAAATTCTTCTCTATAAGGCGCTATAAAAACCATTTTTTCCGACATAAATTCTTTAAATACACATTTGTCATTTTCCATAATATCCCCGGAAAAGCCAATTTCAGCTTTTTGTAAAGCTATTCCACTGGATACTTCAAACGTGTCAGCTTGCTTAACGTTAAACAAAACATTGGGATACGCGTTTTTAAAAAGAGCGATGATTTTTGGCAAAACATACAACGAGGGAACAGTTGAAGCCAAAATGTCAATTCTGCCGCTTAAATTGCCGGAGAGGTTCTTGATTTGTTCTACCGAATTGTATTTTAAAGCGAGAATTTCCTTGGTTTTTTCGTAGAAGAGTTTGCCTGCGAGGGTTGGCGACACTTCTTTGCTCGACCTGTTTATAAGAGTGGTTTCAAGCTCTTTTTCAAGTGCGTTGACATATGTGCTTACCGACGGTTGCGATAGGAAAACCGCTTCCGCAGCTTTAGAGAAGCTGGCGAGTTCGATGACTTTGACGTATGCTTCAAGTTGTCTGAAATCCATTTCATTCGTCCTTTTTCAATATTTCCTTAATCGAATTGATGATGTAATCAACGTCGTCGGTCGTGTTAAAATGCCCAAACGAGAATCTTACCGTTCCGCTTGGGTAAGTGCCTAATGTTTTATGCGCCACGGGGGCGCAATGCAAACCGCACCTTGTCATTATCCCGTAATCGCCGTCAAGGCTTGCCGCTATACCGGCGTTGTCCCTGTCCTTGAAATCCAACGATACTACGGCGGTTCTGCCAATCATGTCCTTTTTTCCCACTATGTCCACATTACCAATTCCGCGTACGCCTGACACGAACCTTTCGGTCAACTTAATCTCCTCTTCAAAGATTGTCTTTATCCCGATGGATTTTATGTATTCAAGCGATTTTTTCAGCCCCATAATGGCTGGAATGTTCATAGTTCCAGATTCATATTTGTCCGGCAAAAAGTCAGGTTGCGTTATCTCATGGGATAGACTGCCCGTTCCGCCTGTGATTATCGGATTCATTTGTTTTGCGAATTCGCGTTTTATAATAAAGCCGCCCAATCCCTGGGAGGCAAGAAGTCCCTTATGGCAAGTAAATGCCAGTGCGTCAATACATGCCATATCTATACTCAAAATTCCGGCGGTTTGAGCGGAGTCGATTATAAGTTTTAGACCATGTTTTTGGCATATTTCAGCAACGTCGGATATTGGCAAAATCGTTCCGCATACATTGGAAGCGTGCGTCATAATTACGGCTTTCGTTTCAGCGCGCAAACACCCGTCAATGTCCTTTACGTTAAGAGCGCCGACGGCGTCGCACATTACAACGTCATACGCTATCCCGCCATGAGAAAGCTCGAAGAGTGGACGCATAACCCCGTTATGCTCCATAGACGTTGCAATAATGTGATCGCCCGCTTTCAGAAATCCCTTCAATATCATGTTAAGCGAGTAAGTGACGCCTGGCGTGAAAATGACGTTTCTTGGCTCGTCGTAACTAAACATCTCGCATAATAGTTTTCTTGTATTCAAGATTTCAAGCGCGGCGCCATAGGACGATTCATAACCCCCTCTGTTTACGTTGCACCCGACGTTGTCTAAATAGTCTTTCATTGCGTCGGATACGAGGGGCGCTTTTGGAAATGAAGTAGCGGCGTTGTCGGCATATACTTTTCTCATAATAGCCTCCAAATATGTATTATAAATTCTAATAGATATTATCACATTTATTGATAAATAAGATTGCAAAAGCAATTTTGATAGTTTATATTTATACGATAAAAGAAGACTGGCGGGACGTCGAGGACGCCGTTCCCTACTGTAACAATGGAGGAGTCGATAGAATGACTGAAAGAATTAAGATGATTTTTGTTGGAGCGTTAACCGCGATTATTTCCCTCATATTGGTTAGTATGGGTAATCCGGCAAATATGGGATTCTGTATTGCCTGCTTTCTGAGGGATACAGCAGGCGCCTTGAAGCTGCATGGCGCTGCCGTAGTGCAATATGTAAGACCGGAAATATTAGGCATTGTGTTTGGCGCGTTAGTGACGTCATTAGTGACAAGAGAATTTGCGGCAAAGGGCGGAAGCGCGCCGCTTACAAGATTTATTGTTGGAATGTGCGTAATGATTGGGGCGTTGATTTTTTTAGGCTGTCCTTTGAGAATGGTTCTTAGAATTGCCGGAGGAGACCTAAACGCGGTAGTTGGACTGTTTGGCTTTGCTGCGGGGATACTCCTTGGAATAGTATTTTTAAACAGAGGCTTCTCGCTAAAACGTACATATAGCGTTTCAAATACGGATGGATTGGTTTTGCCAACGTTAAGCTTGTTGCTGCTGATGGCGCTGATTTTTTATCCTGCGATTCTCGCTTTTTCTAAAGAAGGCCCCGGCTCGGCTCACGCTCCTTTGTACTACGCGCTTGGCGCAGGAATTATTATGGGCGTTGTCGGCTATATTTCCAGGCTTTGCTTTATATCTGGAATAAGGGATGCAGTTCTCTTCAGGAATTTTTTCATGCTCACGGCGTTTATTACAATAATCGTTGTAGGGGCAATAGGTAATATTATCTTAGGAAGATTCAGTTTGGGTTTTGCAGGTCAACCAATTGCGCATTCCGACGGCTTATGGAATTTCCTGGGATTAGCGCTTGTAGGATTCGGCTCGGTCTTACTTGGCGGTTGTCCGTTCAGACAATTGATACTTGCGGGAAGCGGGAATTCTGACTCAACTATAGCTGTGCTTGGCATGGTTTTTGGCGCTGCCATTTCGCATAATTTCAGCTTAGCGTCTTCAGCAAGTGGAGTAACCGAAAATGGTAAGATTGGGTTTGCGATAGCCGTTGCGGTAGTTCTATTCATAGCAGTTTATAATACTTTTTTCAATAAAAAAGCAGGTGAAAACTCATGATGACATTAGACGCTTGCGGGGTTTCCTGCCCCGAGCCTTTGATTATGCTAAAAAAGGCGTTCCAAACCGAAACAGAGCTAATTTTATTGGTGGACAACAAAATGGCGCTATCAAATTGTGAAAGATTTGCCAAAAGCAGGGGATTTAACGTAGGGACCGAAAAAGAAAACGATGTTTATAAAATGCTGATAAGCGCAACAAAATGAGCGAGTATATAGCAACTTTTTTTAGTCATTACGACGCTCTTACATTCTACAATTTTTTAAAAGAAAAAAGCGTTACCGCAAAACTCGCGCCGGTTCCAAGAAAGGTCAGCGCATCATGTGGCACGTGCGTTTTCTTTTCCACCGACGCGAGTTTTGATTTTACCGGTCACGAATTAGAAGCGCTTTACATTGAAACCAGCGGAATATATACAAATGTGTTATAGGGGCGGGCTTGTCGTCTGATTAACCAAAACCATCAAGACGATGTGGGTATCGTCCCCAACAGCATATTGTCATGTTATCGTTAATCCGACAACTGATGATCAAGGGCGGGGACTGGAACTCCCGCCTCTGTTGCTCATGAACAGATTTCTCGAACCCGCCATCAGCGCCATTATTCAGGAGAAAATAAAGAGCTTGTAGGTGACGATGGCAATCGGGACCGTTATAGCCTTAGAGAGGGGAGGACGTCATATATCCATCGCTTCCCCTCTTTATGGGCAATAAGCAGCCCTTGATTCGTCATGCGTTGCAACAGTTTATACGCTCCGCTGACGGTTATTCCCAGAGTATCTGCGGCTTCCTCCTTACTGAAACTTGCGTTGGCAAAAACTTCCAATAACCGCTGTTCGTTCTTAACGCTGGCGATTTTACCACTGCTTGATTCGTATCCAATATTGTAATTCATATTAGGAATGCGAATTAGAAATCCGCCGTCAACGACAGGAATCTCCGGTTGCGTAATACTGTTCTTGTATGTGCTGTAAATACGGGGAATTCCCGTTCCAAACGCCTCAATGATATTCAGGCGGTAGAAGATCTGCGCCAATTTTTCGTTTCTTGTAACCGATACGCCCGCCAACATCAAATCGTGAGTAACGCCGGGCATCACGCCGCCCAAGGACATAAACTCAAGACGGTTGTCAAACACACTGACAAGAATGCTGCTTTCGATGTAGTAGTCTCTATGAATAAGGGCGTTAACATAGGCTTCCCGAATTACGACATTAGGATAATCAGGATGATCCACTCTGAACACGCCTTCAAAGGTACTTCGCACTCGATTAAAAACGTGGAGATAGGCATGAACTTCTTCCATTTGTTGGAAGATGGAACCACTAAATTCCTTGCGGTCTTTAAACTTTTCCTTGTTCAGCCCCTCGAAAATAGCCGCCTTGGTAGTATAGGGGCATTGGTCGGCAAGGATAAGCGCAAGATTGGTGTAGCGCCCATCAGGACGAATCAACCCAAGGGACTGCTTTTGTTCTCTGCCGAACTTAACTTCTTTTTGGGAGAAAACCCTGTCCGCATATTCGAACGTAAGATTCTGATCTATGGATAATTCGGCAATAAACTGCCCTGCGCTGTTATCCTTAATCATTTGGCGAATATGTTCTCGGGTGGACATCACTGTGTTGCTGCCAACACGAACATAGACGCCTTGTGGGACAAGCCCTTCCGAGGCGTAGCAATAGGGAATAGAAGAACCGCGCTCCACAGTAATTACAATGATATACTTATCTGCGCGTTTTTCCGGTTCTACTTTGAAATAGCCGGATGGATCAGGCGTTACAGAGTCACGGAAACTACTGGCTACTCTTCTTGCTTCAAGGTCAATGTCGCCGTTTATGCCATAAACAGAGGCGTCATCATCAATGCCCAAGTAAAGCGTTCCGCCTTCAGTATTCAAGAACGCGAGCATTGTATTTTTTGCTTTTTGGTTGTATTCTCGTTTGTATTCAATGGTTTGGCTCTCAATCATAAACTGGCTCCTATCAAATGATTGGTTTCATTATATCATACTTCTCTCCCGCTTCGCGCGTTTGAATTGGAGAGAAGGGAGAGAAGGGAGAGAAGGGAGAGAAGGGAGAAGAAGATGTCAAACGTCATGGGGGACGACGCCACATCATCCCGCGCTCAGGCTCTTCGCGACAAAACCTTAAAAAAACCTCCTATATTAGTTAATATATTATTCAGAAATTTATATAATGTTATGCTAGTATAGAATTATGGCTTCATATTAAGTATTAATAGAACCAGCAGTATTATCAGAAATTCCAACATGTTAGTTTATTTTTGTACGAATGAGTATTGAATTTATATCATAAGGAGGTTAGTTATGTATAAAAAATTGATTATGGTGAGAATTG
>Ga0099364_10012835_pt1 | contig 11274 bp, 9 predicted proteins | sample TergutTh196P3_FD_73070 | JGI IMG/M metagenome (GOLD analysis project Ga0099364, IMG submission 73070) | Microcerotermes parvus P3 segment gut microbial communities from Pointe-Noire, Republic of the Congo - Th196 P3 | ecosystem: Host-associated > Arthropoda: Insects > Digestive system > Gut ...
GGCCATTGTTTTCCGGAAACGGGGGAATGGAAATGTCGTTTCTTCGATTCATCACAGCAGGTTTTGCCTGTGGAACAAATTCCGGCAGCCGGGAACGGAAATACGCATCAGTTCTGTTGCCACCCCAATACACCTGATCGTTGTCGCTGTTCGGACAACACGGCTTCCCGAACGATGGGCATCCGTTCGTCCGTTCAACGGCAGAGAGACAGCAACACAAAATCGCTCGAATTCCGCCGTCGTACCACCGTCGGAGATTTTTCGTTGTCGATCGCCGGTACGAGATACGGGGAATGGAGTCAGTACAACCCGCATATTCGCCTGCCGCGTCTCCACTTGCTCCTTTTGGTCCTATTGGATTGATCGGGGATAATTACGGAAAGAGTTCCATTTTTTTGACGTTCTAATTTTTTACGAAAGGGTATTACCATGTCTAATAATCTGTTTGTGTCGTTGGCTTTCGCCCTGCTCTTGAGTTTGGGCTTGGTGCTCCAGTCCGGTTGCGGTCAGAGCGACGCTTCCTCTGCCAAGGAGAAAGGACAGTCTGTTTCGGGAAGTTGCTGTCCGTTTCACGCTCCGGCGAAGGTCAAACAAGCCCCGGATTGCCCCACGAAAGCCGCTGGGTGTTCGAAAATCGCCGAATGTCCCAAAGCCGCTGAATGTCCCTGCGCGGCGAGCGACTGCAAGTGTTGCGACGCCTGCAAGAACGGCGGCAAGTGTGAGTGCGAAGATTGCAAATGTTGTCCGGCCTGCCCGTTAAAAGCGGCGAAGTGCTGTTGCGACGACTGCAAGTGTTGCGACGCCTGCAAAACCGGCGGCGAGTGCAAATGCGAAGACTGCAAATGTTGCGGATGCTGCAAGAACAAGACAACCTGCTGTTGCGACGACTGCAAGTGCTGTGACGCCTGCAAAACCGGCGGCGAGTGCAAATGCGAAGATTGCAAATGTTGCGGATGTTGCAAGAAATAGGCCGCCTCGGTTCGCCGCCGCGCCCTGTGCGGCGGCATTTTTCGGCGCTTTCGAGTGGGAGACGGGGATGGTAGGATCCGGTTATTAGAGATAAGGCGGCTCCTCACCGTTTAGGACGAAAAAGGCGTTTTCGGCGGCACGTTGTTCCGCCTCCTTTTTTGTTGCGCCCCATGCCGCCGGGTGGTCCTTCTTGCCGATCCGAACCTTGACGTGAAAACTTTTGCAATGCTCCGGGCCTGTGATCTCCAAAAGAATGTATTCCGGCGTTTGGCCAAAGCGTTTTTGAGTAATGTGCTGGAGCACCGACTTGTAATTGTCGGCATCGTGATCGACGAGCATTTTATCGATCTCCTCACGGAAGATACGGAGAATGAATTCCCGTGCCGGTGCGATGCCTCCGTCAAGATAAATCGCCGCAATGAGCGACTCCATCGTATTGGCGAGGATCGACAGCGGAATCCGGTTTGATCGGCTCAGACCTCGACCGAGAATCAGGCATTCGTCCATTCCGATCCGCTTGGCGATCTTTTGGCAGGTTGCCCGACTGACGACGGCGGACTTGATCTTCGTCATGTCGCCTTCCAGCATGTCGGGATGCGAGTGAAACAAATAATCGCAAATCACATAGCCAAGAACGGCGTCACCGAGAAACTCCATCCGCTCATTCGATGTCTGTGGCGTATCCGCTCCAGAAGAATGGGTCAGTGCCGTCCGAAGGTATGTCGTGTTGGCAAACCGGTAGCCGATTCGTCGTTGACAGTTGTCGAGAAAACGTTGTAACTCCATATTTCCTTAAAGTTTCAGCATTCAGGCTCCGCATCCGTTATGTTTGCGATCCTGTCGGGGCAAGGCGATCCTTTTTCCCGTGCCGGGCATTTCCTCTGTGTGCGCCTGTTTCTATGATGCTCTTTCGCTGTCCAATCTGCGACAACCCATTCACACCGGGCAAAACGATGCCTTTTTGCTCGACCCGGTGCAAGTTGATCGACTGTGCCCGATGGCTCGGCGAAGACTACGGACTGCCGATCGAAGAATCTAACGGCAACGAACACGACCAACGGGTTTCCGAACGGCCGGTTGCGGAAAAATCTCTCGAATCGTGATTTTGTGAAACCATACCTCCGAACCGTGGTCTTGAATCATGATGTGGCCCAGCTTGTTTTCACCGAACCCCGCGATATCCTTGAATTTGCCGGAAGCAATTCCCTCCTTCCATTCGTCGGAGCCGACAACGGTGCTCAGCACCTTTTTGCCATTCAGCCAATGCTCAATCCGATTGCCGTTGACGACGATCCGCCCCTTATTGACTTGGTCGTGCGGCTTCAACGACTTCAACGAATTGGTCGGCAAAACGTCGTAGATCGACGCCGTGGCAACCCTCGGGTTTGCTCCCTCTCGCGTCCTGAAATCGTCGAGAACTTGGTATTCAAGGCCGAGCCAGCCTTTGCCATCGAATTTCTTATAGCGGTATTTAATACCGCTGTTACCATTCTTGGCAATCGTCCATTCAAAATCAAGAATGAAGTTCTCAAACGGTCGCTCTGTGACAAGATCGCCACCTTTGCCTTGGAGATGCAGGATGCCGTCGACAACCGACCAGCCGCCGCGTTGTTCACCGCCACCGGGGGCCGTCCAGCCGATCAACGAATCCTTCGCAATGAGCGAAACCGTCGGTCCGTAACACACGACGGGACAACGGACGGTCGGAACGCAGGGAACGGAACGGCGATTTCCGACTCGAGCTTCGGCACTGCCGCCCCAAACCCCGAGAAAACCGATAATGAACAAAACCGACAAACAAAATTGCGTAATTTTCATGAAATGGCCTCGTTGATGAACATTGTTTGACCGCCCTGCCTTGTGCGACCCCTCCCGTAACATAATATCGGCAGAGACCGGAGAAAAATAAGCAAATCCGGCAAAGAAAACAGTATACAGAAAAAATTCCGATTCTGCAAGTTGGGACGGTACTACAGCAGGACCAAGGGCAGTAAAAGTTTGATGGATTATTCAGCAGTAATCTCTTGGGGCGTCTAAAAGTTTCTGGGGAATGGTACAATAGCGGGGCTGGGTAATTTTCCACGGAGTTCTTTTTCGCGTGGTGGCCTACGATTATTGACAAACAACCGCCCCCATTTGAAGGGCATGGGTGGAAGCACAGTATTTTTTGCTTGAACTAAACCCGAATATCGAAAATGGGTAATATGCGGCGACTCGTCGGCATCCGCTCCAAAGCCCCTATTCCCCGCTTCGGACCCAATAGGGCTTTGTCAATGATCGTCGGCCACCAGGTGTTTTCCACGTTCAATTTTTTCTTTGATTTTCCTCCAATTTGGCATCAACGAGGATAACAAGTGATAAAACTTGTCCGTATGATTGCGTTCGACAAGATGGCAAAGTTCGTGCATGACCACATATTCTATGCAGTCGGAGGGAACTTTAATCAGTTCAAGATTCAGGAGAATTTTTCCATATTTCGTACAACTTCCCCATCGCCGTTTCATGCTGCGAACAACAAGTGTCGGCGTATGGGCGATACCATGACGCCTTATCTTCTGCATACCTTTGTCGAGGATGTCCCGGAAGAGAATTTTTGCCCGCTCTCTATACCATTGATGCAACAAAATTTCAATTTTCCTCGTATCGGATGGATCGGCAAGCGAGACATAAAAGAATTGATCCTTTAAGCAAACATGGGGCTTTCCTAAAAAAGCAATGACCTTGAGCCGGTACTGACGCCCCAAATAATAGAGGGTGGCACCGGCAACGTAATTGTGTCCCGTCGAGTTCGGATAAAGGCGTTCAAAATAGTTTATTTGACGAATGATCCAAGGGGCCTTTCTACGAACACGTTCGGCGATGGCCTCAAGAGACTTGCCGGTTGGAGCAACAACATGAACGCTTCCATCAAGATCAACCGCGACCTGAAAGAAAGGTTTCGGATCGAATCGAACATCATATTCGATCCGGCGTGTTCCAAAGTCGATGTGCATGATTATGAAATATTCCTGGCCCTGGCGATATCAAGACATTTTTCCATGATTTCGTCAATTTTTTCAAAACTCATGTCGACATTCAAGTTGTCTTTGATTTCGAATAAAGCATCCTCCATATCCTGACGCATTCGATTCTGAACGTCGATATCCGTACTCCAATGAACGACCAAATGTCTGCGAATAGACTTTTCCATTTCCAAAGATACTCGTGAAACGAAATCGTCGAATAGGACTGATTGTGACAAATTGATTGATTCACAGACAGGCTTGATGTTACGATAAAAACCGACTGCCAAGGCTCTATGCCGAATGGCGGCGGGGATGCTGTCGTCGGCTCCTTCGTGGATGTTTTTTTCGGCGGCCTCCGCTTTTTTCAGCGCATCCGCCGATTTCAATCGTCCGGCACGAAGATCGCTGATTAATTGTGTAAGCATTTCGGAGAACCTCTTGAAAAACACCGGGTCTTCCTCCCAACGCTCCTTGATGGTTCGACGCAAATTATTGACGATCATTTCCGCTTTTGCTTCATCGCTTTCCGACTGTTCCAAGGCTCTGTTACGTGTCGCGGCATCGGTCAAATCAATCTGCCCCATGATGACGTCAACCTTGTCGGCTCCGAGATGGGTGTCGAGCAGTTTTCTAATTCGCAATTCGTATTCAGAGAAATCAATGATCTCCGCATAACGTCTTCGCACCATCTGACGAAGTTCCTTGAAGTATTTCAAGTCTTCCTTATACCTGTCGATTGTTTTCTCCGAGGTTTCCGCGAGGAAATCAACACTCGAAAGAGCGACTCCCAATAAACGAACATATTGTGCGAAATGATTGTAAAATCGAATACGGCGTTCTTCATCGTCCAGATACCGGACATATTTTTCAGCATCACGATTCGGAGCGGCATCATTGAAACCGCTCAGGAGAACGGCGTGCGATTGCGGGAGTTGCGAGACGATTTCCCGAACATCAATCAGGGTTCCAGTCAGGTCGGCTTCATCGAAACCGGAAAACGTTCCATAAATATCAAGAGCGGCGTGAAGCCGGTCGAAAACGCCGCGATAATCAATAATGTAACCGAAATCTTTGCCGTCGAACAATCGATTGACACGGGCAATCGCCTGCAAGAGCGAATGATCCCGCAACATTCTCGCAAGATAAAGAACCGTATTGCGGGGGGCGTCGAATCCCGTCAGCAACTTGTCGACGACGATGATAATCTCTATCGAGTGGGAGTAAGGATCGGTTGGATCACCGTGTTTGAACGCATCAATAATCTGCTTATTATACTGCCGTTCGTTGGAGTACTTGCCGGAAACTCCGACCATTTTCTTCCAAAATCGGATGACGGGTTCCTTGTTTTCGGAATAAAAATCCTCGTTCCCCTCACGGTCATCAGGGCCGGAAATCAGGACTTCGGTTTTCAAGCCGCCGAACTCGTCGAAACATTGCTTGTAAAGAATTGCGGTGCGTTTATCCGGTGCAACGAGTTGTCCTTTCAACCCCGTTCCTTGCCAGTTGAGGAGGAAATGCTCCCGAATGTCCCAGGCAATCGCACGGATAATCGGCTCGGCTTTATAAAGAACATCGCCGGTGGACATTTTTCGCTTGAGATCGGCTTTTGTCTCGTCGGAGATGTTTTCCGTAACTCGCTCAAACCAAATATCGATATCGGGTTGCTTGACATTCTTCCGAACATCACGACCTTCGTAAAGCAAGCGAACGACGGCTTTGTCGGCGACGGCCTGGGTGATCGTGTAAGTGTCAATCATCCCGCCGAATTTCGCAACGGTATTTTTGTCCTTTTTGAGAATCGGCGTGCCCGTGAAGCCGATATAGCAGGCTCGCGGCAGCGTTCGCCGCATCTTGGCGTGGATCGATCCATATTGTGAACGGTGGCTCTCATCGACAAGTACGAAAATATTCGGATCGTCAAGGCATACTCCTTGCTTTCCGGCGGCGGCCTCGAACTTGTCGATCACCGTTGTAATGACCGTCGACGTTTTGCTTTGAAGCAGATCAACAAGTTTGTTGCCGGACGCCGCTTTCTCAACGGCAGCACCACAGTTTCGAAATGTCTTGTAGATTTGCTCGTCGAGATCGACTCTGTCCGTAACGATAATAATGCGATAATTCAAAATACCGGGATCGCGAATGATCGCTTGGGCGAGAAGCACCATCGTCAAGCTTTTGCCGCTTCCTTGCGTGTGCCAAACGACGCCGCCGGGACGCCGTTTTTCCTCTTCGTCAAGCCGATGTATGCGGTCGATGATCTTTTCGACACAGTAATACTGTTGATAACGGGCGATTTTCTTCTCGCCCTCATCGACGAGAATATACCGACGGATCATATCAAGAAAACGCGCCGGGCGGCAAAGGGACCAGAGCAACCTGTCTTGTTCCGTAGCAAGAAATTCAGGAGCATTCCGCTCGCGCCACACCGACCAGAACTTTGCCGCCGTTCCAACAGTGGCGTATTGGCCTTGATCGCCGGAAACGGCGAAAAGAACTTGTGCGTAATAAAAAAGCCGTTGGATACCATCGTCTTTTTGGTTGCGAATTTGCTGGCTGATTGCTTCCTTGATTGAGTCTTCTCCGTTCGGAAGATTAGGGCGTTTACATTCGATCACGCCAAGCGGAATGCCGTTGACGAACAGGACGAGGTCGGGAATATAGCACTCGTTCGTAGCGGGACGGTTGACAGCGAACTCTTCGGTAACGTGGTAAACGTTGTTTTCCGGATGCTCCCAATCAATGTATTTCAACGTAAAACTTTTTTTGTCGCCGTCAATCAACTGCGTAAGACTCCTGCCGAGCGTCAAGAGATCATACGCCGTTTCATTCGTCTGTTGCAAACCTTCATAAGGAATGTCACGAATCGACTGAATGGCCTCGTGGATGTTCGCGTCGGAAAAATCGTACCGTTTGCCTTTGTAATCGATTTTATTGATGCAGGTAATCTGTTCCTGTAACACCGATTCAAGAATGACGTTTCCTGTGCGATTATTCCGTAAACCGAGCGCATCTTTCGGCGAAAGATATTGCCAACCGAGCGACGTTAACAGTTTTAACGCCGGTTGTTTTGAGGCGTTGGCCTCACTGAAGGGATTATGGGTCATGGAAGTGCACCGAGTTGTTTCAAGTATTTTTTGATTTGCTTTTTCGTTGCGGCAAGTTCCGATTCGAGTTGGTCAATTTCCTCTTGGACGACTTTGATGTCGATTTCCTCTTCCGGCTCAAACGTATCGACATATCGCGGAATGTTCAGATTGTAATCGTTCTTAACAATTTCCTTACGAGTTGCGCGATAAGCGTATTTGGCGACGGACTTGAATTTGTCGTAGGTTTTGAAGATTTTCGTAATATCCTCTTCACGGAGACGGTTTTGATTCGTTCCGCTCTCGAATTCCCGGCCGGCGTCAATAAAGAGAACGTCCGATTTTTTGCCACGGATACGGCTGCGGTCGAAAATCAGAATCGCCGCCGGAATTCCTGTGCCGAAAAACAAGTTCGCCGGAAGTCCGATGACGGCGTCGAGAAGGTTCTCGTCGAGGAGTGCCTGTCGGATTTTTTGTTCGCTTCCGCCGCGAAACAACACGCCGTGAGGAACAACGACGCCAACCTTTCCCGTCTCCGACCGGGCAATCTCAATCATGTGCGAAATGAAGGCGAAGTCGCCGCGACTTTTGGGCGGAACTCCCCGATGGAAGCGGCGAAACCGGTCTCCTTCCGCTATTTCGACACCCCATTTGTCAAGCGAAAACGGAGGATTGGCGACAACGATGTCGTATCGGATGAGTTCGTCTTTTTCGATCAATAACGGATTGGTAATTGTGTTACACCATTCTATCCGGGCATTGTCGATTTCGTGCAAATACATATTCATTTTGCAAAGCGACCACGTTGCGCCGTTGGACTCCTGCCCGGCAAGGGAGAAATTATTGTTGCCGATGTGCGAGGCCACACGAATCAGGAGCGATCCGCTTCCGCAGGCGGGATCGCAAATCGTATTCCCGGGTTCGGCGCCGAGCAGCCGGGCGAGGAGTTTCGAGACCTCCGGCGGAGTGTAAAATTCACCGGCTTTTTTTCCGGCACCGGCAGCGAATTTTCCGATCAGATATTCGTAAACGTCGCCGATGACGTCCAAACTTTCGAGATGCGAGGGCGTCAGATCAAGTTTGTCAAAATCTTCCAGTAGAGTTTTGAGTATCCGATTTCGATCTTTCGCCCGTCCGAGCATGGCGTCGCTGTTGAAATCAATGTTGCGAAAAACGTTCTCCAATTTCGTCCTGTTGTCGTTTTCAATCGCTTCGAGGGTGACGTTAATGATTTCACCGATATTGTCACGTTCCCGTCGCTCATAAAGCGAGTGAAAATGTGCCGGAAATTCTTCGTATTTCGGTTTTTCTTTCGTTCCCAGATTGAGTTTGACCGTTGCCAACCGGAATCGTTCTCGTTGCAGGGCGCGTTCGAAACGTTCGGAATCTTTTCCGTACTTTTTTTCAAGTTCGGCGTAACGCTCGTTGTAAAGATCGCTGAGATACTTGATAAAAAGCATCGTCAGGATATAATTTTTGTAATCGGACGACTCCAACACGCCGCGAAACGTATCGCACGCCTGCCAGATGATCGCGTTGATTTCGTCTCTGCTCATGGGAGGAGTCGTGGTTTTTGCGTTCATTTTTGTATTTGACATGGTTATACCTTAAACCCGGATTTCGCCGGTTAGAAGTTTTTGTATCAGGTCACGTTTGGAACCTTATTTTTTCTTGCGGACCTTCTTGGAGGTCGGCGGCGGCAGTTTCTTGATGTATTTTTCAAATTCTCCGTCGAGGGCGTCGTTTTGACGAATGCGTTGTTGATGAAATTTTTCGTACTCTTTCTCGGATTTCTCTTTGGCTAATTCGTGGGAAATACGACCGGCATTGGGGAGAATTTCCCTGTCATTGATCGTCAAGAAAGCGTGAAGTTTGTCGATCCAGTCTTGCATCGACATTGGAACTCGTCGCATGGCTTGTCCCTCGGCAAAGACAAGATACTGTTCGACAAGATTGTTTAACGCTTGCAGTTCTTCTTCCGATAAGTAATTTTTCGCAATCACAACGTCACTTTTGCGAACTTTCGCCGCTCTCCAATTCGTCAATCCCATGTTCGGTTGAGTACTGTCGGCTCGTGAAAAGATGATTTCCGCCGCTGTTTGGCCGGTAATAGCCCAGTGCATTTTGTTTTGAACCGTCTGAAAGAATTCGATGCTTTCCGGTTGCGTAGGGTCATAATCAATACTTGTCGCGTAAATATCGGTGATCTTCTGATAAAATCGCCGCTCGGAAGTTCGAATGTCCTGAATGCGGCGGAGCAGTTCTTCAAAATAGTCAAAGGGCTGATCGGGATTTTTCAACCGTTCGTCGTCCATCACGAAACCTTTGACGATATACTCCCGAAGTCGCTGAGTCGCCCAGATGCGGAATCGGGTGGCCACCGCACTTTTGACACGGTAACCGACCGAGATAATCATATCGAGGTTGAAATAGTCTACTTGGTAGGTTTTGCTGTCGGTGGCAGTTGTTGCAAAATTTGCAACAACTGAATCCGGAGCCAATTCACCCTCCTCGAACACGTTTTTGATGTGTCGGGAAATGGTGGATTTGTCCCGCTGAAATAAGGCCGCCAATTGGTCCAGCGAAAGCCAGACGGTTTCATCAGCAAGGCGGACGTCGATTTTTAGTTTTCCGTCTTCCGTCGCATAAACGAGGAATTGTCCTTTGTTTTCCGACATGATGTTGCCTTTCAAACCCGGATTTCGCCGGTTAGAAGTTTTTGCATTAGTCCGCGTTTTTGAATTTGGAGGTTTTCGAACGATTTTTGCAATGCCGAAATTTCCTCGTCTGTCGCCATCAGGATAGACGCGATTTTCTCTTGTTCGGGAAGCGGAGGAAGTGCACAAGAGAGTTGAAGTAATTGGGTTTTTGATAGATTGTATCGGGTTGCTCCCTGTGCCAAGGCGAACAGGGATGAACGAAATTCATTACCGCGCAGAAGAAAAGCCGCAAAATCAGGCAATAGAGAGGTAAAGTCATGCAATCTGAATCCAAAACAAAAACTGTTCAAATACGTTGCCGATTCCGGGTGAAAGAGCAAAACGGAAGACATTCCAACTTCATCTGGCGTTTCAGATGAAGTCGTAAAAAAAATGTCCCCATATCTTACCTGATTTTGATTTTCGCTCGAATTTATTTGAACATAATCCATCTGTTCTTTGTCGACAGAAACATTGTTGAAGATATTGAGATACGGAATATAGGGTTTACCGCGACCAAAATCACTTTTCGTCTTTCCAGATAGCCCAGCATAGGTACACCCTAAACAGCCAAGGGGCACCTTTGTCCATCCCACCGGCAATTCGTCAATTTTAGCGGGTTTCCCGAACTCCGGAAACCGCCATGTTCCTGTGAGGAGTTTCTGCATCAGCCCCTGTTTGCGTCGTTTGCAGGCTTCAAGCAGTCGCCGCGTTTGGTCGATGGCACGGTCCCACGTCGAAAGAATCTCCGCAATGCGGTGCTGCTCTGGAGGGGACGGAAGAGTGACAGGTATTTGTGCGAAATCGTCAAAATAGAGCCGCAATCTGTCTTTCGTCAGCCCATGAGAATAGAGACGAAAAAGAGCGATCATTTTATGCGACTTGAACCAATGAGCGGCAAACCGGGTGTCGATTCCCTGTTTCGGTTGAAGAACGATATACGCCGGACTGGTAATGCCATCCATTTCGGCAAGGCCGGACGCCCCTTGCCACATTCGCATCATATTGTAGGCGATGTCGCCTTTCCGTACCAGCAAATGCTGTTCGGGCGTCAAATTGGTTTCATTTTTTCTCTCCAGTTCGGCCCGCTCAACCAGTCCGTCATGCAGCGTAACGGATAATGTCACCAGACCGTCAATCCCCTTCTCGACACGACGCTCAAAAAGGCCGCCGAGAACGCAATCGGTCCATTTATTGTGAGTCGCGGTTGGCATAGTATTACTGGGCATTCAAAATAAGTTGCTGCAATTTGGCTTCTGATGGCAAGCCTTCTGTTGACATGATGTGATGCGTCTCCTTCGTAAAAAACGTAACCTGCACCAATGTAAGCCACTGATGATTACTCTACAAGTCGTCCCATTTCCCGTTCGACCAATTCCCGGCGTTTCGCTTGGATTGTTCCTTCAAGTTTTTCGGCGCGGCGGCACTGGTGGTCGAGTTCGACGAGGAGCCGTTGCCGTTCCAAGGACGGAACACTTACCAGCAATTTGCCTAAATTGTTCAGCGACACGGTCGGCA
>Ga0099364_10012836_pt1 | contig 11273 bp, 9 predicted proteins | sample TergutTh196P3_FD_73070 | JGI IMG/M metagenome (GOLD analysis project Ga0099364, IMG submission 73070) | Microcerotermes parvus P3 segment gut microbial communities from Pointe-Noire, Republic of the Congo - Th196 P3 | ecosystem: Host-associated > Arthropoda: Insects > Digestive system > Gut ...
CGGCGCGTCCTTGCGCCTACTAGCGAGCGCTCCACCGTCCTTGGTTTCGCTCTGCGGGGCATAAAACACACATCTTTTCCTGTTGGGGCCTACCTGTAACGAATTGTGACGTCAGGATTTCACTTGACGTGCGCGAGACTCTATGCTCTAATAGTGTCACATAGTAAGATGGGAGTTGGATGGCTTTGAAACAAACGACGCGGTGGCCTTTTTTTCTTGCGGCAATAGTTAACGGTTTCTTTCTTGGTGTTTTGTTTATTTGGTCTTATTTCCGCGATGAACTGGGGCGTCTTTTTCCTACTTGGAGCGCCAGCAACCTTTCTCTCATTTTCAGCGTACATAATGTTTTTATTTGCATTTCCGTGTTATTTGCAGGGTCTTTGCTGAGAAGGTTTTCCAACCGTATGATTCTTTTCTTTTCCGGTTTGGCGCTGCTTATAGGTTTCGGTTTATTTCCTTTGCTCCCCTTGGATAGCCCGGATTCTGCCCTTGTCATGGCTGCCGTTCTTTTTGGCGTCATTGGCGCGGGTTCCATTGGCGTTGCTTCTACTGCCGGTTATTCGCTTTATACCCAGTGGGCACCGGAGCATCCGGGCAAGGTAATCGGTTCTATGTCGCTCGCTCTCAGTATCGCGCCCCTAATACTGGGCGCTGTATGCAGTTTGCTTGTTCCTGAGCTTGGCGCGCTGCATACCATTCGTTGGGTTGGCATAGCTGTTGCGTCGCTTCTTTTCCTCACGCTACCGCTCGCCAGGCCCCCGGGGCCTGATGCCAAGCTTCCGCCTGCGAGGGTTCGCGTCGAAAACCCTAATCAAAAAGAGTTCACCCCAAAAGAGATGTTGCGTTTGCCATCATTTTGGTTGTTGTTTGTCTTTAACTCGGCTATTCGTGCAAGCGGCCTTATGATTATCGATTTTGGCGGCAGCATTGCTATTCTTTTCGGCTTGACGGCCCTTTTGGGCATGCTTTATTCTCCGGCAAACGGCATTGCCAACATTGTCGGCGGCATTCTCGTCGATAAGCTCAGCACTGCTAAAGTGATTTTCATGTGCGGCGGCACGCTTCTGCTGGGTTCTGTTTTTCTGCTGTTCGGCAACTCCGCCGGGAGTGGTTTCCTCGTGATGTCGGGGCTGCTTATCGGCGGGTTGAGCTATGGCTGCGGCACGGTTCTCAGCACTGCTTCCATCAGGATTTTATATGGGCAGAAGAATTATGCCCAGAACTGGGGCTATATTCAAATCAGCATCCTTGTCGCTGCTTTTTGCGGCTATTTGTCAGGGCATATGCTTGATCGGCAGTCGGGGAATTATCAGGGCGTGTTTACCATTATCCTCATTTGCTCCCTGCTTGCCATCGCTTGCGGATTTGGTTTGGCGGCGTACATGAGGGTGCAAAAGCAAAAATCATAAGTCGGTGGCACCGTTGCTATCCGTGCCGAGGAAAGGGGTGTTATGCCTCTGCGTTCGGTCAGTTCCGTGACAGTGGCCAAAGGAACTGTCAAACAATAACTTGCCGTTTTGCCTTGTCTTTTTACCGCCATACTTCGTTGTCAAAACTTGCAAGGCACAAAGCATTACTGCGTTTTGACGCCTCGTCTGACGGTAAAAATCCGGCGGTAAATTCGTCAACTTATTGTTTGACAGTTCCTAAGTTCCCTCACTGCGATGCACAACACCCCTTTCCTCGGCACTACTTGCAGCATATCAGACGGGGTGCTATGCCTCAACGTTGCGGTCAGTTCCGTGATAGTGGCCGGAATTATCTTAGTTCGTCTGACATTTCGGCTAGTTTTCTGAGCCTGTGGTTCAGGCAGGATTTTGTCACGGGCGGGGTAGACATTTCGGCCAGCTCTTTTATGCTCAGCTCCGGGTTTTGCAGTCGGAGGAGGGCTGTTTGCCTCAGTTTTTCGGGTATTGCGTCGAGGTTCCCGGCTGTCTCGATTTTTTTGATGGCTTCTATCCGGGCGGCTGCGGCATCTATTATTTTTGTTACGTTCGCCGTGTCGCAGTTCACTTTTCTGTTTACGCTGTTTCGCATGTCTTTTTCTATTTTCGCTGACATAAGTTCCATCGCATGCACCGGCGCACCAATCATTGTCAGAAAGTCTTCTATGACGGAGCTTTGCTTGAAGTATGCGATATAGTTTCCGCCCCGCGCTGTCTCTTTTGGCGCAAAGCCCATATCGAGCAGGAGCGCGTATGTCTCGCGGCTTACGTTGTAGTGATGCGTCACAAGCTCGAGGTGATAGCTTTTCGCCGGATCGGTTATCGCTCCTCCGGTAAGGAATGCGCCCCGTACAAAGCTCCTGCGGCAACATTCTTCTTCAAGGACTCCAAGATTGACATGATGCGCAAGATGGCTTTCGGGTGAAAAGCCGTAAATCTTGAGTATGCGGCTAAGTTTTTCGGGGTCGTATATAATGTATGACCGTTTTCCTATTTTTTCCGGGTCCGGCAGAATGTCGAACGATATTGAGAAAGCTCGCGAAAACCGCTCTGTAAGGCGCCGGCCAAGTTCCGGGTTCCCGGTTATTATCCGAATTTCACGCGCTGAAAACGTGTTGCAGTAAAGCAGCATCCCGTAGCATTCCGCCACTGCGCAGCATTCGCCGCTCTGGACCGAGTTGCATAGTTCAGTTTTTGCTTTTAGGGAAAAAGACATGGTACTAATATTCCTTTTCAATGTCCATGTGTATGCAGTCCACCGGGTATCCTTGCTCGCCTAAGTGCTCGGCAAGGGCATTTGCTATGGCGGGCGCTCTATGCTTGCCTCCTGTGCATCCGATGCAGATGACAAGGTATCGCTTCCCTTCTTCGATGTAATGCGGAAGCAGAAAGTCCATCATGTCGCATAGGCGCGAGAAGAATTCATTGCTTTGCTCAAGGCTGAATACATAGTCTTTTACGAGGTCGTCCAGACCGTTTTTTTCCCGCAGCTCCGGGTCGTAGAAGGGGTTTGGCATAAAACGGACGTCAAAGAGCAGATCCGCTTCGATCGGCAGCCCGTGTTTGAAGCCAAACGATTTTACATTGACGCTCAGCGCTTTATATTCCTGTCCGTCCATATACTGCTTGAACAAGCGGCGTTGGAGTTTGTTGAGCGTCATGCCTGTCGTGTCGATTATCTCATTTGCTTGCTGCCTGACGGGCGCGAGCATTTCCATTTCTATTCTGACTGTGTCCTCCAGGCTGCGTCCTGCCAGTTCAAGCGGGTGGCGCCGGCGCGTTTCCTTGTACCGTCTGACAATCGTTTCCACCTCGGCTTCGATAAACAGTATCTTGTGCTCGCAGCCTATTTCCTTTATTTCGTCGAGCGTATTGAACAGTTCATTGAGGTTTTCAAGCGCACGTACGTCAGTGACAAGCGCGACTCGTTCGTATCTGCCGTGCGTTGCCATGCATAGCTCCGCGAACTTAGGCATCATGGCTACAGGCATGTTGTCCACGCAGTAGAAGTCCATGTCTTCGAGGACGGCCGCCACGCGGCTTTTTCCTGCGCCTGATAGTCCGGAAACGATAATAATATCCATTTTTTTACCATCCTTGTAGTTTGTAGTTTTCGTTCAGCGGTCTGTTTTGATTATTTTTATTTCGGGCTCAAGCTTGATTCCAAATTTCTCTTGAACTGCTGCGCGCACATGTTCGATAACTGCCATTATGTCTTTGAATGTCGCTCCTCCGCTGTTGACGATGAATCCTGAGTGTTTTGAGGATACTTGTGCGCCTCCTATCGTGTAGCCTTTAAGCCCGGCTTGTTCTATGAGCGTGGCGGCGTATCCGTTTTCAGGCCGTTTGAATGTGCTTCCTGCGTTCGGCAGCTCCAAGGGTTGACTTTCACAGCGCTTCGCGCAGAGTTCTTCCATTTTGGCTGTGATGTTTTCTTTGCTGCTTTTTTGCAGGTTTATTGCTGTTGATATTATTATGTCGCTTGTGTCTGTAAACCTGCTGCGTCTGTAGGAAAATCCGTGTTCAGCGCCATTTACCGTGTATATGCCGGCTTGGTTGCTGAATGCGTCCGTGCTTTTTGCGACGTCTTTCATTTCTCTGCCATAGGCGCCGGCGTTCATGGACACGGCTCCTCCAAGCGACCCCGGTATCCCGTGCGCGAATTCAATTCCGGAGAGTCCGCATTCGCACGCAAATTCCGCAAGCTTTGTCAGCGATATTCCGGCTCCTGCCGTTATCTCCGTATTTCCGGTTTGCTCTATGCTGTCAATCCCCGATGTTTTGACGGCGACCATGTCCAGCGGTCCGCTGTCGTCGGCAAGGAGGTTAGTTCCGTTCCCTATTATTAGGGGGATGACCCCGTGCGTATGTAGCAGCGTACACAGGTTTGCAAGGTCTTCCTTGTTTTGCGGATAGAACATCGCCCGCAACGGGCCGCCTATTCCAAAAGATGTGTGGTATTTCATAGGCTCATCAAACTTGATTTCTATCGATGGTAGTTTTTTTTCCGCTGCTTTGATGGCTCTGGAAATATTGTCCATGTTTATTTCCTTTTGCTGTGACTGTTCAGAACCTTGCGTTCGAACGGTTGCTTCTGTTCCCGCAATCGCTCAGTGGCGCTTCCATGCGCCAATTCGCGAGCGCTCCACCGTCCTTGGTTGCTCTTTGCGTGAACAGAAGCAACCGTCCTCACCGGTTCTTTGCAGCTGCTTTTATTTTACTTCAAAGTGTTCGTCTATTTGCCTTGAAAATTCGACCGCTGCGTTGTAGCCCATGAATTTCTGCCTTTGGTTCATTGCTGCGACTTCAAGTATGACGGCGAGGTTTCGGCCCGGTTTGACCGGTATTGTGATGGTGGCGACGTTTATTCCCAATATGTTCAGCATTTTGTCGTCTATTCCCAGCCTGTCGTAGTCCGCGCCGTCTTTCCATTGCTCGAGTACGACTACGAGGTGTATGGTTTGCGCCGCTTTTATTGCGCCGACGCCGAATATTTGGCGTACGTCAACGACGCCTATGCCGCGCAGCTCGACGTAATGCCTGATAAGCTCCGGTGCGGTTCCTTCGATAACATTTACGTCTATTGCTTTTATTTCAACGGCATCGTCCGCTATGAGGCGGTGGCCGCGCTTTAGGAGTTCTATCGCTGCTTCGCTTTTTCCTACTCCGCTTTCGCCGGTCAGCAGCAGCCCGATCCCGTATACTTCGACTAGTACGCCGTGGTATGTGACGCTTGGCGCCACTGATCTTTTTACTATTCTTATGACAAGCGACATGATATCGGTGGTGTGCGCGTCTGTACTCAGCACTGATACGTCATACTTTCTTGCGGCTGATATCAGTTCTTCGGTCGCTTCCGCGCCATGGCACATTATGAGCGCCGGGATTTTCTGCTTCATAAGCATTTCCCATTTCCTTGTGCGTTCTTCTTGCGGCAGTCTTTTCATATACGCTGATTCCATACGTCCTATCAGTTGCACGCGGGTCGGTTCAAAATGCTCATAGAAGTCGGCTAGCTGCAGCCCAGGCCGGTGCACGTCTCCTGTGTATATAAGCACGTCTTCAAAGTCTTTTGACGGGTAGATGACTTCGGCGTGCAAGTCTTCTGTCAGCCTTGATAGCTTGTAGCTGCGCTCTTTTTCCATTTTTTTCTCCTTCGTCTCCATGCCGTTTGCGGCGGCGGCGTGTTTTTTGCTCCGCGTTGCATTCATGCCTTTCGTTATTGAGTTTATACAATACACGCGGCTTTTGCAAGTTTTTTGTAGTTATAGTTTTATATTGCTTGCATTATTTGCGGTGTTCTGTTATGATTAGGGGCGTTGTTTTGATATCTGTTTCTAAGGAGGTGCAGTAAATGGCTAAGTGTGAAATGTGCGGCAAGGGTGTTTCTTTTGGCATTAAGGTAAGCCACTCCCACAGGCGCAGCAATCGTAAGTGGAAACCGAATATCAAACGTGTCGCGGCGGTCGTCAACGGTACGCCGAGGCGTGTCCATGTTTGTACGCGCTGCTTGCGCAGCGGCAAAGTTACAAGGGCTGTGTAGGTTTCGTTTATGAGAATCGGTATTGTCGGGTTTGGTAATCTTGGAAGTGCGCTTGCGTCCGGCCTTTTGAAGTCCGGGCTCGCCGGCGCGGGGGATATCGTTGTCTGCGATAATTCCCCCAGCGCGCGCGCTTTAGCGGAGGCCGAGCCTTTTTGCGCGTGTGTTTGCGAAAATATTAATACCGCAATCGGTTTGTCGGACATAGTTTTTCTGACTGTCAAGGCGCATGTTTTTGAGGTTTTGTCCTCAGAAATCGATAGGCGCGGGCTTTTTGGCAAAACTGTGGTCAGTTTCATGGCGGGCATGTCATTCGAGAGAATTTATTCGCTTGTAGGCGAGGTAACGCTTGTGCGCGCTATGCCTTCGCTGGCAATCGCGTCTTGCGATGGCGTGATCGGCTACACTAGCGCTCCCCGCGAGGCGGCGGAGATTTTTGGCAAGCTCGGGTATGCTTTTGAGACGGCGCCTGAGAACATTGAGAAGGTCATGGCGTTTGCTTCTTGCGGCTTGGGTTTTGCTGCGTATCTTATCGATGCGTTTGCTTCAGCGGGCGGGTTGATGGGCTTTTCGCCTGAGACTTCAGCTCATGTGGCGGCGCTTACGTTCAAGAATGCTGTTGACAGGGGGCATTTCAGGGAGACTGTCTCTGCTGTGGCGACGCCTGGCGGCGCTACCGAGCAGGGGGTGCTCCGCATGGACGAGTGCGGCGTTTATGATATAGTCGCGAGCGCGGTGCGCAGTGCGTATGAAAGGATGGCGGGGCTTTAGTATGAACGATGAAGTAATTAGATTGGCGGATGCTATTAAGAGTTCTGACAATATTGTTTTTTTTGGGGGGGCGGGTGTTTCCACAGAGAGTGGGATACCTGATTTCCGGAGCGCCGACGGGGTTTACAACATGAAGTACAAATATCCGCCGGAGCAGATTGTTTCACATAGCTTTTTTATGAGCAATACAAGCGATTTTTACACGTTTTACAGAGAGAAGATGCTGCATCCCGATGCGATGCCGAACAAGGCTCATTATGCGCTTGCCGAGCTTGAGAAACAGGGTAAGTTAAGGGCCATTGTCACGCAGAACGTTGACGGGCTGCATCACAAGGCCGGGAGCATCAATGTGCTGGAGCTGCACGGTTCGCGCAGCCGTTATTATTGCATGGATTGCCATATGCGTTTTCCGATGGATGTCGTTTTTGAGGCTGAGGATATTCCGATGTGCCAGTGCGGCGGCATTATCAGGCCTGATGTGGTTCTTTTTGAGGAGTCTTTGGATAATGACGTAATCGAGAGGTCCGTCGATGCTATTAGAGACGCTGAGGTTCTGATCGTCGGCGGTACGTCGTTGAATGTGTATCCGGCAGCCGGTTTGATTCGTTACTACGGCGGCAATATGCTTATCTTGATAAACAAGTCCGAGACTCCTTACGACAGCCATGCCAATATTATCATTCGGGAAAATATTGGCGAGACGCTTGGGTCTGTGGTTTTGTAACTGATAGTGCGGTGCATGGAAAAGATGGTAACTATTCAGGCCTCGTACCATCCGTGCCAAGGAAAGGCGTGTTATGCCTCTGCGTTCGGTCAGTTCCGTGACAGTAGCCGGAATTCCCTCACTTCGATGCACAACACGCCTTTCCTCGGCACTATATAAAGCAAATTTGGCAGGGTGCTAAGTAGACACAAAAGATGTGTATTCACCAGTTGGGGCCGTGGTTTTAGATTATTAGCATCGCGTCTCCGAATGAGAAGAATCTGTAGCGTTCACGGATGGCGTCTGAGTAGGCTTTAAGTGTGTTTTCGCGTCCGGCGAAGGCGGATACGAGCATTATCAGCGTGCTTTCCGGCAGATGAAAGTTCGTTATAAGGCCGTCTATGCAGGAGAACTCATAGCCCGGGTAGATAAAGATGTCCGTGAAGCCGGAGTATGGCTCAACTTTAGCTTTTGCCGCGCATGTTTCGAGTGCGCGGCATGTTGTTGTGCCTACGGCTATTACGCGGCTTCCGGCGGCTTTTGCGCGGTTTATCGTTTTTGCTGTTTCGTCGGGCATGGTGAAGTATTCGGCGTGCATTTTGTGTTCTTCTATTGCTTCTGCTTTTACGGGCCGGAATGTGCCTAGCCCTACATGCAGCGTTATGTAGCATAATTTTATGCCGAGGTTGTTTATCCTGTCCAGCAGTTCTTTAGTAAAATGCAGCCCTGCTGTCGGCGCGGCTGCCGAGCCATAGGGTTTTGAGTATATTGTTTGATACCGCTCCGCGTCTTCCAGTTCTTCGTGTATATAAGGAGGGAGCGGCATTTTGCCAAGCCGCTCCAGCATTTCAAGGAATGCTCCTTCGTATTTGAACTTGATGTGCCTGTTGCCGCCGTCCGCTATGTTTGTGACGGCGCCTTTTAGTTCGCCGCCGCCGAATACAAGGTTCGTCCCTACTTTGATCCTTCTGCCGGGGCGGGTCATGCATTCCCAGACACTGCCGCCCAGGTCGCGCAGCAGCACTATTTCGACCGCTCCGCCTGTTTCTTTTTTGCCGAGGAGCCTTGCCGGCAGTACCCGCGAGTCGTTCAGGACAAGGCAGTCCCCTTGATGCAAGAACTCAGGCAGTTCATGGAATTGGTGATGCTGCGTTTCGCCTGTGCGTTTGTCAAGATGCAGCAGCCGCGATTGCCCGCGCCGGTCTGTCGGTGTTTGTGCTATCAGTTCTTTCGGCAGCTCAAACCAAAAGTCGCTTTTTTTCATCCGACTTCGACTCCGGAGTAGTAGAATTTAATTATTTCTATGAAGTTCATTCCGTGGATTTCCGCCATCGAGTATGCTCCCCACTGGCTCATGCCGACATTGTGCCCGCGCCCGGTCCCATTTATGGTGAATACTCCGTTTATCATTCCGTCGCCGCTGCCGGCGCCGGTGGCTTCTTCGCCGCTGATTATTTCGACGTTTTCTGAGTCTGTAATTGCGTATATCGGCCCTTCAGGTATGGCAACCGGTTCCCCGCTGCCGCCTATGGCGTAGAACTGCGAGCCTGTGCTTATTGGCTGGGCCGGGTCATTGGCAAATATGCTGCCGGGGTCGTATCTGGAGTTTCCTATGTCGAAGCGCTGCGTCCGGATTCCGAGCGCGGCATAGAGTGGTTCTCGTTTTGAGACTGTAAAGCTTCTGCCATTTGTGTCTCTCATCGTGACGCTGAGTACGTTTCCTGTCGGAGTGTATTCACTGACCACCATGCTGACGATAGTAGAGTTGTTGTATCCTCTGCTTTGCATGCGCTGCGTAATTTGCTGCGGTGTGTATGTGATAGTCCAATGATAACCGGGTATCATCGTTGCTACGTCTGCTTCATACGGGTCTACTACGCCGAGTATGTATGGGAGGGATTCTTCCCATACGTTTTCAAGGTTTTCCGATGCGCCGCCATTTGATGATGCGTAGAATGTTATGCAGGGTTCTCCGTTATATGTTACATACATGCCCGCTGTTTCATTGACTGCCGTGTCGGTCCTTTCGTTTGCCTGCCCTCTGCCGAGGTATACTTGGCAGTGTTCTGTCGTGCATAGGTCGAATCCTTGCGTGCTGTGCGTGTTAAGCGATGCTATAGCATATGTCCGCGCGGTGCATGCTTGTGCTTTTAGTGCTTCCATCGGCCATGTGTTGTTCATTTCGTAGGGGAGGATTCCTTTTACATAGTCTTCTATGTCTACATAGTTGACGACTGTTATGAGCGCTCCGCTGCGTCTGGAGTACTGGAATCCTCCGCAATATCTGTGTCCCCTGAACCATGTTTCGGGTGTTTCGCCGCTTATTGGCCTTGGTCTGACGGCGAGGTAATGCGTGCTGCCGTAGTCGAACTCAAACAGCATTATGTTTGTTCCTGTCCTGACGACGGCTATCGTGCTTGCTGTTCCGGCGTTGACTGTGCATTCTGTCAGGCCTCGTGATATTATGGCGTTTTCTGCTTCGGCTCTCGTTGTGTACTGGCCGGTCATTACATAGAAGTGTCCGGCGTCATATTTCACAAATGAGTTTTGATATGCTTGCGCGGCGGTCATGGCTTGGTCGTATGTTTCATAGCGCGCGTCCATTTGTATGTGGAAGCAGCCTATGTTGACCGCGCCTCCTGTTCCTTCGCGGTATTCTCCCGCGTTTGTTCCTGTGCCGGGGTGCCATGTCATGTTGCGGTCCATTACCATTGTTATGGCGTTTTCATTTGTCCATGCGCCGATTGGTACAAATGCGTTGTTTGTGTCATAGTATCCGAATTCAAACCCGCTGCCCAGCCCGCTGACGTTTTGGAGGTTTGCCGATGGGAGCGCGGTGTTGTTGAAGAACAGGCCTATGCGGACTGCCGAGACGTGAGGGGTGTATGCTGCCCGGGCCGACGGCATGCCGAGGGCGGCAAATATTCCGACTGCAAGGGCCAGCGTCATAATTCGGAGGTACGTTTTGACGGTCAGGTCTCGTTCCATCCGTGCCGTGGAAAGGCGTGTTATGCCTCTTCGTTCGGTCAGTTCCGTGTCAGTAGCCGGAATTCCCTCACTGCGATGCACAACACGCCTTCCCTCGGCACTGTAATGAAGCAAAACTGACAGGGTGCTGAATAGATAGCTTGTTTTAACTAAGTAGCGGTTGCCGTTATCCTTCGGGTGAAGCGGATGTAGAATATGATTGCTGTTGTCATGGCGATGAATTCCGTCGCGGGCTGGACAAACGCCAGTCCTATGAGCGGGAGCGCAAGGTTTAGTATGATCATAAGCGGTATGTCTATGAGGCCTTTGCGGAAAACGGAGAGTACGAGTGCCGGGCGGCTCTGCCCTGCCGCCTGAAAGAGTGTGATCATGTGGAAGCCCACAGCCATCATGGGGGTGGACAGGCACATGATCCTCAGGAAGAATATCCCGTGAGTGACTGTGGCGGTTTCCTGTATAAAGAGTCTGACGAAAAACGGGGCGAACAGAATGAAGGCAGCCACACAAAACGCGGAAAAGCCTATAGCCAGCGCCAGAGCGAACTTTGCCGCGTTTCGCATCCGAGTGTGGTTATTCGCCGCGTAGTTATAACCGAGCATGGGCATCACGCCTTGTGCGATTCCGATAGTGACGCTCATTGGTATGGTGTCTATCTTTTTTACTATCCCCAGGGCCGCCACTGCTTCTCCGCCAAAGCCTTTTGCCAGTTGGTTCAACGCGGCGTTTGAGACGGATGCTAGCAGTGTTTGCAGCATGCCCGGCAGTCCTATGACGAGCACCTGGCCCGATATTTCTTTTTTTACCGTAAACCAGCGGGGGTGCAGTC
>Ga0099364_10012837_pt1 | contig 11271 bp, 13 predicted proteins | sample TergutTh196P3_FD_73070 | JGI IMG/M metagenome (GOLD analysis project Ga0099364, IMG submission 73070) | Microcerotermes parvus P3 segment gut microbial communities from Pointe-Noire, Republic of the Congo - Th196 P3 | ecosystem: Host-associated > Arthropoda: Insects > Digestive system > Gut ...
TTAGTGTTAGCGGTCACAATATAGCTTATTCTCAACCAATTGCTCAATGGGGTAATGCTTCCCCTCAACCAAATATAATGTCGTTCGTAGACCACACCTACTTCAGGTTGCAATTAAGAGGTCGCTCGGTACAGGCTGGGGATTTGTTATTGCGTCAACGTTTTACTGCCATTAATTCCGATTTCCAAATATCGGTCGATGAGATAATATTATGGCTACCGCAGGAGGTAGGGTAACTATATTCGCCATCTCTGCTATGAGTTGTAGTAAACCAGCTCAATTACGTTAACAATCAGATAACGTAATTGAGCAAAAATAATAGATTAAAAAGGAGAATTACTGTGAAAGTAATGAATAAAAAGGTTACTGAAAATTACCCAAAAGGATGTGGTGATAAGACAGAAAAAGGAAAACCTATTATCTACGCCCAAAACGGCGATTGTCACGTGAGATACGTGCTTCAAGGCGGTGCTATTGGGGACAATCCACTTATCTGTATCGGGATTAACCCCAGTAAACCGGAGAATAACGATGGTGGCGGTATGGTGACTGCCATTGAAAGGGTGTTGAGGAATAGTCAGGGGAAATACGACAGTTGGGTTTTGCTGAATGTATACCCGGAATACGCAGTGAAGACAGTAGAACTACCAGATGACTACAACGTCAAACTGGTAGATGAAAACTACCAACAAATCGAAAACATTCTCAAAACTATTGCCGAGAAAACCAACGGACACCTGACTGTTTGGGCAGCTTGGGGAGTATCAGTTGGAAAAAAGCAATATTTGCCGAAACTCCTTCGTGATGTAATCGACTTATTCAAAAGGTATAAATGTAGTTGGATAACGTGCGGCGAGGAAACAAAAGAAAGACACCCACGCTATCCTGTCAGCACCTGTGGAGGTTGTGTTCTAAAAAAGTTTGAAATAGATAGATATTTATCAATTATAAAGAACCTTGAAAGTAAACGTAACCGTTGAGTACGATTTGGCAGATGTAGCGTTCCGCTACGATAAACAGGGTGTGTAATCAGATTTAGCTTGAGGTAATTCTTCTACAACCAACGCTTCTTTACCCCAAACGGCAAAAACAGCTGTGAGGAAATCAGGCTGTTTTTCTAAATAACGACTTACCTCTTTTCGACCTTTTTCAGAATTTTCAAAAATAGTAATATTATCCCTCCCTAACTGTTCATCTTCAACGAATTTCTGTCTTAGTAGAGAAACAGAAGTTTCCGAAAGAGAGTGGATGGTAACTTTTGTTGTAATAGTCATATCGGTTTCCTTTCTTCGATTCTACAGTGCCAATAATCCAGACACAACCCAACCAAATCCGCCAGCACTACCTGCGGATTGACTTGTTCCGTCTGGGTTTTTGCCCTCATAGTTTGTCCTTTGAGCTTGAAGTGCTGAGTTATTGCTTCCGCTTTGCGTATAAGAGCCAGTGCCGTTAATTCTTAACGTATTATTTGATGCTGGAACTGAACCTCCGCCACCACCACTTCTTCCATAAGACCTGTCTATTATAAACAGGTCGTCGTTGTTTTCGCCGTCCCATGCTTGACCGACAATTTCTATGTTAGCTTCCGCACCCCAAGAAGAAGAATTACACAATACTTTTCTACTATTGATAGTATTCATATTGTTGTTTGCGAATATTGTACGGTCTGTATCATTCCAGCGACAAACAACAGGCGGGCTCAATGTCCAGTTTCCGGTTATAGGGGTTGATTCGCCGCCCATTATAGACTCTATTGTTCGCCCTGTGGGAACAGGAAAAGTAGTTTGGTCTGGATTATAAAGTTCACCTGTGTAAGATGTACCTCTCCAGTAAAAACCACGGGTATCCGATTGAGCAGAGTTTAATCCCGATACAGAAAATTCTGAAGCGAGGTAAAAGCGAACATGCATATCAACCTTTGTTGTTGTTCCAAAATCACTTGCGTATACTTTAAGGATAACCCGAAAAAATCCGTGTGTGTTGCTCGGTCTTGACTCCAAATTGGGTTTTGTACCAAAATTCCATGGTGCAAATAATCGATGCACAATCTTATTACCGGACTCACCCAGAGTAGGAAACGACCACCCAACTACGGCATAATTATTGGGGCGGTTTGACCTCACGGCTTCGGTTATATCAATTTCTAAAAAGCGTTCTGAATCATATCCCTTTACTTCAAAGTTTAATTTCGCCGCTTTATTGTTCTGCAGCATATCAGCAAGATTTGTCCAAGTTAAAAACCCCGTATATGTCGTCGGCTGACCAAACGGAGTATTGTTGCTCGTAAATGGAATATCAATTGCATTACTGTCAATTCGCCCCTCTAACCGATATATCCTCGCCGCCCCGCCCCCACTCGGCTCGGGTCCCATTGCCAACGCATAGCGACGTTTATCATCCACTTTGATTTCTAAAAGAGGTAATGCTGTCGGTGAAGCGGTGGGGATTGCCTCTGTAGTTCGAGAAGTAGAAGTATCAAGGACACTAACATACGTATTTTTCATCCACGTTTCAAGCTTGATTATCCGCCCAAAACTCCGCTTCAAAACCACATACAAAGAATCCCCATCAACCCAAGTATCATCATCCGGAGTATCGTTGCCGACAACAAGATTTGCCAATCGAGTACGAGACAACCCCACGCTGCTATTTCCGGGAAATCCGCTCCCCGAAGTCCACACAGCAACAAAACGATTACTGCTGCTGGCGGGGGTATCGCCGGAATCTGCGCCGTTACGTTGCACAAGTGTCCGCATAGAATCGGTCGCCATATTAGGAGTAGTGCCGACGGTAACTTCTCCGGTTGTGGTGTTAATTGCTAAGTTGGGATAGTTTACGACATTAACAGTACTATCTTTCACATACACACTATAACTCGGGTCAGGGTACAATCCCTCGGCATTAACCCGCGACAAATTACGAAGCAATTTACCCCAGTTAACAGGGTCTCTTACAGAGAAAACTCTATCCATAACTTCTGCAGTAGCTGTAACACCGGACTCTCGTGTCAACCGTGCTTGTACATACGACGTTCCCGATTCATTTGCCAAACTTGGTACAGCAGTTTGCTCAAAAGGTGTTTCGATTGTAGTAATCGCCGAATCCATAGTGTTGCCGGAATCTACCCCTTGTTGATTTGTAACCCGACGTTTTGCCATTCGCACAAAATATTGGTGATTGACGATACATTGACCGTAGAGCATTCCCCATTCGTTAGGGATTGTTGCACCGTTGCCTACGTTGCCACCGAGGTTGGCGAGCATATCGGGGATATCCACATCTTCGCCATCGGAGTTGGTCGCTTTGTATAGTGCTGTCATGCTCAATCCTTTGACAAGCAATCTGACAGGGAAAGCCGAGAACTTCGCAGTAGTTGTTACATCGGTTGTTTGCCCTGTTATAACGGTTTTTGTCGTACCTGCTCTTGGTGCAATGATGAAAGTGATATAACCCGCACCACTCAACCCTGTAACACAGTTAGACGAATCTTTTGTATACCCCGCTCTGACACCGTTACTGTCGGATATATAAGCGTCTTCGATACAAGCAAAGGCTTCTTGGGTTTTGCGAAATGCTTCGGTGTTGTTCGGGGACTCCGGTGTGGGAAAAGGATTACCGCTGTTTTGCGTTGCTTCAGTTCTCATCGGCGGAGTTTCTTTGTTGTCCGTAGTTGATTGAGGATGCTGGGTATGGTTCATAGGGAGTAACGGCGATATAATCGGTATATGACCAAAATCCGCACCATAACAACGTACTGTTACACGGTAACGGTCTCCGGAGCCAAGACTTACCCATACTCCGACACCCGAACCACTTGTGTTAAATACCGGAATTGTAATCCTTGTCGAGATTCCCTGTGTCATAATCTGATGCCAACGCCATTCGGGGATTTGTATGTCTGTAGGGAAATCTGCAGGAAGTTGACGCAAGAAACTCTCGTATGCCGAGATTCCTACGACACGTCCTAAATTGTGAAGAGATTTTGTAGCCATTGGTATGGTCTCCGTTTCTATATTTGTAATGCTTGACAAGCAGTAGGATTTGCGGTATAATGATTAAAGTTTATGGAAGACACGGAAAGACACCGCCGAGGAATCAGCGGTGTCGAGCTTGACAAATTCGCATTTATGTGATATGATAAGGTTAAAAGATTAAGGAGGCACTCATGTCTAACCAAGATTTACAGCAAGAATTTCACGGTTTTTACAAAACAGCCAAAGCTATTGCAGAAGAGGATATTTTAGCGTTTGACAAAAACATTGCTGAGACCACCGACAGTGACGAGAGGGAGTTTTTGACGCTTATGACTAACTTCTTTCTCCAAAAACGCCAGCAACAGGTGATTAACGAGGGGCTGTTTTGAAGAAATACGTCATTTACGCCGGGATAAACGGTTCCGGCAAATCAACTCTATATCACACAGTTGACTCAAAAGACTTGAAGCGGGTAAACTCCGACGAGTTCCTCGTTGCAAGCGGCGGAGATTGGCACAACGTGAGCCAGTCACTCTCTGCTATGCGTGAGAGTGTGCGACTGGTTAAGTCTTACCTCAAAGATGGAATCTCGTTTTGCCAAGAAACAACGCTGACAGGCAATTTCACCATGAAGAACATCGAATATGCAAAACGCCAACATTATTCGGTGATTGTGCATTACGTCGGTCTCGAGAGTGTAGATTTAGCCGTGGAGCGGGTTGCGCTCCGTGTAGCAAAAGGCGGACACGGAATCCCCGAAGCAGACATCCGACGAAGATATACTGCAACTCTCGAAAACCTACGGAGGGTTGTGGAAATGTGCGATTCTGTCAGCGTTTATGACAACACAACCGCTTTTAGGCGGATTGCGATTTTCCAAGACGGCAAAATTATCAGTCGAAACGATAAGGGCGTTGATTGGTTTGCGAGGATTTTCTCAAAATAACACCCCCGCTACTCTCGCAGTAACGGGGGAACTTGGCGTGTGGTTTGTGTGGTTTCACCGCTTACAGGGCTGTAAGCGGTGGGGGCGTTTATTATGTTGTGCCGAAAGTACGTTTGTAGGCAGCGGAGCGTCTGTAAGGGGTTCCCGTGAATGCCCACCGTCCAATACTCATAACGCTGTCGGGAATTGTAACAGTCCTTAGACTTGTACAATATCTGAATGCCTCTCCCTCGATACTCGTAACGCTACCGGGAATCGTGATTGAAGTCAGCGATGTGCAATTCTCAAACGCCCACCTACCAATCAAAGTCACGCTGTCGGGAATCGTCACGCTTGTCAACGATGTGCAATTTTTGATTTATTAAAATGTTTTTCAAAGGAAAATACCAAAGACATTTTAAATGAACTTGAAAAACAAGGATTAATCGCATACACCTTTAAGAACTCGGGCGAGCTTTCGTAGGTTTGGTTCTGTAATCTCCAGATGCCTGTCAATATCTTTCGCTGTTATGATATCCGTCAATCCGCTTTTGTTTGCTTTCTCAGCGATGTCTTCTAAGAGTTGTCTACTGGTTTTTGTTTTCATTATGCTCATAATTCCCACCTTTCTTAAAATTAAATGCCCGAACTCAAAGACAGCGAGACTGTCAAGGCGTTTTGTGACAATCACAGAGGCTGACTTTCGTTATGCTCTTGTCACCGAAATTGTACTGCCACACATGGTCGATACGTTTTGGTGGTTTGCGATTCGGGTCTGATGGTATATTAACACGATGCTGGTTTAGTTCTGAGTTATATTCACCCACTTTGCATTTGTGCGGTATTATTGTCATAGTGACCTCCTGTAATATCATTAACGGCATCGCCGAGTATGCCGCACCACCTTTCGCAAAATAAAAATGCTTACCCGCTTGACAAAACCGCATTTATGTGGTAGAATGAAATTCAAGAGCTTGAAAGGGGTTGTTATCCGCATGAAAAAGTTAAAACTTTATCTCGACACCTCGGTTATCAGTCATCTCAAACAGGATGACACACCAGATAAAATGACAGATACTCTGAATTTGTGGCGTGATATAGAACACGGTAAATTCGAGATTTATTTGTCAGAGGTTACGCTTGACGAAATAGGGCGTTGCACGGAAGAGAAATTAAGCGTATTATCGAGACACCTCAAGTCTATAGATTACACCCTCTTAAGCGGCAGCGATGAAATTGTACGGGTTGCAAATCAAATCATAAATCTTGGAATTTTAACTCAAAAGAGTTTCGATGATTGCTTGCACATTGCTCACGCCGTTGTCTATGGGTGTGATTGCATTGTTTCTTGGAACTTCAAACATATGGTAAACATTAAAACCATAAAAGGCGTTCGTGCGATAACTAATCTTGGAAATTACGGCAGTGTCGATATTGTTGCACCGCCAACTCTACTTGAAAGCGAGGTAGAATAATTATGCAGGGACTTAACATTACAGGAAACTTAACTGTTGACGAAATACACAAAATCCGTGAGTGGAATTACGAACGGAAAAAACACTTGAGTTTTGATGAGTATATGGCAGACATCAAAAAAGGTGCAGAACGTGTATTGAAGCGAATGGATGAACTCGCAAAACAAACCGAATAAGGTGGGTCCCCCCCGCTACTCTTACAGTAACGGGGAACTCATTAATACAACGCTCTTCCGCTGTTACCCAAACTCGCATTAGGTTTAGTCGTGTAATCCTGTCGGAGCAAATCCCGAGACAAATCAAGTGCTAACAACTGAACTTTCCACTCGACTTGCACCACTTGACCTTTACCAACACGAAGTATACAGCGTTGCAACTGCCGCATTCTGCGTTGATAACGCTGTGCCGCCGTGATAAGCGTTGTCCCTGTGCCATTAGCGTTGCGGTCTGTGAGCGGGACAGTCAAATCTTGCGGACTCCATCCCGGAGGATAAATCCTATACCCTGCAAGCAAATCGGCAGGGGCTTTGTATTTGTTTCTCAAGTGAGGTGGAATTGAGTTGTTGTTAGCGTATCGCTCACCCATCCACCTATTTCCCCACAGTCCACAGCCTGTGACAAAGATGTAATCGTTGTTACCACGAAACGCTGCTAATGCTCCGAGAGGTACTAACGATGTGTACACCACGTCTAAAGAGCGGATTGATTCGGCGGTGTTCATGCCGTCAGACCTTGACAGTGGGTAATACACCCGTCTTGCAGTAATCATTGAACGCCCGTGTTGGTGGGTGACTAACTCACATTCGAGGGGGTTAGGTGTCGGTACTTCTATAAACGATTGACCATTGCAATACGGCTCTCTGTGACAATGACAAGTACACTGACACACACTGCTGTCGTGGCACGGACAACATGGTTGCGGCGGATGCTCAACAACGTCAAAATCCTCGACAATTTGAGCAAACGGCACTCCAATACCGCTCTTTGGTCGTCCGTTGTTGTCAAGACTATACTCGACTACCTCTGCCCTAATATCTGCGTCAAATCCGGGCGGCTGGGTGAAGTAGTTTTGTGTCGGGATTAACTCGTGGGAGCGGTCGGGGTCGTCAATACTCACACCCTCTGTTTGCAAGAGTCGTCCGCCGTGGATTGCTCTAATGTCGGGGATAGCTTTGTTTGTCGGGCGGTCAGTCGGGAAATTCTCGGTGTTGATTCCGTCATCGAGAGCCTCACTGTCTAACACGTAGTTTTGTGATGTTTGGTGATTTGCAGGGCGTTGGATATAGCTGCCATTGTTATCAAAAGTCTCAAACTGCTCGCTTGTATCAGGGTTAAAGTTTCGCAGTCCCATAGTACCGAGCGAGATAAAGTTTGGCAGATGATTTTTCAACAACATTCCTTGGTTATCAAGCCCATAACCTTGCATATAATGAGCGATTCCCTCAAGGAGAGTTGTGGTAACAGAGTTATGACCGCTGTGCATTTGGTCTATCCGCCCTGTATCAGCGTCAATGACTTTCATCGTGACATTATTTATCTGTGTTATCGTTCTTTCACTCTTCATTGTTTATGGTACCTCGTCATCAAAGACAAATTTATTTTTGTGAGTTTCGTAGCAATTGTCCACTTGGGCGTATACACCATTTGCAGAGTTGAAGTTAGCGAGTTGCAACTCATTGCGGTCAATCGCCGCTTGGTCTGCTCTGGCGTGGAGATTGTAAGCAGTAAATCCCGCATTATCACGCTCAAGCATTTGCATACGACTAAGCAAGTAAGACGGATACGGTTGTGGGATTGTCTGACTTCTCTCGTCTGCATTCTCAAAATCGCCGTTGCTAACTACACGGGTAAATCCCAAATCGGGAAGATGTGTGTGTCGTGGGTAATCCTCAACAGGAGTAGATGTTTCATCGTTGTATATAAGTTGCGAATCCTGCTCTGCAAGCGGTACTCCTTTGCGAGCAAATCCTGTAACAGTCGGGTCAAAAGAGTCGTTGTTGTCGCCGTTGTAACCAACTCCGCCGTGTCTGATATCGGCGGCAAACATTCTGTCATCGTTAGGAACTCGACGACTTTGCCATAAATTGTAAGACGTTGACGACAACGTCTCTTGGAAAACATCTTCGCAGATATAATCCGGCGACGGTGACGGTCGTCTGTGTATGTTCGATTCTTGCGGTAAGTTACCGTCCATTCGAGCATGGGTTATGCCGTTATTGTAGATAGCTGACACGGTAACTCACCTCCTTGTTTTTGTTTTGTACACTTGACAAATTTCTAGTTTCGTGATATGATAAAACAAAATTACGAAAACGAGGTTGTGTCATGAAATCATATTTGTCAAAATTCGAAATCCAGTCTATCATCAATGACGTTGTGCGTAAAACAGTTGCAGGCAATAGCGAATTAGTTGAAGAAGCTACAGCAAAACTCGCCAAACTCGACATAACAAATCCCGAGGACACGATGCGTACTCAAACCCGCATACTAACAGACCTGATGTGTTCTTTAGCCGCTGAAAGTGTCGTTAATGCTGTAAACACTTTGGTTGAGCAAGATTTTCTACGTTTTAATATCGAAACCTTGAGTTGAAATCAACTGTAGGATTTTCGATAACTGCGTAGGGTCATGGTGCATTTTGCCGTTCCTCTCTACAAGCGAAAGTTTCTTAACCATATTATATATCGCTTTCTCAAAAGGTGTAAGCGTTTCGATTCTTGTACTCATTCCTTACCTCATTCCTCGATATCCTCTGTATTAGCCTGTTCGTCTGTGTTTGGTTTCGGATTAGTGTTGACAGTTCCATCGGCAAAAGCATTGACTTCATCGCTTGGCGGATAATGCTCTAATGTCGGGTTAACACTCGGAGCAAACGCCCAATCGCCATTGTTACTGACAAATTTATCGTCTCCAAAACGAATTTTATCTTTTAACAGAGCTTCCTCTTGCAACTGTGAATCAGCGTATTGCAGATTAAACATACGAGTCTTTTCTTGTAAATCGCCTTCCATAAAGTCAACGGTGATATCGCTATGCCTTGAGTGTGTCGGCAGATACCCCAACTCAAATACTTTCGGCATGAGTTTCTTGACAGTTTGCTCGTTGTTTGAGAGTTGGAAACTATACAGCGTGTTGTATCCGGCATCATAAGTTCCCTCGGAGTTTCTCGGCTCCGGCTCATCGCTGTTGTTACGTGACCAAAACTTTCGCCGATTGTGATTAGGCAACGGAGTTTTCATAGGTGACGGGAATATCTGCACCCCATTGACGTTGAGAGTGCCGTTGCTCACGACTACACTTCCGGTCGATGTAGTCGGCGGATTTGAATTAGGAGTAGCTCTGTAAGCCTCGTCATCAAAGTTCATAGCGTTGTCGAGTAACCACTGCTGAAACTCCGGAGTGTTTGAAGCTTGATACAGCGGATGGTTTAAGTCGTTTTGTGGTACAATTTCTTGAGGATTTGATACAGGGTCATCGTATTGCTGTAATGTCGCAAAGTCCTCACGACTATAGTTACCGACACCGCCGTAGATTGACGGCGAAAACTTAGCATCGGGGTCAATTCGTTGACTGCCTTGTACAGCAGGGTGAGGGACAGTAACTCTCGGTAACTCACCTACAGGGGTGTTATCGGCGAATTGGTCGGCAAGCTTGGGGTGGAGAAGGATTTCATTCTTTGCACTAATCTTAATCCCCGAGTGCGTAAACAAGTACATACCGAGAGGGCGGACATACTCCAAACAAGCATCAGTCGGCACTGTCTCAGAGAAATAAACCACATTGATGTAATATGGTTCGTTACGCTCCATGCGGATATTGCCTTTGTTGTCTCGAATCAACGCAAAATCGTTAACACTCACGGACACGGCGTTATTTGGCAATGACGTATCGTCAAGACGGTCGTCTGTTATTTCCCTTGCCCTTATCTCGGGTTCGTAGTTAACCGCTTCACTGTCTATACGCAAATTCGGGTCTCCACCACGGTCAGCGTTGTTGCCAACTTGTATACCTCGAGAGTAAGCATCACGGTTATTGTGGAGAAAATAATCATATTCTCGTTTTGAGGTAGCATCAAGAGCATCAAGTCCGATTGAAGCAAGATTCACCATTGCTCCGAGGGTCACTCCTGTACGGCTACCACGGTTATAAATCATTTGCGGGAAGTGATACAGTACAAGACGATTAAACTGTGCTTGAAACCTCCAGTCGTAGACAAACCCTAATCGGTGAGCAAGATGAGGTAATAAGTTTTCTTCGACACAGAGAGGGTCAAGACAGTCCACGATTCGCTCGGTTTTATCAAACGTCTCGTCAAAAGCTTGGTCAATTGCTGTGAGAAAAACTTGAAAATCATCCGACTCACGCCAGTAGACTTCCGGACACAAGTCAATAGATTTGATTATTGCCATAAACTACCTCCTAATTCTCCCCTCTAAAAGTATTGATACATTCGGGAGCAACAACTAAAGACTGCCATAACGAGCCGTCGGGAAGTCTCGGAAAACGTCCGGGATTGACAGGTTCCTCAATATACCGTGCAAACGATATGAAGTTAAACCAGTCAATATCCATCCCCTCGTCATACTCAATGGCAGGGTGTCCGATTGCTCCGGGGTCGTAGAATCTGATATTTTCGTCAGCTTCAAGTATTGTCTGTGTTAAATCCAACAGTTTGGGTTTTTCGGACATTCGGTGATTTCCGGGAGCATAGCGTATGGAAATTGCTTGCTTAACTTTTCTGATAAGCAACTGAGCACCTTGTTCAGATACAGGGCGGTGAGTGTAGATTGTACCAACAGCAAACCAGTTAAACACACGGACATACCCAAACGACAAAGAAGCGGTCATAACTTTGAGAGCCTCAAAGTCTGCACGAATCCCCTCTTGTACTTTCATG
>Ga0099364_10012838_pt1 | contig 11271 bp, 7 predicted proteins | sample TergutTh196P3_FD_73070 | JGI IMG/M metagenome (GOLD analysis project Ga0099364, IMG submission 73070) | Microcerotermes parvus P3 segment gut microbial communities from Pointe-Noire, Republic of the Congo - Th196 P3 | ecosystem: Host-associated > Arthropoda: Insects > Digestive system > Gut ...
ATGGAAAAAAAACGACAAAATCAATGACAACCTGTACTATTTCCTCTTGGCAAGTTTACTGGAAAGTGCGGATAAACTGGCAAACACCGCCTCGGTTTATGGTGCGTACTTAAAGCATCTTAAAAAAACAGCGCAAAAAGAATTAGTGCTTGAACCTGCCGAGTTCGAAGTCAATGACAACACACATGAAGTTTTTAACGAAGATAGCAATGCTCTTATAAAAAGAATCGCAGGGGATATTTTGTATTTAGACCCGCCGTACAATGCCCGGCAGTACGGAGCGAACTATCACATGCTTAATACGATTGCCAAGTATGATTTTTTTGTGCCTAGTGGTAAGACAGGCTTGCGAAAATACCAAAAGTCCGGCTGGTGCAGCCGCAGCAAAGTGCAAAACGAATTTGATGATTTACTAAAAAATGCACAATTCAAATATGTCTTTTTAAGTTATAACAATGAAGGCTTAATGCCGATGGAAGTAATAAAAAGAATTATGTCTCAATATGGACGTTATCATTTAGAAGTAACGAATTACCAACGTTTCAAAGCTGACCGGGATGACAACAGAAATCACAAGGCAGATAAAACAGAGGAGTTTGTTCATGTTTTGGAAATGCGATAGATTCGGACATATGCATAGCGCAGCGCGATGACGAAAAAGAGCGGGGCGGCGTAAGCCCCCGGTATTTAGCCGGTACTCCGGTTTGCCTCACCGAAGGACAACCACCGCCCAGTCGCTCCTGCGCTGGCGACAATTTGTCCCAAAGAGCCGGAAGTGGTGCGCAGCGGAACTTGCGCATACACACCGAACACGCGTGCTGCCTGTAGATTACGCTAGACCTATGACTCTTTGAAACGCTATTCGCACCCTTCCGGTTGCGGCTCGGATTGCTGACGCTTAAATCTATCCATTGACACACGCGAATCCTTCCGCTACAATCGGCAACACGAACACGCTGGACTCACAATCAATCCCATGTCAGAAACTGACACGCACAACCCGGAACCGAACATGCCCTGCATGACCGAAGGAATGATGGAACATAAAACAACGGAATATGAAACAGCGAAAACTGAAACAGTGGAGGTTTGGGGAATGCCGCCGAACACCTATTGCATGTTGCTCCATCTGTCGCAACTGCTCAACTGTTGCCTTCCTCCCTTCGGGACCATCATGCCGATTGTCATGTGGGCAGTCGGCAAAGACAAGAGCGTGCTGATTGATCGGCATGGCAAGATCGCTCTCAACTGGACCATCAGTTGCGTCATCTACTGGATGGTCGTTGCCGCGCTGTGCATTGTTCTCATCGGCTTCCTTCTTATACCGGTGTTGTTGGTACTGACAGTCGTCTTCCCCATCATTGGTGCGGTCAAGGTCAACAACAATGGCGAGGCGTGGGAGTATCCATTGAGCATTCCGTTTTTTAAGTAGAGTTGGCGGGTGGGTGCTAAACAATCAGAGCCGCAACCGGAAGGTTGCGCGGTTCGATTCGCACCCTTCCGGTTGAGGTTCTGTTGATTTCTGACTCCTGTATTCTCCCATGTTCACCCTCCAAGCCCCTTTCCAACCTTCAGGCGATCAACCGCAGGCAATCGCGGCACTGATACAAAGCATCAATGCCGATCAGAAAATGCAAGGACTCAAAGGAGTTACAGGCTCCGGCAAAACATTTACGATGGCTAACGTTATCGCTCACTTCAATCGACCGGCACTCGTCATGTCGCATAACAAAACCCTCGCCGCTCAACTGTACAGCGAGTTCAAAACCTTCTTTCCCGATAACGCCGTCGCCTATTTCGTTTCCTATTACGATTACTATCAGCCCGAAGCATACATTCCGCAGCGGGACATCTACATCGAAAAAGATGCGTCCATTAACGAGGAGATCGACCGGCTCCGACTTGCAGCGACCAGTTATCTTGTAACACGTCGTGATACCATTGTCGTTGCAAGCGTCTCTTGCATCTATGGTCTCGGCAGTGCCGATGCGTACAAAGCGATGATGGTGCCGCTGACCGTCGGCCAGGAAGTCAACCGCAATAAAATGCTTGCCAAGTTTGTCGATATTCAATACGAACGCAATGACATCGTACTTGAACGCGGACGCTTTCGTGTGCGCGGCGATTGCGTCGAAATCTATCCTTCGTATGAAGAGTTTGCCGTGCGTATCGAATTTTGGGGAGACGAAATTGAACAAATCACGATGATCAATCCGCTGACTTCCGAAGCGATTAAACGGTTGAATGAGTTCGTACTTTATCCTGCCAAGCATTTTGTGTTGCCGGAAGATCGAATCGCTTCTGCCGTTGAACGCATCGAAGCGGAACTCGAAGAGCGGCTCAAGTTTTTCAAGGAGCAAGGAAAACTTCTCGAAGCCCAGCGGTTACAGGCGCGGACGAAGTACGATCTCGAACTGATGCAGCAAATCGGTTATTGTCCGGGCATTGAAAATTACAGTGCCGCTCTGTCCGGTCGTCCGCCGGGCAGTCAACCGGAGACGCTGTTCGATTTCTTTCCCGATGATTTCATTCTCTTTGTCGATGAGTCGCATGCAACAATACCGCAGATTCGTGCAATGTTTCACGGCGATCAGGCACGCAAGCAAAATCTTGTCGAACATGGTTTTCGATTGCCGGGTGCGCTCGATAACCGACCGCTCAAATTCGATGAGTGGGTTGACCGATACAAGCAGGTGGTCTTCGTTTCGGCAACGCCCGGTCCGTATGAATTGGAACATTGCGAAGATCGGCTCGTTGACCAAGTAATTCGTCCGACAGGCTTGCTTGATCCGGTGGTGGAAGTCGCCCCGGCATCGAAACAGATACCGCATCTTATGGAACAGATACAGGAACGTGTAGCAGTACAAGAACGTGTATTAGTAACAGCACTAACAAAACGTTTAGCGGAAGACATCGCGGCGTATTTTGAGAAGCAGAATATCCGGTGCAAGTGGCTGCATAGTGAGTTGGATGCTTTTGAACGAGTGGAACTTTTACGCGATCTCCGAGCGGGACAGTTTGATGTTTTAGTAGGCGTTAACTTGTTGCGTGAAGGACTCGATTTGCCAGAAGTATCTCTTGTAGCCATTCTCGATGCTGATAAAGAAGGTTTTTTGCGGAGTGAAACGTCGCTTATTCAAACGATAGGTCGGAGTGCAAGGAATGTCAATGCGAAGGTGATTTTGTATGCGGACAAGGTAACGGATTCGATGCAGCGGGCGATAGACGAAACGGAGCGTCGGCGTAAAAAACAGGAGGCGTATAACACGAAGCATGGCATTACGCCGGAGACGATTAAGAAAAACATTGCGAAGGGGATTGAGGAGCAGACTAATCAAAGCCGCGACTTGAAGGTAGCGTTGGGACAGGACGAGGAGTTGTTCATTACGCAGGAGTATATCAATGAGTTAGAGGCAGAAATGTTAGAGGCGGCGGAGCGTTTGGAGTTTGAGCGGGCGGCGATTATTCGAGACAAGATTGAAGAGATGCGTAAGCACATTGGCAAGAGTGCGAGTGCGAAGATGTTCGACTTTGGCAAGAAGGGACGGAATAAACGACGCAGGAAATAACGTTAACCGCTCCGCCTGCGGAGCGCAACAGAACTTCCGGCTTGCATAGACGCATGAATTGGAATAAAATCATCGGTATCGTCTTGCGCAATAAACATTATGACAATTCACGCAATAACAGGAGCATTTGGTTATTCCGGTCGCTACATTGCCCGGCGGTTGATTCAAGCCGATAAAACAGTATGCACATTGACCAACTCGCTGGATCGTACAGGAGAATTCCAAGGGCAAATACAAATTTTTCCTCTCTCATTTGACGATACTCAACGCCTGACGGAATCATTACAAGATGTTTCGGTTCTCTACAACACCTATTGGGTAAGATTCAATCACCGCAATTTCAAACATTCGCTTGCGGTAGAAAACACGTTAAAACTTTTCGAGGCGGCAAAGAAAGCAGGAGTCAAACGAATTGTACATACGAGCATTACGAATCCGTCGCTGAACTCGCCGTTGGAATACTTTTCCGGCAAGGCAACGTTGGAACATGCGTTGATCGAATCGGGAATTGCGTACACGATATTACGTCCGACGGTGCTGTTCGGAAAAGAGGACATTTTGATCAACAACATCGCTTGGATGTTACGGCGGTTTCCTGTATTCGGAGTGTTCGGCGACGGACAGTACAAATTACAACCGATTTTTGTTGATGACTTCGCCTCGCTTGCCGTTCAAGCTGGAACATCGACGGACAATGAAATCATCAATGCCATCGGACCGGAGACGTTGACCTATCGGGAACTTGTTGCAACGATGGCACAAATCATACTGGGCAAAAGGCGGTTGATTCTTTCTATCCCTGATGGTATCGGGCTTGCGGTTGGAAAAATCATTGATCTTTGTACCGGCGATGTCGTGATTACGAAAGCAGAAATTGAGGGTCTTAAATCGAACTTGCTTTATGTCGATGCTCCTCCTGCCGGTACGACTCGTTTGACCGATTGGCTACGCGAACATCGGGAGACCATTGGCACTCGTTATGCCAGTGAACTTTCCCGAAGGAAAACGTAATTCAGAAAGGTTATGTGCACAAAGAGCCGGAGTACCGGCTAAATGATGCCGTCATCGTGTTGCGTTCCATTCCGGCTTTTGCAATACCGCTTGCCGAGGGTTTTACCATAGAATACACTGTAGAATACACTGTTATCGTGAAATTGAAATCCGAACCCCAGAGGAGGTGTCCTATGACGAAAATTGATTGGACTAAATATCCGCCCCTCCCCGGATTTGATTCGATGAAGTGGAAGTATGAAACCCAGCGGAAAATCTACGAGGAAACTAAAGATATGACATGGGAGGAGCAACGTGAGCGTCTTCGGAAAAGTGCGGAACGCTTTGACGAAGAGCAGAGACTGCGTCGAGCGAAACAAGCGGTGGAATCGCCGACGTAAAAAGCAGCACGCACACGCCCCGCCAACGTAAACCGCCACTGTAAGATTCCCGTTTTCACGGGAATGACGAGGTTACGATGCAACATGTCCAATGTACCGCGCGGTTATTCGGGAACATTTACGCTTCTTCCCAGCACTGACGCAGGTAATCAAGGCACTTCGGTATTTCGACCGCTCGGTCTCCGCTTCCGCCGATACCGCACTCGAAACTGACCACGCCGGTATAACCGATATATTTCAATCCCCGAAATGCGTCGGTGTGCGTATGTCCTTTCGCCGAATGGTTTTCCGCCGTGGGTAACACTCTGCCCCGTCCGCTGCCGAGATGGACGTGTTTAACGAGATCGCCGCCCGCGATGAATGCCGCCATGCTGTTTGCCTCTTCGGTGTACATATGGTAGGTGTCTCCCAATACGGCAATACCTGGTACGTCCGCCTCTTGAGCAAGTTTGGCGGCTTGACTCACTTGACGCATAAACCACGCTTCGCCGCGGCGCAACGGTTCCAAGATGACATTCGTGTTGAGTTCCGCCGCCATAGGACCGAGGTCTTTCAACACGGCAACGGTTCGTTCCCAAAGAACGCGTTCCGGTAGATTACGGACGCTCTCCGGCTGACTTCCGCGGACGGGAACGTAAACAAGGACGGGACAATCCATTGCCGCCGCAATTTCCATCTTCGCTTTGCTTTGATCAAGTCCTCGCTGGCGAACCGCGGGGTCTTCGCTCATAAGGGGACCTTCCGCTCCACCGAAATAAATCGAGGCAACGACGAGTCCGGCATCGTCCGCTCTTCTTTTCCAATTTCTGGCAGATTCCATATTTCCGGGGTCGCCGATTTCGACGGCTTCAAAGCCGTTATCTTTCATCCATTTGAGTTTTGCTTCGTCGCTGTCGCCCGGCGGGAGACCGGGTTGGCAGCAAAAGCGCAGTTTTGCTTCGGCTCGTCTATCGCCGGGAAAGGCTACGGCGGCACTTTGTGCGTGAGCGGGCAATGTGGAAGCGGCGGCAACAGCACCTACGGCGGCAGCGGCGGTAAAGAATTCACGTCGTTTCATGATCTTCTCCTAATGGGGGTTGCAAGTTAACGGATACCTATCATCAGCATAATGTACCGCATCTTGCAGGAAAAATCAAGTCCTTTGCGGTGACTCTTTTTTAACCGCAAGGAACGCAAAGAAAGAAACGTGTTCACAGAGCCCGTGGCGCAAGCCAGGGAACAACCGAACGATTCCCTGGCTTACGCTACGCTACACTTGCGGCTCTTTGGATATATTATGACGATGCAGTTCCTGACTGAACGGTTCCCGTATAAGGGATACAACCGCTACCAACGGTATTCTGCCGGATTTGCTGAAAGGCAACCCCTCGGCTGCCGATTTACTCCCACTGACGGATAGCACAAAGCCAAATACTTGGCATCCCCCCACGGATGGTCGGACTCCCGAAAGGGTGCCGACCCGATTTGAAACGGTCAAAGTCTCTCCCCCGGGACTCTTCGCCTCTCAACACGGTCTCTGCGCTCCCTTTCTGGACAGTACTGCTCACACAATCCCACCCCCAATAACCTTTATCCCCCCAACTACCCCCCCCATACAAGCATGAAAACTCCCTTACTCCCCGCAACCAAAATAGACGAAACAAAAGCCGGAATAGAGCGCAACGCAATGATGGACGCTCCTAACCGTCATTCCACTTCGTTTCATTCCGGCTTTTGTGCCGGAATCATGGCAACCCTCGCCGGCAAAATAGGAAAACTAGGGGGGGGGGGGCAACATAGGCAAATTATCGCACTCGCACTGATCGCAGTCATGTGCGCCACAATGCCGGTGATGGCGGATACCTATATATTTGACAACACCGTCAACGTTACAGATCTCAGCAACACGACCCCTCAAAGCAAAATTCCCGATAGCACCGGTATTGACTGGCTTATTGGGATAAGCCTAGGAACCTTTGCCCCGGAGGAGGGTGTTACTAGTGCCAATGCCCAGTACTGGAGCGGCACTTCTTGGTCGGACACCGGCATAGAAACAGATACAGACGCAACGCCCCACGTTTACGACCTCACAAGAGCAACCATCAAGATTGTCAATGAGGACTATAGCGGTGTTGTCGCGCAGGGCGTGGGAGTTTATACCAATGACTCCGACGCTACCTTCAAACTCTGCGACATCGACATCAGTGGTAAGTTTTACCAACCTGACTACATTCTCTTCGGATTCGTGCATCGCACCGCATCGGAGGATGCCTTTACAGGAACGGTTGAAGGCAAGGACGTTATTCTTCATGCCGATGCAGGGGCAATCGGTGTCAATTTTTGGCACGGTCTAGAAGATGCGCTCGTTGAATTTAAGAACATAAACGTTACGAACACGGGTGCCGATGGTGACGCAACCGCCACAGGTTTCGTTGCCGGTCAGTCAAGCGGTACCTCAGTTGACGAAGATGCTGAAATTCACATCAGCAGTGTTACGGTCAATAGTGCCCACCACGCATATGGTGTGCAAATTCGCAGCGCCGTAGAAGGCACTGTCAACGTGGACAAAATCTCGGCAACAACCACTGCCGCTAATAAAGATGCACTCGGGCTCATCTTGAATGCAGGTACAGTGGGCGATGCAAAGATTACCATTGGCACTGGCGGAATCAGTGTAACGGCAGTCAATGGAGGTGCGGTCGGTGTCGATGCGTGGAAAGAAGGATCAGGTTCACAGGATGCGAGTTTGACACTAAAAGGCAACATTCTTGCCAAAACCGTAGCGGCGGGTAATGCTATTGGTGTACGCGGAAACGATGTTGACATCACGCTAGAAAACAATGTCAGCATTTTGGCACTCGTTGGAAACAATGCGGGCGTTGGTATTGAGGCGAACGACTTGGGAATTGACCTTAAAAACCACACTTTAACTATCAATAGCGTGAACGTGGGCAACGACTTGACCGTTACCGGCAACGGAAACGCCAACCTTGGCGTTGCCAATGTAACAGGCAAAACCACCATCGGCAAAGACACTACCGACACGACCGCAGCGACCTTTAGCGTTAACAGTTCACTGGGTAGCGGAAACGTACTCGACCAAAAAGCAACGCTCATTATCAATGACGAATGGGACACAGAGGGAGTGATTAGTACTCTTGGATCATGGAACCCCAGCGCAAGTAGAGGCACTCTTAAAAGCGGCGGCATATTTACCGGCTATCGTTTCACTAGTGCCGACACCATTGAAGCCTATCGTCTCAAAGAGGCAAACATGAGCGACGGCTTCCTCTCCGCTTTCGGCATCCACAATAACTTTGCCGTTTGGAATGCCGTTCGAGACCGAATGATCTCCGGCAATGGAAACCGAGCCGTCCCACGACGCAATTACGGACACGGTTACTACGGACAATCCCCCTGCGGATGTAATGCATGCAGTCCCGCTTATTCCGTTGACCCATGTGCGCCCGTCGCCTGCGATCCCTGCGCACCGATTGCTTGCGATCCGTGCGCTCCCATAGGATGCAATCACGTCGGCTTCTCCCCCAAAACCGCCTGGGTCAATTACATCGGACGCGGCGACAAGTATCGCAGTTCCTACAACGGTCGGGATTGGAAACTCTCCATGCACGGAGTCCAAGTCGGCAGCGATCTCTTCCGAAGCCGCAATGCCCAGTTCGGACTCCTCTTCGGCTACGAAACAGGAAAGAATACCAATGCCCGGGACAAGGTCGATGCGGATGACATGTACGTCGGTGCTTATGCGGCACAGGTTCTTTACAGCGGAGCGGACATTCGCGGTGTATTCGGTTACGGTTGGCAGGATTACGACATGAACCGCTGGCACGGCGGAAACCTGTACACGTCTTCCTTCAAAGGGCGCACGATGGAAGGCACACTCGAAATCGGCAAGCGGTCTTCCGCCGGATTTTGGAGTATGCGACCGGTTCTCGGCGTTGATGTAACCAGCAATGAAATTAAGGGAGCGACGGAAACCAGCGTGACCGGCGGCTTGGATCCGATCAAGTATAACAAAGCCAATCTGACACAGATTTTCGTCAGAGCCGGTAGCGATCTTCGGTACAGGTTTGGCGAGTTCACTCTTAACAGCGGCGTGTACTATGCGTATGATGTACAGGGCGACGACTTGCGTGCGAACGTCTCGCATGCTTGGAATCCTGCTCTTGCTGCACCGCTGGTGGGTACGAAGCCGGGTCGTTCGTTGATATTGTTCAATCTCGGCGGCGAGTGTCGATTGACACATCACTTTTCGGTGTTCGGCGGTTACGATGGTCAAGCGGCGTTGGATCGCGGCAAGGGGTTCCAAAGCATCGCCTATCTCGGCGGAGCGGTGCAGTGGTAACGTGTTAGCCGCTCCGCCTGCGGAGCGGTGCAGTCATTCCCGCGCAGGCGGGAATCTAGACGCAAAGGGTTAACCCTGTTTCACTAGATTCCGGCTTGCGCCGGAATGACGGGTTAGAGAACAGGTCTATCGACAGATTCCTGTCATTCCACTCCCGGCAGGTCGGGCAGATGATCGGTCAGCGACGGCAAATCCAACTCCGGCAGACCGGGAATACCGCCGTCCAAGTCGATTCCGAAGTCCGGCACTTCGGACTTTATGCGGAACACATTCGCCTCCGTAAGATGAATCTTCTTATAGACATCCTCCGAAATGACATAGTACCAGTCGGCGAATCGGTCGGACAATTCCGCCGCCCGCTTTTGACCAGACTCGATCTCGGCATCATAACGTTCCTGCTCCCGCTGATTCGCTCGTTCCGCAACTTCTTTTTCCTGCGTTAACTGTTCTAACTCTTCCGCTTCCCCATCTTCGGGAATTTCCGGTACTGCCCTCCATTCCGGCGGCGGAATGATTGCCGAATCAAACTCCGCCGTAATGAAAAGATAACGATTGACTCCCATGACTGGTGCGGAATCCGGCGAACCTTCCGAAGCAATTTCCGATTCCGTTCCCGTCAAATCGCCGAACCGAAGATGATAGACCACGCCGTCTTTCAAACGGAGTTGCAAGTCGCCTTCATTCGACAGAAGTTGCGCCTTCGTTTGCCGAGTGTCCCCTTTCAAGTCGAGCATTTCCACCAGCCAAAAGCCGGTCTCCTGCATCGACCCTTGCATAGCCGCGTTCAATTCGATAGTTTCCATCGTCTTTCCTTCCCGAAGTGCCGACGCTAATCCTGCCGGCTTTTTTAACACGTTGACGATTTTCAAATCGTTCAATGCCGATACCATCGAATCCAAGTTGTCGGTGTCTAATTCTTTGCCGGGTTCCATTTGCCGCTCGTTGTACTCATAATTCTGTCCTTCGAACCTCATCCATCGCACCAGCGACCACTTGTCCGCTCCCACAGCGGAGCCGTCATATCCCAGCGTTAGGTCGCCGATGAAAGATGCCTGCGGCTTTTCCTGTAACCCTAGCGTCGTCAAAGCCAATTCGACGGAAAAGGAATACTGATCCACAAAGAACTCCTTGATGTCAAAGGTACTAATATCGAGCAGATTTTTCTCGATCCACTGATCGAAATTCGTCGAAAACTGGCTTGGATCGACACTGACGACATAGACCGGCGATTGATGAGGGATTCGGACATACCGGAGACTTGTCCCTTCGTTCTCGCTCATGTCTTGAGAGTGCCGACGGGCAACTTCTTTTCCGACAATCAGGTTGACGAGCATTTCGTTCTCTGCTCCGCCGAGGGTGATTTTGATTCCCACGCCTTCTCCTAGTGAGACGTTGTCGGAGGAGGGATCAATCACCCCGTATTGGGTTTGGAAGGCGATGGAATCGATCCCGCTTTCTTCCGACGGAATGATTTCGAGGACTTTGAGATCGGTCAAGGCTTCGGCAACTTTTCCCATTTGGTCTTTGGCATCGGCAGGATAGTTGTCGTGTGAGGGAATCGACCAGATTCCATGGACTTCTGTGATCCGAAAATCGTTCCGTTCACCAGCAGCGTCGAGTCTGACAATTTCGAGCGATGTGATGTTAAGCGGGTCGGTGAAGAGCGGAAACAGGGGTTTTCCGAGCATTTCTTCCGGCTGGAAGTCGGTCAGGGTGGGACGACTCCCTATCGCTCCCGCAACAAGAGCGGCGGCAAGTAGAATAAATATCGCGGTTTTGACGGTTTCGTTCATCGTTCAATCGGTCGAATCGGCAATTCTTATTTTGCACTATTCTACCGTTTGCGGCGGGCGATTCAAGCGGGGAAAACTCAAACACCCTTCGCTGTCGGCGACGTTGCCGCTCTTTTTGAGTATGATCGGATTGATGAAAACATACTCTTCTCCTTTTGATTCTTTGTTCCAAGTGC
>Ga0099364_10012839_pt1 | contig 11271 bp, 7 predicted proteins | sample TergutTh196P3_FD_73070 | JGI IMG/M metagenome (GOLD analysis project Ga0099364, IMG submission 73070) | Microcerotermes parvus P3 segment gut microbial communities from Pointe-Noire, Republic of the Congo - Th196 P3 | ecosystem: Host-associated > Arthropoda: Insects > Digestive system > Gut ...
CGGGAACGTATTCACCGCGGCATGCTGATCCGCGATTACTAGCGATTCCGACTTCATGCAGTCGAGTTGCAGACTGCAATCCGGACTACGACCGGCTTTCATGGGATTGGCTCCGCCTCGCGGCTTGGCTTCCCTTTGTACCGGCCATTGTATGACGTGTGAAGCCCTACCCATAAGGGCCATGAGGACTTGACGTCATCCCCACCTTCCTCCGGCTTGTCACCGGCAGTCTCTCCAGAGTGCCCAACATCACTTGATGGCAACTGAAGACAAGGGTTGCGCTCGTTGCGGGACTTAACCCAACATCTCACGACACGAGCTGACGACAGCCATGCAGCACCTGTGTCCAGGTTCCCGAAGGCACAGCACAATCTCTTGCGCCTTCCTGGCATGTCAAGGGTAGGTAAGGTTTTTCGCGTTGCATCGAATTAATCCACATCATCCACCGCTTGTGCGGGTCCCCGTCAATTCCTTTGAGTTTTAGCCTTGCGGCCGTACTCCCCAGGCGGTCGACTTCACGCGTTAGCTGCGTTACTCACAGGGTCGCCCCTACGAACAACTAGTCGACATCGTTTAGGGCGTGGACTACCAGGGTATCTAATCCTGTTTGCTCCCCACGCTTTCGTGCTTGAGCGTCAGTCAAGGCCCAGGGGGCTGCCTTCGCCATCGGTGTTCCTCCACATCTCTACGCATTTCACTGCTACACGTGGAATTCCACCCCCCTCTGCCTGACTCCAGCCACGCAGTCACAAGCGCCAGTCCCAGGTTGAGCCCGGGGATTTCACACCTGTCTTACGCGGCCGCCTGCGCACCCTTTACGCCCAGTAATTCCGATTAACGCTCGCACCCTACGTATTACCGCGGCTGCTGGCACGTAGTTAGCCGGTGCTTCTTATGCAGGTACCGTCATCCACACAACGTATTAGGTTGCGCGATTTCTTCCCCACCGAAAGAGCTTTACAACCCGAGGGCCTTCTTCACTCACGCGGCATTGCTGGATCAGGGTTGCCCCCATTGTCCAAAATTCCCCACTGCTGCCTCCCGTAGGAGTCTGGGCCGTGTCTCAGTCCCAGTGTGGCGGATCGTCCTCTCAGACCCGCTATGGATCGTCGCCTTGGTAGGCCATTACCCCACCAACCAGCTAATCCAACATCGGCCAATCCAAATGCGAGAGGTCTTGCAACCCCCCTTTCTCCCTCAGGACGTAGTCGGTATTAATCCGGCTTTCGCCGGGCTATCCCAAACATCTGGGTATGTTCCGATGCATTACTCACCCGTTCGCCACTAACGCAAAAAGCAAGCCCCTTGCGTCCGTTCGACTTGCATGTGTAAGGCATGCCGCCAGCGTTCAATCTGAGCCAGGATCAAACTCTTGAGTTCAATCCAAAAGCACCCAAAATCACTGACTTCGAGTACTCAATCTCTTTGCTTCAAACCTGCTTCTTAAAAAAACAGGCCCGCGCTCAAAAACCGAGCACCCACACTTCATCGGTTGTCCATATTGTTAAAGAACAAAACCCCTAAATCCACAGGGGCTAAAGAAGCGGAAGTCTGACAGATTCCGATTAGGGGTGTCAACCACTTTTTGCCGCCTCTTTGACTGCCATGACACACTCTTCGATGTGACGCCCGTTGCGAGCGGCCCGCCTCACTGGAATTTCACCTTCGAGTCGTGCGCCCGCGATCAGCCCCGGAAAACCTTCCCCGCCAAAAGCGCGGGAGGTTGCCGATGAGAGAGTTGGGGGATTGCGTCGTGTTCAGACCGCAAGTTTGTCCAGTGTGCCGCCATTGGCGAGATACGCGATGACCCATCCCGGCTTGCGTCCGTGCCCCGTCCAGCCCTGGGAAGGATTGACCGGGTTGCGATACCTGATGGCATTGCCAGTGCGTGAAACCGTCTGGATTTTGCCATTTGCTTCATCCCCGAAACTCACCAGATCCTGAAGCGAAAGACCACGGTCGGCGCTCAGTTTCTGAATTCGCTTGAGCAACCGCTGGGTAGAAGAACCGCGACGGCGGAACTCCGTTTCGACTTGAGCACGTAAAGTGCGCAGTTCGGGCAGAGACATTTTTTCAAGGGCGATCATGACATTGCTCTCCTTATCGAGCTGAGTATGGATAGGAACGGCGCGAACCACCGGAAACGCCACATGAATGTATGTACAAGAACGCCCGGTAATTACGTATTCTCGCACCATTTTGTTTTCAGTTGTAGTTTTGAGTCATCACGTCATAAATGATGGAGATTTCTTGAAACAATTCAGAGGGAACTGACAGTTCCAAGAAACGCTTGTCTCATTGACCGCGTCATCGGTGGTGAGGGTTGCGTTCGACCCGTGTTCATATATGGCGAATAGTCCGGGGATTGACAATCAGAAACAGTCAGGCATTCAGCATACGTTAAATGAATTGATCGTTTCTACAGGAACATGGGGCGAATGCAATCCCTGCCATTCTTTGCACAGGAACCGTCAAACCGCTTCCAGCTTCGCCATCGACAGCAGCAGCCATTTGACGCCTGCATCGCCGAAGTTGATGTGCAGCTTGGTATCGCTGCCGCCGCCCTCGGCGGCAACGATCACGCCGTAGCCGAATGTGGGATGACGCACGTTCTGCCCGATGCGAAAACCGCCGGGCAGTTCGCGCGACAGACGTCCGTCCGCCGATGGAATCGCCGGACGTGCAGGCTTTTTCACGCGCCAGTCATCATTGCCGTAACCGCCAGGGCGCGCGTTCGAGGTGGGCTTCGTGAGCAGTTTGAGCAGGACTGAAGGTACTTCGTCGAGAAACCTCGACCGCAGGTGGTAATGCGTCTGCCCATGCACCGAGCGAGTCTGGGCATGGGACAGGTACAGGCGTTCGCGGGCGCGTGTCACCGCCACATACATCAGCCGCCGTTCTTCTTCCAGTCCGGCAACGGACTCGTGCAGGCTGTTGATGTGCGGAAAAAGTTCTTCTTCCAGCCCACTCAGGAAAACGATGTCGAATTCCAGCCCCTTGGCCGAGTGGACGGTCATCAGTTGCACCGCTTCTTCCTGTGCGCCCGCCTGATGATCTCCGGCTTCGAGCGAGGCGTGACTGAGAAAATCCGCCAGCAGCGCGTGTGGTTGCGCCAGAGTCTCGGGGTCGGTACGGGTTTCGAGGCAAAAATTTTCGGCGGCGCGAACGAGCTCGTCGAGGTTCTCCAGTCTGTCCTGACCCTCCCTGTCGGTCTGGTAGTGAGTGCGCAGGCCGCTCAAATCGAGTACGTGTTCCACCAGTTCAGGCAGTGGCAGGGTTTCCGTCTCGCGGCGTAATGTTTCGATCAGGCTCACGAAGCGGGCAAGCGAGACGGCGCTTTTGCCGGACAGACGCGGCACGGTGGCATACAGGCAGCCGTTGTTCTGACGGGCTGTGTCCCGGAGCATTTCCTGCGTGCGTGCGCCAATGCCGCGCGTGGGGAAATTCACCACGCGCATGAAGGCAGTATCGTCGCCGGGGTTGGCGAGCAGGCGCAGGTAGGCGAGCGCGTGTTTGACTTCCTGGCGCTCGAAAAACCGCAGCCCCCCGTGCACGCGATACGGCACGCCGGCTGAGAAAAGCTGGTGTTCGAGTACGCGCGACTGGGCGTTGGCGCGATACAACAAGGCAATGTCGCCACGCGCCGCGCCATCGTGCAGCAGGGCTTGAATTTCTTCGACGATCCAACGCGCCTCGTCCGTGTCGCTGAACGCTTCGAATACCCGAATCGGTTCGCCCTCGCCCCGATCCGTCCAGAGATTCTTGCCCAGGCGGTTGCCGTTGTTGCGGATGATGGCGTTGGCCGCATCGAGTATGTTGCCGTGCGAGCGGTAGTTCTGTTCCAGGCGAATGACTTCCCGCACCTGGAATTCCCGCTCGAAGTCGCGCATGTTGCCGATTTCCGCGCCCCGGAAGCGGTAGATGCTCTGATCGTCGTCACCGACGCAGAAAAGCGCCGCGCCGCCCTCTTCCCCATTGGCGGCCAGCAGTTTCAGCCAGCGGTATTGCAGGACGTTGGTATCCTGGAACTCGTCGACCAGGATGTAACGGAAACGCTGCTGGTAGTGCCGTCGGATCGGTTCGTTGCGCTGGAGCAACTCGAAGCTGCGCAACAGCAGTTCGGCGAAATCCACGACCGATTCGCGCTGGCACTGGGCTTCGTACTCCTGATAAAGCTCGGCGCGCATACGGGTGTATTCGTCCAGCGCCTCGACCGCGTGCGGGCGCAAACCCGCTTCCTTGTGAGCGTTGATGAAATATTGCACATCGCGCGGCGGAAATCTTTCGTCGTCGATGTTGAGCGTTTTCAGCAGCCGCTTGATCGCCGCGAGTTGGTCGGCGACATCGAGGATCTGGAACAGGCGATCCAGCCCGGCATCGTGACAATGCGTTCGCAGCAGGCGGTTGCAAAGCCCGTGAAAGGTGCCGATCCACATCCCGCGCGTACTCACCGGCAGCATGGCTTCGACTCTTGCGAGCATTTCGCGCGCCGCCTTGTTGGTAAACGTCACGGCGAGGATGCCCGCAGGACTCACCATCGACTGTTTGAGCAACCAGGCAATCCGGGTGGTGAGCACCCGAGTCTTGCCGGAACCTGCCCCGGCAAGCACCAAGGCGTGCCGCGCGGGCAAGGTAACGGCTTCGGCTTGTTGAGGGTTCAGGAGAGCGAGCAGTGGATCGGACATGAGGGTTCCTTGAAGCTCGCCATTCTAACCGGCAGCCGTCCCAATCCCTTCCAAGTGTCTTTTTTGTGTCCAACCTGCATTATGCACGCTTTGGTCTTGAAATCGCCTTGAACCTGTACTACACTCGCTATTGTGCACAGCAGCAAACACCTTAAGTAACAACCTTCAGACCATTTTTTAAAAGGATGAATAGAAAGGATTATATCTACTTTATTCGTGTTTTTGCAGAACAGCATCTACTGCCTTGAAGCTGTTCAGATCGACAGGTTTTCCGGGGCGCGGCTGCCCCGCTGGTTCCCTCCCTCTCCTTAACAGGAGACTTCACACCCGGCCCTGCCGGGTGTTTTTTTTTGTGACATGGCATGCCGCGATATACTTTCGTGTTTTCAGCCCACCACTCGCTCCATCATACCCCATGCAGGACAAATACCAGCCCGCCGCCATCGAAGCCGCTGCCCAGGATCATTGGACTTCCTCGGCAGCCTTTCGCGCCACCGAAGACAGTAGCCGCCCGAAATACTACTGTCTGTCGATGTTCCCCTACCCTTCCGGCAAGCTGCACATGGGGCATGTGCGCAACTACACCATCGGCGACGTGCTCGCGCGTTACCACCGGATGCGCGGCTTTAACGTGCTCCAGCCGATGGGATGGGACGCCTTCGGCATGCCCGCCGAAAACGCCGCGATCGAAAACAACGTCCCTCCGGCGAAATGGACTTACGACAACATCGACTACATGAGAGACCAGTTGAAACGGCTGGGGTTTGCCATCGACTGGTCGCGCGAAATCGCCACCTGCGCACCCTCGTACTATCGCTGGGAACAGTGGCTCTTTACCCGGCTCTTCGAGAAAGGTCTGATCTATAAAAAACTCGGCACGGTGAACTGGGACCCGGTCGATGAAACCGTGCTTGCCAACGAGCAGGTCATCGATGGCCGGGGCTGGCGCTCCGGCGCGTTGATCGAAAAGCGCGAAATTCCCATGTACTACATGCGGATTACCGCCTACGCCGACGAACTGCTCTCGGCCCTCGACACCCTGCCCGACTGGCCGGAGCAGGTCAAGCTGATGCAGAAAAACTGGATCGGTCGCTCCGAAGGCGTCGAAGCGCATTTCCCTTACGATATGGTGTGTATTGGCGAAGCAGGCGCACTCAAGGTCTTCACCACGCGCGCCGACACCCTGATGGGCGCCACCTACGTTGCCGTGGCCGCCGAACACGCGCTTGCCTCGATTGCCGCTGCGCGCAACCCGGAACTGGCCGCCTTCGTCGAGGAATGTAAACAGGGCGGCATGGCCGAAGCCACGTTGGCGACGATGGAAAAGAAAGGCATGGATACCGGCCTGAAGGTCGTCCATCCGCTCACGGGCGAATCCCTGCCGGTATGGGTCGCCAACTACGTGCTGATGGGCTACGGCGAAGGCGCGGTCATGGCCGTGCCCGCCCACGACGAACGCGATTTCGCCTTTGCCCGTCAATATGGGTTGCCGATCAGGATGGTGATACGTTCCACCTGCGGCGCTTACACCGAAGTCGACGAACAGTGGATCGACGCCTACGCCGATCACGGCCAGTTGGTGAATTCCGGCAAATATGACGGCCTGGACTTCCAGGGCGCGGTCGACGCCATCGCCGCAGACCTCGCCGCCAGGGGACTGGGACAAAAACGGGTGCAATACCGGCTTCGGGACTGGGGCATCTCGCGCCAACGCTACTGGGGCTGCCCGATTCCGATGATCCGCTGCGACGATTGCGGCGATGTGCCCGTGCCCGACGAGCAACTTCCGGTCGTCCTGCCCGAAGATGTCGAAATCACCGGGCGCGGCTCGCCGCTTGCCAAAATGCCGTCGTTTTACGGATGCGCCTGCCCCGGATGCGGCAAACCGGCGCGGCGCGAAACCGACACGATGGACACCTTCGTCGAATCCTCGTGGTACTTCCTGCGCTACGCCTCCAACGACAACCCGGACGCGATGATCGACGAGCGCGCAAGCTATTGGGCGCCCGTCGATCAATACATCGGCGGCATCGAACACGCCATTCTTCACCTGCTCTACTCGCGCTTTTTCACGCGCGCGATGCGCGACTGCGGCCTCATCGACCTCTCGGAACCCTTCACCCACCTGCTCACGCAAGGCATGGTCGTCGCCGCAAGCTACTACCGTGAGGGTGAAAACGGCAAGAAACAATGGATCAATCCGTCGGATGTTTCCGTGACCACCGACGAGCGTGGCAGCCCCGTCGGCGCAACCCTCGAGGCCGACGGCCTGCCGGTGACGATCGGCGGCATCGTAAAAATGTCGAAGACGACGAAAAACGGCGTCGAACCACTGGCGATGATCGAACGATACGGTGCAGACACGGTGCGGCTGTTCATCATGTTCGCCGCACCACCCGATCAGCAACTCGAATGGTCGGACTCCGGCGTGGAAGGCGCGTCCCGCTTCCTGCGCCGCGTCTGGGGGTTCGGCCACAGCCTTGTGACCGGCTATGGAGCCTGCCGAAACCCCGGAATCCCCTCCGGACTGCCTGCGCCGCTCACCGATGCCCGACGCGAGATTCATACCCATCTCAAACAGGCCAACCACGATTTCGCCAGACACCAGTTCAATACCGTGGTCTCGGCAGCGATGAAAATCCTCAACGTCCTCGAAAAACTGCCGCGCGGGGATGCCACCGCCAGCGCGGTCGCCTTCGAGGGCTTTTCCATCCTGCTGCGACTGCTCTCGCCGGTCACGCCACACATCGCCCACGCCCTGTGGCAGGAATGCGGTTTTGGTGACGACATCCTCAAAACGCCCTGGCCCGAACCTCAGCCCGACGCGCTCGCGCAGGACGAAATCGAGCTCATGCTCCAGATCAATGGCAAACTGCGAGGCAGCCTGCGGATTGCCGCCGACGCAGAGAAAAGCGTCATCGAAACCGCCGCGCTCGCCACCGAGGCGGCGCAAAGATTCATGGAGGGCAAACCCGCCAAAAAGGTGGTAATCGTGCCCGGACGACTGGTTAACATCGTGGCCTGACAGTATGACTATTTCATTTTTTTCCCGTCGCGTGCGGTTCATTCTCCTCGCCTTTGCCGTCACTGCGCTTGCCGGTTGCGGCTTCAAGTTACGCGGCGCACAACCGCTGGCCTTCGCCACCGTTCACGTCAGCGCGAGCCAATACACGACGCTGGGTATCGCCCTGCGACGCCAGATAGCGCTGACGGGTTCGACCACGGTCTTGGAAGATGCCTCCCAGGCCGAAACCAAACTCCAGATACTCGCCAACAGCCGCTCGCGCGAGATCCTGAGCCTGACCGCCACCGGCAAGGTGCGTGAATACGAGCTCAACCAGAGGCTGCGCTTTCGCCTCACCGACCGCGACAACAACGAACTGATTCCACCCACCACGCTTTCCGCGCGGCGCGAGTACACCTTCAGCGACGATCTCATTCTCGGCAAGGAGCAGGAAGAAGCCCTGCTCTACAGCGACATGGAAAGCGAAATCGTGCGCCAACTCATGCGGCGGCTGGTTGCCTGGCAGCGCCCGTGAACCTGCGCCCCGCCGATCTTGCCCGCCATCTTGAAAAGCCGCTCGCCCCCCTGTGGGTGCTGCACGGCGACGAACTGCTGACGCTGGAAGCAGCGGACGCGCTACGCAGTTGCGCGCGTCGGCAGGGAATCGACGAGCGCGAAACGCTGGTCGTGGACAAAAGCTTTCGCTGGGATTCCCTGACGCTGGCCGCCGGCAACCTGTCGCTGTTCGGCGGCGCGAAACTCATCGATCTGCGCATTCCCACCGCCAAGCCCGGACGGGACGGCGGCGACATGCTCCAGCGTTACGCTGCCGCGCTGCCCAGCGGTACCGTTACCCTGATCACCCTGCCCGCGCTCGACTGGCAAACGAAGAAGACCACCTGGTTCAAGGCCATTGGCGAGGCCGGAATCACCATCGAATTCGAGACGCCGCCGCGTGAACGCCTGCCTGCCTGGATCACCGCGCGCCTGGCTGCGCAACACCAGTCCGTGCCTGCCGAAGCGCTGGAATTCATTGCAAACCACGTCGAAGGCAACCTGCTCGCCGCGCACCAGGAAATCCTCAAACTCGGGCTACTGTACGGCGAAGGCGAATTGACGACATCTCAGGTCGAAGCAGCGGTACTCAATGTAGCCAGATATGACATTGACATGTTACGACAAGCATTGCTCACGGGCGACGCGGCTCGTTGTGCGCGCCTGCTCGACGGTCTGCGCGGCGAAGGCGCGCCCGCGCCGCTGGTGCTGTGGGCGCTGGCCAACGAGATTCGCACGCTTGCCCTCTTGCGCGGCGGAACCGACTCGGGGCAACCGCTGGCCGCGCTTTTCAAGGCCGAGCGCATTTTCGACTCTGCCCGGCAGCAAGCCCTCCGCGCTGCTTTAGCCCGACTAACCCGATCCTCCCTGCAAACCGCCCTGCTCCACGCCGCCCGCGTCGACCGCATGGTCAAGGGGCTCGTTCGTGGCGAAGTCTGGGACGAATTCCTGCATCTGGCCCTGCGGGTGTGCCGTCGATAGGGGTTGCAAGCCGAAACCCCGGAAATTTTCGTCACTCCGGTTCCAACCCCACCCCGAGGTTCAGCTTGATCGCTATCAATGATGATGTATAATCATGATTACTTAGGGACCTTCTGCATAACTTTGCAGCCACTGCTTGTCATCCTGCGCGAAGTCGCAGGATCCATGCGGTGTGTGGATTGCAGCGACTTCGCTACGCGCTGCAATGACAGGAGGGGTTGTACAGAGGTTCATTAGAAAGGAGCCATCATGGAATTGACGCTTACTGCACGCGGCCAGTTCACGTTCAACAAATCCCTCATGGAACATCTGGGGGTGAGTGCTGGCGAAAAGATTTCAATCAGAAAACTTCCCGCCGGGAAGATAGAAATCCAGGCCAGGAAAAACAAAATGTCGCCCCAGGCACTGTTGGCCACCCTTCGTTCCACGATCAAGACCGACGTAAAGCTCACCATCGAAGAGATGAACGATGAAATTGCCAGGTGCTATGCCGAGGCAGGCATGAAAGGTCTGGAATGAACGTCATCATCGATACAAATATTCTTTTGCGTTACACCGTTGGGGATGATGCCGCGCAGGCGGCAATCGCCGAAAAAATCATGGAAACCGCAACCGAGGTTGTCATACCGACTCATGTTTTTTGTGAGTACGTCTGGACTTTGCGAGCCGGTTACAAGCAGTCTGTGGAAGCGATCGCGGAAGCGATCCGGGCAATCGTGGCGACGGATCGAATTGTCGTAAACGATGATGAAGTTCAAGCCGGCTTGCTGATGATGGATGATGGTGGAGATTTTGCCGATGGCGTGACCGCCTATGCCGGGTCTCGCATGGCAAGCGGCCCGGCGGTATTCGCCTCGTTCGACAAGCAAGCCGTCAAGTTGCTTGCAGGCCGTGGTTTGTCGGCGCTGGTGCCGGATTGAGACGCCGTAGCTTCAGGATTATTCGCACAGCGCGCTTTTCGGCTGCTGGAAATTTCCGAGGCACCGGCTTACAACCTCCGATAGCGCCGACAAACACGGCTTTCGCATTCGGTGCTCTAATTCGGTTTTTATTCCCTGTTTCCCCTCATCCAGATGGACATCCAGCACATCATGCACACCCTGGGCCGTCAGGCGCGCGAAGCGTCGCGCGCGCTCGCAGCCGCCACGACCGAGGCCAAAAACGCGGCGCTCATCGCCACGGCGGAAGAAATCCGCCGACAACGCGACACCCTCATCGCCGCCAATGCCAAAGACCTCGCCCTGGCACGACAGGCCGGACTGGAGTCGGCCATGCTCGACCGCCTGAGCCTGAATGAAAAAAGCATCGAAAGCATGGCCGCCGGACTGGAACAGGTCGCCTCGCTCCCCGACCCGGTGGGAGAAATCACCGATGTCCGCCAGCGCCCTTCGGGCATCCAGGTCGGCAAGATGCGCGTGCCGCTCGGCGTGATCGGCATCATCTACGAAGCGCGCCCCAACGTGACCGCCGATGCCGCCGCGCTTTGCCTGAAAGCGGGCAACGCCGCCATCCTGCGTGGAGGCTCTGAGGCCATCGAATCCAACCGCGCCATTGCCGCATGCGTCCGGGCCGGACTGGCCGCCGCCGGACTGCCTGCCGCCTCCGTGCAGGTCGTCGACACCACCGACCGGGCAGCCGTCGGCGCGCTCATCACGATGCCGGAGTACGTCGACGTTATCGTGCCGCGCGGCGGAAAAGGGCTGATCGAACGCATCTCGAACGAAGCGCGCGTGCTGGTCATCAAGCATCTCGACGGCAACTGCCATGTCTATATCGACGATGAAGCCGATCCGGGAAAGATCGTGCCCATTGTCGAAAACGCCAAGACGCAACGCTACGGGGTCTGCAACACCGCCGAGACGCTCCTCGTCGCGCGCCGGGTCGCAACCTCGGCGCTGCCGGAAATTGCCGCCATGCTGGCCTCTAAAGGCGTGGAAATGCGTTGCTGCGAAGAATCGCTCGCCCTCTTGCGGCAAGCGGGCATTCCCGGCGCAAAGCTTGTCGCCGCGTGCGAAGAAGACTGGGGCGAGGAATACCTGGCCCCGA
>Ga0099364_10012840_pt1 | contig 11270 bp, 13 predicted proteins | sample TergutTh196P3_FD_73070 | JGI IMG/M metagenome (GOLD analysis project Ga0099364, IMG submission 73070) | Microcerotermes parvus P3 segment gut microbial communities from Pointe-Noire, Republic of the Congo - Th196 P3 | ecosystem: Host-associated > Arthropoda: Insects > Digestive system > Gut ...
CTTTCGGACAACAGCATTATTATAATGGATGTGGATGGCAACCGTTACATAGCAAGCGATCTCTCCAAACTGGACAGGAAGAGTCTTAAGCAGTTAGATCCCTATCTCTTTTAGCATGGTACTTTACACGGAGGCTTTTTGAAAAGTTATACTTTTTACTACGATTTAGATTTAAAGCGCGAAGCTGCCTCCGGGAAACTCATCTTTGGCGAAGACGGCACCATACACAGTGAGTGCGAAGGGGAACAGCCCTTCAGCATCGCCGCCTCTCTTGTGGAGGAGGCAGTGGTGAAGGCGGGGGTTGGTTGTGCAGTTTTGTATTTGAAGCTGAAGGGTGCCGGCAGTAGCGAAGGGGTTGCTGGCTCTGGCGCGGGTGGCGGCAATAGCGAGGGAATTTCTCGCTCTGCGGGCACCGGCGCGAACGAGCAGATCGGTAGTAGCGAAGGAATTTCCGGCTCTGGCAGTAATGTTGACGGTGAGGGAGTTTCTCGCTCTGCCGCAGGCGACCGACTGCTTTGCCGCTTTACCATGTCCTGTCTAAAAAAAGCAGGTGACTTCTGCAAAATTGTTAATTACTATATACAGAGCGGGATTGCCAACATACCCGATGAGGAAGAAAAGCATATCTGCGAAAAGTGCGGGCGTCCCCTGGTAGATGAAATCAATGTCTGCGTTTTCTGCTACGATAAACTCAGCGTACTGTTACGCGCTATTTCTTACCTAAAACCATACGCGGGCAAGGTAGTAACGGCGCAGTTTTTGCTGATGATATCCAGCGTGCTTTACCTTTTAATACCCCTTATTAGCCGTTTTTTAATAGACGACTTTTTGCGCCCGCAGACAGGAACCTTTACCCAGGTTGCTTTTCTGGGTGCAGCAATGCTTGTTGCAAGAGGTCTTGGCGAGATCATCTTTATCATTAATTCGCGCATTTATAACAAAGCTACGATAATGTACTGTAATGATATAAGAGTACTCGCCTACGAGAAACTTCAATCGCACTCCATGGCATCTTTTTCCAAACGCACACCGGGGGATCTAATAAGACGCATAATGGACGATACTTCCATGATACGCGACTTTATTACAGACCTTGGGCGCTGGGCAGTGGAACAGGTGATAATGTTTATTGTAGTGCTTACTATACTTCTCTTTACAGACTGGCGCCTAACGCTATTGGCTTTTATACCTGTTCCCCTTGTGATGGTCTTTCTGTCGCAGTTCTGGAAGTTCATACGTTCACGCTACGAAAGACAGTGGCGGAAAAACTCCAAGTGTTCATCCATATTGCACGATATAATCCGGGGCATACGCACCGTTAAGGCTTTTGGCAACGAAAAGGAAGAAATTAAAAAGTTTGCCGATGCCAACAGGGAACTTGCAGAAATTTCAAGCGACAACGAAGCAATATGGGCAAAACTCTTTCCCCTCTTAACATTCTTCACTGGAATAGGAGAGTTCATAATTTTAATTTTTGGCGGTTATGCTGTCATTAACGGAGGCATGAGCCTTGGCGTTATGGTGCAATTCATAATGTATGTAGGTTATATATACGGACCCCTTCGCTGGCTTGTCTCCTTCCCGCGCTGGCTTGCAAATGCAACAACAAGCATGGTCAAGGTTTTTGAACTCCTCGATGAAGAGCCGGAAATTGCAGAGCAGAGCAATCCCAACAATGTCGAAATCTCAGGTGGGGTTCGCTTTGATAATGTCAACTTTGGTTACAGATCTTACGAACCCGTTCTAAAGGGAATAGATCTTGATATTAAGAGCGGTGAAATGATAGGCCTAGTAGGAAAGAGCGGGGTAGGGAAGTCAACTTTAATAAACTTAATTATGCGCCTTTACGATCCAAATACGGGCAGGGTTATGATCAACAATACAGACATAAAAGAAATTTCACCCAAGTATCTGCATGAAAATATAGGCGTAGTGTTTCAGGATTCATTTCTTTTTGCCGGAACTTTTTATGAGAATATCGCCTACGCTAAGCCTGACGCAACATACGAGGAAGTTATCGCTGCATCAAAAGCGGCTAACGCTCACGACTTTATCATTAAAAGTGCCGATGGCTATAACACGCTAATTGGCGAAGGCGGTGAATCTATTTCCGGCGGCGAGAGGCAGCGCATCTCCATTGCAAGGGCTATCATCAAGAACCCGGACATACTTATCCTCGACGAGGCTACCAGCTCTCTTGATGTGGAGACAGAAGCTGCCATACAGGAGAGTCTTGGCCGCCTTGTGAAGGGGCGCACAACAATAGCAATAGCTCACCGCCTTTCTACCCTGCGCAATGCCAACCGCCTTGTTGTGCTTGACAAAGGCGCCGTTGCCGAAATGGGAACCCACGCTGAGCTGCTCCGCAAGAAGGGCATATACTACGACCTTGTCATGGCGCAGCGCAAGAGCAGCCGTAAAGATGCGGAATAGCGCCTAACTACAGTCTGTACCCTACTGCCAGATAAAACACAGGACCGTTTTGTGTAATACTTAAGTGTGCACCTGCTTTTTTATATAATTCTGTCAGGTCTTCTTGCAAATCGCTGTTAGATTGAAAAGTATAGTGAAACTGCCCGCGTATGTAGAAATTTGAATTAATTATGTAATCAAGTCCAAGCCCTAAATTTAAATTCACAAAATCAAAATAATCACTGGCATGTAAATCACCCCGGCGTAAATTATAATTATCACCATCTTCATTGCCTTCGCAGTTCATAAAACGTGAATAATCAAATCCTAAATATGGGAAAAACTCTATATTTTTTGTTATAACAAAGGGATACTTAAGGGTTACTCCAAAAAATAGATATGTGTTTCTTTCATCCAGAGTACCTTCGTTATCTGTTATTGAAATATCATGAAATTTTAGTCCTATGTATATATCTGCTAATTTTAAATCGAAAAAAGTAGATACAGCCCATTGGGTTATTTTGTTACTGTCTGATATACTGCCTAGTCCCGGTACACTCAAATCATAGTTCGTATTTATTGAGCCAAAATTTCCGCTTATGCCAAAAGAAAAGTCCGATGCACTCAGACTGAAGCTTAGTAGTGCCAGTAGCAGCGCTGTGATGAGAAATTTTTTCATAAAAATCCATCCTTAAAGTAAAGTTTTTTCGAGGTGTTTTGTACTGCTTTTAGAAAATGGAAATTTTGGAATATTTTTTATTTCTATATATAATATATGTTAAAGACATTTCTGTGTCAATAGATTACTGGATAAATTCTTTAGCATTTATACAGCCCATTTCTGACAGTCCAATGCCCAGCATTTTTACCAGGCACTTGAGACAGGCGCTCTTGCCTTCACATCAGGCTGTCGTTTTTTCGGTTTTTTACCTTGGCAGGGTGAACCTAAAATCTTCGTCTTCTTCCCATTCATCGCTGTAGTAGTTTTGTTCATAAAAGCGGAACTCATTATTAACTATCATTCCAACTCCGCCTATAAAACCGACTATATTGCTGTAACCGCGCGGCAGGTCAAACCTGGCGTCTATATCTTCTTCCCATCCACCTTGCCAGTTTGGCATGTAAAACCTTAGTTCATTATTTACAACAACACCAATTCCGCTTATTAGTCCAACTATTTCCCTGTAGCCGCCGGGCAGAGCAAGTCTATAGCTTTCTTCTTCTTCCCATACTCCAAAGCGATTGGGTTCATAAAATCTAAGTTCGTTATTAAGCACTAAACCTACACCGCTTATTACACTGATTAAATTGCTAAAACCGCGCGGTAAGGTGAATCTGTAATCTTCGTTTTCCTCCCATTCACCAAAACCTGTAAGCTCATAGTACCTTAACTCGTTATTGATAACAACGCCAACACCGCCTCTAAAACCAAGCAGATTACTGTAACCGCGCGGTAAGGTGAATTTGTAAAACTCTACTTCCTCCCATACACCTTCCCAATTAGGCTCATAATACCTCATTTCGTTGTTCGAGATCACACCAATGCCGCTTACAAAGCCTATAATCCTCTGTGATGATCCCGATCCGCCGCAGCTTAGTAAATATATAGATAAAAGTATTAATATGATTATTTTTTTCATGATTACTCCTGTGGTTTTTTATCATAAAAGCCACTTTATGTCTATTAAGTGTTTACTGCTTAACCAATCTTCCTATAACTCCCGCTTAGCGCCATGAATGAAAACGCATATAAGAAGTTGTCATAATAACGGCGATCACCTGTGCGTATGGGTGTTTCCCAGAAGAGTTCTACGCAGCGGCGGGCGTTGGGACCATCTGTTGCGGCTAAGGATGCGGCGGCGTTAGTTGCAATTAATCCCACAGGGTGTAACACTTTCTGGTCTATCTTTGTGCCGTCCACGGTGTAAACATAATCCCATTCGTCCTTAACAGTTTCGCAAAAAAACTTCTGTAAACGGTCTACGCAGGCTGTTAGGCCGGCATCGCTGCCGTGCCATTGGCTGTCGAGGCCTATGTTCAGGGCGGTGCGGTATGCATCACTGTAGAAGTTTGAGTGCTTTCTTGAGGTTTCGGGAGTGCCGTCGTAATGGGCGTATTCGGGGTTTAAGCCGGTAATGGGATGGCAGGCAATCTTTAAGAAGGCACGGCTTGCTGCCGCCGCTTCTTTCCAGAAGGCTCTGTCGTCGGGGTTTGCCCATTCTGCAAAGCAGTCATAAAAGAATGGCAGATGATACGATGGGTCAGAGAACTCAGTTTCGGGAATGAACTTTATGAGTTTGTTGTCCGGGTTCCACATGGGCTTGGGATTGTGCAGGCAGGAGTGGAGTATATCTCTTGCTTCCTTTGCATAGTTAAAAATGCCTTCGCCATTACCCCAACGGTTGGCTGCAAAAAACAATGCCATGGCAAAAAATTCCTCGCCGTCCGGTGCAGGGCCATGGGAGTTTTTCGTGCCGTCCAGCTTTGTAGACCAGGCAAAGTAACCGGCGTGTATGCCTTCACTCATGTACATAAATTCCTTGGTCCATTTCCATATACGATCAAAGACTTCTTTTTTATCAAACTGAACAGCCATCATCATTGCGTATGACTGCCCCTCGGTACGGACATCGTTGTTGCCCGTGTCGGTGACAAAACCCATATCACTTCCAACTTCGTGATACACACTGGTTTCAGTATCTTCAAAGACAGCATGCCACACATTTTTTAACCGCTTCTCTATTTCATCTTTATCATAGCCGTATTCGGCAAACAGGTTTCTATACATGTTAACTATTGTACTCCCCGGGATTAAGTATTGTCAAGAAAAATCTATGCAAGATTTGGATAGTATGCGTAAGTAGTATTTTGATACTCGATCAGCATTCTCTTGTTTTCCCATATTGTATAAGAAGAAACTGCTCCGGCTGTTATACTGTATGCAGTATATTCAAGGCAGTCTACGGGAATTTTAAGCCAAAGTAAATGAAACATCAATAATGCAAGGCCATGACCTACAATAATTATATTTTCATGTTCGTTGTTTAATAGTTCTTCCAGTATTGGCAAAGTTCTGTCATAGACTTCTTCAAATGTTTCTGCATTGGGAAAGGGTCTATATTTGGCAATAGGTATTCTCTCTTTTGGAGCACTGTTTTGTTTTTCCCATTCTCTTGATTTTCCTTTTGCCTCTCCCATTCTAATCTCTCTTAATTCCCTTCTATAAACAATTTTTAAGCCAAGGTACTCATTTACAATTTCCGCTGTCTCTTTGGTTCTTATCATATCAGAAGAATATATAATGGCATTTTTATCTTTATATAGTTTTTTAAGATTATTTCCTATGTTATGGGCATGTTCTCTGCCAAGTTGAGTTAAAGGATAATCTGTATCGCCGCCCACCATTTTTGTCACATGATGCTCAGCTTCTGTATGCTGTATTGTAATTATATTTTTCATGTGTTACACAATAATGAGTAAAATGACAGTTGTCAATATATGAAATATGAACTATATTTACATGAAGGTATATGAAAAATAAAATACTGGTTATTACATTATTTATTCTCTTTTTGAGTATTTTTATCAATTGTAAAGACAGTAATATTGAGCACAATACAGAACCGGATGCATTTAATTACGAAACTCTTTATTCAATTATTGAAAGTGTAAATATTGATTTTTCACATTTTCCTGCCAATTATGTCTGGGAGGGAAACATTAATGATCCTATATTGGATACAGAAAGAAAAATAAATTATGGGACTATAATTACAAATGCAACAAGAGAAATACCAAATTTTAACGGGAAATATAGAATTGTAACATTAGGATATGGCAGTGGAGCACAATATTTTTTCATTATAGATTTGAATAATGGAAATGTTTATGAAGGTATACAGTCTACACATGGAATAAAATATACACAAGATAGTTCTTTAATAATAATTAATGATCCTGCTGTAATATTGGAAAATTGGCGTGAATGGGATGAAAATATACCAAATTGGGTTAAAATCGAATATGTATTATGGGAAAATGATCAGTTTAAAAATTTGTTAATTGTACCATAGCTTTTACATCACCTTCTTTAAGCTATCCACAATATGCCCTATGCAGCTCACCGGGAATGGTGAGACACAGCTCACGTTAATTTCGCAGAGGGTATATTTTTTTGCAGTTTCTTTAGTGTTTACATCATTAATAAAAAGATCTATGTCCCAAAGTATGGGCATTTTATCTTCCTTTAAAGAATGGATTTCCATTAGTTCCGGTATCCATTTGTGTTCCAGAATTTCCCTTAGGTCCTGAAAGAGACCGCAGTGTTCGCTGTAATAAAAACGGCCGCTTACGGGTCTTGAGTTTAAGGCATTGGACTCCTGATACCCAAATCCGCTTACCTTGGTGCCGGAAATGTAACTTCGCACTACGCCATTTTCAAGACCACTAGCCCATGACTGATTAACAAGAAGACCGTCATTATCAAAATATGGTTTAAACTTTTGATTAAAATCACCGGGAGAAAATATCAATACATCGTTAGGCGAAGGTGCATGAATCACTCTGATCTTACCCTTATCATTATTTTCAAGGCTAACTTTATACACGCCGTTCCCACCGTTACCTCTGTACTGCTTAAGAACCCTGGTGTCCTTCGCGGTAAGGCCAGCCAGGAAACGCTTTTCAAAATTGGCATAATCGGTGTACATTTCCGTATCTCCGCCCCAGTCCATTTTTCGGCTTGTGTACAAAACCTTCTTTGTACCTATCTTCATGATAGTTTCCGGAAGGGTGGATACATAAACACCGGCGGAGGCTGTGCTTTCAAGTAATGCATCAAGACGCTTTCTGTCTGTGCCCTGTTCTATGGGATTTACCCATACGAGCACAGCCGAATATTTTACAAGTTCAGTTTTAAGCCTGTCTGTTTGATTATCATTGTAAAGTACTGAATCGACACTAAAGCCAGCATCTATCATGCCATTGGCAAGGGCTTTATATTTATCATCTGTTAAGGCATTTTTTGTTGAGCCTTCTTCACCGTAAATTACAAGGGCAACTGATTGTTTTTTGTTTGAATTACTCATATTAAGATTATACATGGTATTCTTATTTTTTGTTAGTGCTGAAAATAGATAAAGTTTTTAGATGAATATTGACTATCAAGATCAAATAGTGCAGAATAGATTAATGGGAAAATAAATTATGAGAAATATTTTTTTGCTTCTTTTTATATTGTTTTTATTTTCATGCAATAGTTCAATTAATCAAGAGACTTTTATTATTGAAGAAGAAAGCCGTATAAAAAATATAGTAACCGAAATATTTTTAGAGCTTGGATATGATAATTTTGAAGTTTTCACAAATTATCATAGAGATTTGGGAAACAACGCTATGGGAAAAAGAATACAAATAAATAGAGTTGTTGGCAGTGGACTTTTACCAATGGTTGATTCTTTAACATATGATGGTTATTCCATAGCCTTGACTAATGAATTTGATGGTTTTTATGAAGGAAGAGATATAGCAGTTAATTACGATTTAAATGCACCCCTTACTGTTGTATATGAGTATTTATCAATACTTATTATTTTTGATTCAATTACAGTAGATGAAAAAAATGAATTAATAAAAATATTAAGTTTATATGTAATGAATTCCAATAGAGGTGATATTGCGTATATAATATCTAGAGATGAGTTGCTTGGAAATTGAGGCAATGTTTCATAAAATTTTGTTAAAATGGAGTGGAAATATATGAAGAGCAAAGGTGAAATAATAATTTATAAGAGTAAAGAAAATAAGACTTCAGTAAATGTTCGTTTGGAAGATGAAAATGTATGGCTTACGCAAGCAAATCTGGTTGAGCTATTTCAATCAAGTAAATCAAATGTGAGTGAGCACATTAAACATATTTTCGAAGAAAACGAATTAGATGAATCATCAGTTGTTCGGAAATTCCGAACAACTGCTTCTGATGGAAAAAGTTATGAAACCACATTTTACAACCTGGATTTGATTATCTCACTTGGCTATCGGGTAAAATCTAAAGTTGCTACTCAATTCAGGATATGGGCAACTGAACGACTTAAAGAGTACATAATCAAAGGTTTTACTATGGACGATGAGCGTCTAAAATGCATAGGAGGTGGAGGATACTGGTATGAACTTTTAGATCGAATTCGTGATATTCGATCTTCTGAAAAAGTCTTATATCGTCAGGTTCTTGATTTATATGCAACCAGTGTAGATTATGATCCACAATCATCTGTTTCTATTGAATTTTTCAAGATAGTTCAAAACAAACTGCATTATGCAGTTCATGGACAAACAGCAGCCGAGATAATATTTAATCGTGCTGACAGTGATAAACCTTTTATGGGTCTTACATCATTCATTGGAAGCCATCCTACACAGAAAGATATTTCAATAGCAAAAAACTATCTATCTGAAACAGAATTAAAAATACTCAATAATCTTGTTTCCGGATACTTTGATTTTGCAGAAATACAGGCAATAAAGCGTAAACCCATGTACATGGAGGATTATGTTAAGCACTTGGATAATATTTTATCTTCTACAGGAGAAGATATACTGGAAAATGCAGGATCTGTATCACATGAAAAAGCAGTGAAAAAAGCTTTGGCTGAGTACAAAAAATATCAGGTAAAAACTATCTCACCTGTTGAGCAGGCGTATTTGGAGACTATAAAAAAAACTGAAAAAAAAATATCCGGTAGTAAAGCTCGACATTCCGATAAATCAAATAAACCTTAAAGCACAAAATAAAAGGAGACCAACATGGAAAGGCAATACCTGTTTTCAAAACAAATTCGTAACGATTATTCAACATTGTTAAGTTTTATTGGTTTTTTTGTGTCTGCGCTATTTGTGATTGGCATTTTGGTTTTTAACTTTATAGATGATATGCAGTTGGTTTTGGGCATTATCTTTGGTATTTTATCCATACTATGTTTACTACTTTAATAATGCCATAATAATGGAATTTTTGGTTTAGGAAATCTCTAAAAACAGGTTCTCTCCCTGTTACCTATATACTCTAATTGTTTTTATACCATCAACATCAACAACGCCAAAACCCATATCCTTGAATAATGGAATGTATCCTATAATATCATAAGTATCTCTATTTTCTCTGGTTATGAATCCAAAATTCTCACCAAATTCATCGTAAAGATAAATAGCCATATTTTCCATAGCAAGATATGCACTGGGATTCACTTCACTTGGTACTATAAGACCAAAAAAAACTCCGGAAATAAATATGATTAATACTATTGCGATTATCCCAAATATTTTGAATATTGTTTTAATGGTTTTCATTCTCCGTATGTCTTTATAATAGTATATTAATATTGAATTGACAAGTTGCTCTAAATGCTATATCTTTAATTATGAAGAAAAAGATTATTTTTATAATTATATTTTTCGTTTTTTTCTCAAAAATTACTATTACTTTATATTCTCAGAACATCAGTTTGGATCAGTATAGTAATAATCTTATGCAATATTTTCAAAATCCAAATAATAATGTAATTTATCAGACAATAGAAGTATATAAATTAGGTCTTAGGCATGAAAATCTTGAGTCAACAGTTATTTTTTTCTTCCATGGTATAAAAGCTAGTGATATTGAACGTTATAATTATTTTAGTAGTGTTGTTAGGCAAAGCGGAATTCAGGAACTCATAAATATATTCAGGCTTTTGGATGGAGATGAAATAGAAATTTTTTTATTAAATCCTGTAATACATCCTGAGTTAATTGATGCTTACTGGACGCTTTATTTTTCTTCCGGTGATGAGGCTTATCTTCAAAATATCATTGATATTATTTTAAACTACAGAGAGTCAGAAGATTTTGTACTTTATATGTCCGCACGAGGGGCAATTGTTACATATAAAATGAATATTAGGACTTATCCGACTGTAATGGAATATCTGATCAACAATACAGAGACTGAATTAAGCTCGTATATCATAGAAAGATCTTTTCAGGAAATGGAAAGAGATACAATGGAATATATCAGGATGCAGAGGGAAATTGGTAACTGGTAATTGCCAAAGCACGCAAGGAGATACAGGAAAAATTAAGAAATGAAAATTAGACATGCCAATAAAACAGATTTTTCCTGGTTAAAAGAAAATGATGCTCACATTTCCGAAGATACACTCAAAACGAAAATAGACTGTAAAGAAATTTACATTGCCGAAGTAGATGATAAATATATTGGCTGGCTGCGCTACAGTTTGTTTTGGGATAATATGCCTTTTATGAATTTAATTTATTTTTTTGATGGGTATAGACGTAAAGGTTATGGTAAGAAACTCGTAGAATACTGGGAAAATGAAATGAGGCAAAAAGGACATAAAAATGTTCTTACATCAACTTTATCCAATGAAGAAGCTCAGCACTTTTATGGTAAGTTATCTTACAAGGAAATAGGCGGCTTTAAACTAGAAGATGAAGCCTACGAGATTATTTTCCATAAAAATCTTCCTTAATCATATTAATGTATTTTATCATTGCCTCTTCTTCATTTTTGTTATACGCAATGTTTAATTCTTGGGCGACACCTTCGGCAGTAAAGCGGAATAAATCGCAGGCGTTGGATATACTGTTCCAGAAATTATTATAGTCGCTGTCGGAATATGTTTTCATGTATTTATCGTATAACGCAAATGAAAGGTACTTTTTAAAGTATTTACCATCCTTGCCTGTGAAAACTGAATAATCATAGTTCATACCTATGTACCACTCTACCATTTTATCAAGCATGGGTCTTACAACGCAGTTATACATATTCATCGCATAGGGAAGCTCGTCCCGTATTATGC
>Ga0099364_10012841_pt1 | contig 11269 bp, 9 predicted proteins | sample TergutTh196P3_FD_73070 | JGI IMG/M metagenome (GOLD analysis project Ga0099364, IMG submission 73070) | Microcerotermes parvus P3 segment gut microbial communities from Pointe-Noire, Republic of the Congo - Th196 P3 | ecosystem: Host-associated > Arthropoda: Insects > Digestive system > Gut ...
TGGCCAGGAAAAAAGTTAAAACCATCTCACAATTAAGTGATGTAGACCTTGATCATTATTCATATATTGTTACAGATAGTTTTCTTCTTATGGATGCATTGTTTGATCAAGATGATACTGAAGGAGAACTCGAAAAAGAAAGAATGATTGATTTTGCCAAAGAACTCTACGAAGAAAAGAAAAAAAGAGAAAAAACCAGGAAAAAGTGAAAATACTGAGGAAAATAATGAAACCTAAAAAAGAAGAAATAAGAGCAGAACAGAAAGCAGCTTTGGAAAGCGCATTAATTAAAATCAACACTTGTCAAACGTCTCGCTCAAAGGCGCTTAAGATAGGTTATAATGGTTATCTTGTGGATTTTCCTGAAAAAATAAGGGAATTAACATGGTTAACTAGTCTTTCGGTAATTGGTACGGAAATAAGTGAACTGCCTGAATGGATAGGCGAGCTAATAAACTTAAAAATGCTTGATATAAGTTCCAATCAAAAAATTAAGAGATTGCCTTGTAGTTTAAGTGATCTTAAGCATTTAAAAATACTAAATTTGGACAACACTGGTTTAAAAAAACTCCCATCTTTTATTGAAAATATGGATTCATTAGAAATATTGGAAATTGGAGGATGTGATATTAAAAAAATATCTCCAAAAATATTGAATTTGCCAAAATTAAAATGTATTGAAACCAGGGGCTATGATGTAAGCCATCTCCCTTCACTGATAAAAAAGCAAAATGAACTCAAGGCCATAGAGCTAGCGAGACGAATCGAGCGTTGTAAAAAAAATGAATTAAAAAATCTTGATTTATCTTCATTTAATTTAGACATACTACCTGAAGAATTGTCTGATTTTCACTGGCTGGAAAAAATTGTAATATCATCCAATCCTATTAATCAATTACCTGATTGGATCGAAAATTTGCAAAATTTAACAGAAATTGAGCTATCTCATAATAATTTAGAATCATTGCCTGATTCATTTTGCAAATTAAAGAAATTAAAGAAAATACTCCTTGATAGAAATGGCTTGTGCTTATTACCCGAAAAATTTGGCGATCTTTCTTCACTAAAATTTTTATTTTTAGAAGAACCGAGATTGAAATATCTTCCTGAGTCTTTCGGAAATCTAAAATCATTGAAGGTATTTGGAACTGTAAATACATTATTTGCCAAGTTGCCCGAATCATTTGGAAATTTGTACTCATTGAATGAACTTTATATTGATAGACTTTCGTCTGGAGGTTTTAAATTTCCAGAATCTATGAAAAATTTAACTAATTTAAAAAGTCTGACACTTAGTGCATTTAATGATGTTCCGGAATTTGTTGGTGAATTGATAAATTTGAGAAAGCTTGACCTTAGTCATAATTTATTATATTCTTTACCAGAATATTTAAGTAAACTAAAAAACCTAACCATGCTTAATTTGCATAGTACCTGGATTACTGAGTCACCTGATTGGATTGCTAAATTAAAAAAACTTGAGAGATTAATATATGATGATGATGTTACAGCAGATCCAGATTTAATAAAGAGATTACCCAAGCTAAAGGATTAGAGCTCGCATATTCCGACTATACATCTATACATCATGTAGCCCTAATGTTTGTGCAACTTCTAATTTTATTTTACTCGGTACAAATGTAATGGCATTATGGTTGTTTTTAACAATATTAAGACATAAATCTTTTGTCAGCATTATTTCAGGAACAAACTGCATCATCATATAATTTTGCTGGCATGCTTGTTGACAAATTTCAAATGTTTTATATTTATCTGGAATGTTGCAAAATTCAATATAATCATCTTTTATTATCGAAAGACATTTCTCTAGAGAACCATATGTTTCATATTCTTCTTTATCAAATTCTTCCTGTATTAATGCCCATTCTTCTCCATTTTCATCCAATGCTATTATTGTTGCGCCGTCTCCATTTAACTCCATTTTTACACGCGGATTAACAGCAATATTTTCATCTTTTTCATCTGCAAACCAAAAATTTGGTGAAAAGTAATATGATTTCCACTTTCCTTCTACAGCTACAGAAATTCCATAAATATTCTTGGAAATGAATCTTTCATAAGCCCTTTTTATACTTTTTTTGCTCTGCTTTTCAACCATAGGATCGAAAAGTTTTGTTTTAATATCTTTTATAACAATTTTAGCAGAGGCTACTTCATAATCATTTTCTGTTGCCGGTGATGGCTCACGGTCAGGCCAAGCATTAACAGGGTTATTAACCTCAATTGAATAGATATTATCAACATTGGTATTGATTAAAAGCATATCTTCAGTCAATAATTGTATACCCGTAACGGTGGCCATATCAAATATTATATTGCCATTAAATTGTGTTTTTAGTAAATTATTTCTTGCTTCCTCTTTTAAACCAAAATTTACCTTCATGATTTATACCTCTTCCTTAATATGAAATTATACGCGATCTTATATGACAGGTAATGTCATGGGTATTGAAAAATTTGTGCGATTTGCTTACAAGTATCTGTTTTATCATTTTATTATCTCAAATTCTTTTTTCTCTGTGATAAGGTTACCAACACTAACGTTAAAACTATCGTCATATTGCTCTTCGTTTTCTACCTCTGACATTCTTACAAAGTCTTCAAACGCTTTTTCTCTATTGCCTTGTTTTAAATAAAGTTTCGATCGTTCTTCATATGCTTCTTTCACATAATATGACGATTTTTTCTTATTATGCAGATCAATAATTGCTGTGTAATCATCAATCGCATTATTATATTCTTCTATTTCCATATGCAACTTTGCTCGTTCTCTATAATGAGACCCTAACCTGCTTCCTATCTTAGATATTTCTATTGCTTTAGAATATTCTTCTATAGCCTTTTTATTTAGCTCTATATTTTCTTCAATATTATAACAATAATCCCAAATACGATATTTATATATATCGGCGCGTTGTTTATATACATTGTCTAAGGATATATCATAAGGTATTTTACTGAATAAATTCTCATTTATCCATGAACCATGCTTAATAATTGAAGCATAATCGTTGAGTGCTTTCTCGTACTTTTTATTTTTATTATAGACAGATGCTCGTCCATAATAACCTAAGATCTGCCATATTGATCCGGAATTCTTTTTATTGATCATTTTTGTAAATATAATGTTTGCTTTCGTAAAATAGTTTTGATCAGAATAACAATCTGCCAATTCATTATATATACACCAGTAAAGATCAGTATTTTTTGACACTATTTTAAGCATATCTAATAAATACTTTTCTTTCACAGATTTATTAATATAATGAAAAAAGCTTTTAGTAATAATTTGAAGATGTTCAATATCTCCATTTATAGGAAGCTCCTCTAAATATTTGATTAAATCTGACAATGATTTATTTTTATCTTGTTCTTTTTTGTTAAATAAATATAATAAAAGATACAGCTCTGCTCTGTCATGATATATTTCTATATCAGACGATTTTAAACATATGGCTTTAGAATAATAATAAATTGCTTCTTTAATATTCTGAATTATTTCCTTATCTGGCTTCATATCCATATATGCTATATATGGTAAGTTATTCTTTAAACAGTCTGCGTATTTTATATAACCTAAAGGGCTATCTGGAATAAGTTTAATATATTTTTCAAAATATGTAATTGCTTGTTTCGAATTATAGATATGTAAACTGTATCCCCGAATCATCCAAGCACAAGCATAAATAGGATCCTTTTCTAATGCCCTATTAATATATTCTAGCATTTTCACGTTATTTCCTTCTTTTAAATAATAAAAAATGCCTTTTCTGATCAAAGCTTGCGGCATATTTGGACATAATTTTAAAGCTTTTTTCAGAAATTTTGGTGCTAGCTTATATTGATAAGACATTAATTGGAATTTTACCAAATAAGCCTCTGCCTTTCTTTGCCGAATTTCAGTTTTATTTGAAATGACTTCATCTGCTTGAGATATTAGCTCTGATATTCTTACATCAGGAAAGTCTTTTTCCGACTTAAAGTAATAAAAATTTGTCAGTAACAATTCATCAAAATCAATGCCAAATAAATTCATATTTTCTCCTTGATAACTATATATTAACAGCCTTGGTATGACAGATAATGTCATGGGAATGGAAAAATTTTACTTATTCAATATGATAATAAATGCCATGGCTTCGCATTATAGATTGTGATAGTATATAGTAAAAGAGAAAACACCAAATGTTATTTTTCTTGGAAACTAAAAGAAAATCTTACTCGATATTCACTAGGCGCAAAGGCTATAGAGGTGCAGGAATTGCCTTGTTCCGGGAAGAAACCGAGGGTACTTTTTCTGTACTCCTGGGTAAAAGAAAATATAACCCAGGCAAAGGCCAATGGTCATTCCCTGGGGGTAAAGCGGAAAGAAAAGAAATGCCCTTAGAAGCTGCTAAACGGGAATTTAGCGAAGAAACAGGGGTTAATCTGGAAGAGCTTAAGCCCATATACATAAGCCATATAAGAACACTTATTCCGTTCTTTGATTGGGACACTTTTATTTTCTCTACCACTTCCAATATGGTGTTTACGCAAAAAAATGAGTTTGAAGAACTAATATGGGTGGATGAATCGTCCTTAAACTGCCGGAATCTTCATTTTGGTGTTAGCCAAGCGTGTAAGGCTTACGGGAAATTTCGTCGTAAATGAAAACTTTTGGCTCTTTATAGTTTCCATATACTTTCATCACCGCATATGTTACGTATTTTAAGCCGTAAAGGTTTTTTATCGCTATGGATTTTACTGTTCCAAAAATCCTTTGTTTTTTTACTGTTAATAATACAGTAGCCCAGCTTATCTATTTTTATCTCACTGCTGGATTTCCATTTACCATCTTTATTAGAGCAGTCTAAACTCAAGAATTCTATCAACTCTAATCCATCTTCACTTAAAACTATAGGTGTAAATTTATTTTTTCCGTCACTGTTGAACATGGATTTACTGTTAAATTCATTGATCTTTTGTATGACCTTGTCGCTGACAAATTTTTCTATAATAACATTATAACCACCAATTAAATTATCTTTGTTTTCTTCGATTTTAGCTTTTACTTCATCATTAATGACGACATCATCAAGAATTGCTTTTAAATCTTTTAGCTCGATTTCTACATTTGTACTGTCATCATCGGTTATAAATTTTTTTATTGCGTTTTCATTTACCATATCAACATAGTAAACGATTATCTTTTTAATATCTGAATCAAGTTCCGGTATTTCCTGATGGATAATGCGATTGATAACTACTATGTCAAGATGTTTTGTACTCCCTTCCTTTAAATCGGGAATATAAATGGGAACAATGCCAAGTTTACTGTCTGAAAGCGCACCATACCAGAATGGAGAAAGTGATTTTTCTGATTTTAAACCGGGTATAAGTTTTTTTAGCTTTTCCATAGTTTGTACTGGATTACGATATAAGGAAACGCCATCTTTAATTTCGAGTATATCGAACTCTGCTTTATTTGATATTAACCTGTCCCGGGTAGTTTGGATAGAATTAATGCCAATATCGCAATGGATAAATCGCCTGCCCAACTTAGCTGCCACCGCCGCAGTTACACCACTTCCTCCAAAAAAGTCGGCTACCAGCATACCTTCGTTTGATGAGGCTTTGACTATACGTTCAAGCAGGGCTTCGGGTTTTTGTGTAGCATAATCTACATCAGCACGTTCTTTCGCCATTGGATTTACAATAGGTATATCTAACCAAATATTTTGAACTAATTGTCCTTGATAGGAATTGGCATATATTTTTCTGTAGATACGCATATTTGGATCGTCTGGCATTACTAATTCACCTTTATTATACAATTCTTCAAGTCTTTCCTTTTTATATAACCAGCCGTTTTCAGGTGGATTAACACCATGAAAAACATATTTTAAATTGGGTCGATTTAATGAATTAACAAGTGGTGACTTCATGTACTTTCCGCGACCATCATTATCGTCATACACAAAACGTTCCGATAAATAATTTTGTGTATTTTCATCATCTTTAGAATATTCTGGTATAAATAAATAATCATCGGCATTTTTTGCATACCAGAAAATAGAGTCGTTAGTTATACCAAATTGTTTTTTTGCAAAAGATATTGCCTGCTTCCTTCGCCACACAATCTCATTAACAAAATTATCCTCGCCGAATATTTCATCTAAAAGAATTTTTACATAGTGACATATATGCCAATCCAAATGTACATAAATACTAGCAGTTTCGCTCATTACACTTTTTATGGCCATTAAATTTTCGTACATCCAGTTAAGGTATTTTTCTTTATCCCAAACATCGCCATACATTTTTTCTTCAAAGGCTTTTAATTCATCAATTTCAAGTTCCTGTTCTGCCTTAGCGATTTTTTCAGCAATTTTAGGATTTCTTCGTATATATACTTTTTTTGCATAATCAGCACCGCTTGCAAAGGGCGGGTCTATATATACAAGGTCTACTTCAATACCCTGCTCTTTTAAATATGCACAGGCAGAGACACATTCTCCATGTATTAATAAGTTTTTCTCTTTATTTTCACCTGCTGTTTCTTTCTTTTCCATTTCATACAAGGGCATACCCCGCTGCAATTTAAAAGAAACATCGTCGGCGCCTTTGTAAGTTAAAATTCTTTTAAAATTATTCAGAACAGCCTGCCCTTCTACCGGAACTGGAATAAATGGCACATATTTTTTAGGCATTGGTAGCTCCTTCTGCAAAGAAATTACTTATGGTATTATGCGTTTTTAGTATTCTATCACTTGGAGACAGGCTGTCTTCAAGATAAAGAAAATCAAAACGGTTGTAACCGTACTGTTCATTGTTTTTTATTTTAAAATATTTTTCCATAAAGTTACGTTTATCCTCGAAATTAGCCGCAAACCCTTCTCCTTTGGTTTCAACAATAACAGCCTTATAGATTTCATTATTCTTTCGCTCTATAATAAGGAAGTCCGGTGTGTACAAGCCTATATACTGCCAATTGGTATTACTTTTTTTGTAACAACAAATTTTAAAATCCGTTAATGCACGATCACCGTTGTAGTATACTTCGAGATTTAATTCGTTAATGTCACTATAGGATAGTATTTCATAAATAAATTTTCTCTCAATTTTACTATCTGTTTTATAAGGTATATAGTGGTACGTCCTGTTCCTTGCAGGATCTAACTTGTATTTACTATGATAAGATTTAACAATATCAAAGTCACCTGCTTTTTCCGCCGCTTTTATCAATTCACATATACTATCAGGTATTTTAAATATACCATTATCATCTTTAATAATGTTTTCTACCATTAAATGATCTGGGTAGTATCTATTGGGACTTTCTGTATTTACCGTGTCAGTAAAATTAGTTATATTCAATAATTTAGCTTCTTGCGGGATAAGTTCTTCTTTTGTGTTAAAATTACGCTTGTCATAAAAACCCTTGCGAATATTGGCTTCTATGATAGAACGGTTATATTTTGAACTGAAGTAATTTATTCCATCGAGCTGATATGTTATAGTGTCAAATACTGCTTTTAATAATTTTTCATATTCAAGCAGCCGAACAGTTTTTATAGTATTAAAACTGGATTTAAAGATACTGTAAATCCAATGAGAGAATATTGCAATCTCATTTCCTGTTTCTTTATCTACAACATCCGTGCCAATTAATTTCATTTCTATATTTTTAGTTGTTACAATATGACTTGTATTCGAACACTTTATATAATCAGATATTTTTTTATTAGGATTTGCCTGTTCCAAAATCACTGTTTCAAAAGTTACTTTTAATTGGTAAAAGTCCAGAGAAGGTAATTTTAAGTGAATTCTGCGATCATACCTTTTTATTACTGTTTTTTGATTATTAACAGAAGAAAACTCTTTAAGCGAAATATGCTGTTGATTAATTAACTGCGAATTTAACTTGTCCGCATTGCCGGTATTAAGCCAAATTACTGCGTTTTCTATTTTATCTTTTACTACCTGTCTAAGACAACGGCAGGATGTCTGGAGAACCATGTTTTTTGGACAATCCCCCTCCTGTGATAAAATAATACCGGTTAAACTACGGCAATCCCAGCCTTCTTTGCCAATTTGAACAAGCAGTATAATTTTAATTTTTGACATTGGCTTATCTAAATTGTCAAATTGTAATTGATTATCTACAGGCATTGGGAAGCTTTTATTACCCCGATGAAATTTTAAAATAGTGTCATTGGGTAAGCCGTATTCATTTAATATTTTTGATACTAGGGGATAAACAATTTGCTCTAATTTCTCTATTGTACCGCAATATATACCAATCTTTGCAGTTAAACCGTTTTCATATACCAAGTCTTTGTAATTATCCAAAAAATCTCGGACACCTTGTTCGATAATTTTTTCGCTGTCTTTTACATCTGATATTTTTACCAATGGTTTTTTTAAAAAGTTCATAATACCGTTAATTAGAGGATAGTAGTATACAATATTTGTTATCTCCATAGTAGAAATAGAAAGTGTATCGGATACTCTAATTTTTTCCGCCTTTTCAAGATATGGAGTACCAGAAAAACCTATGACGGAATTAACAGTATTATTTTCTGACCATTTATTTACAACAGCACGCAGTTTAATTTCATCACTTACCGCATGGTGTACCTCATCAATATAAATAGAAAGCGATGGTATTTTACCCAAGAGATTTCTTAACTCATTCGCAGAACGGTCTCTGTCATCATCGCTTTGATACAGTAAGCCAGTTAGATCAACTTGACCATTTTTTTCCTGTATGCGGTCAAGTATTACCTTTTCGGCATTTGTAACTGCAACAAGACCAAATAATTGATCCAGCGGCTGATGATTTGCAATTTTTTGCACATTGGGATTTTTTGTCTTATTGGATTTATTTGCTGTCTTGCTTAAATCTAAAACTTCAAAAATAATCTTTCTTTTTAATTCGGAAGCGGCAGGGTCGCTTATCACCCAGGAAGGATCAAACTTCTGAATTGTCTTTAGGCTAGGGATTACAGATGATTTCAAACCGGAAGGAGCAAAAATAATAAAATTATGGGCAAACGCAGCATTACTAGGCTCGTTTGATGCAAAGTATAGATCAAGATATATAAAAGCCGCCATAAGGTAGGTTTTACCAGCCCCCATGGGAAGACTAAAAAGATAATCTGTATAAGAAACGCCGTAAAAAACATCTTTAAAAAAACCATTGTAATCTATTGAAGCAGGAGAACGTTTAATTTGGTTTTCCAGCTCCAGGGAAACCTGCTCACCTTTTTCATTTTTTAATCGTGAATATTCAAAAAGCGCTGCTGCCGCAGGATTATTCTCTAAAAATGTCCTTGCTGCATTAGATAATTCAGCTTCGTCTAAATCCAGGTTGTTAAACTTCCCCTTTTCAAATAATTTTGAAAGGGGTTCGTTATTACAGCCAATTTTTAAAAATAGATATGTTTTTATGGCTTCTATTTGAGCATCACGCAGAAATCCTACACGAATGATATAATCTATTATCTGGTTGACAGTACAATCGCTGGAATTATACCACACGTTCCTGGCTGTATTAAGCATTTTATTGAACATGAGTTATAGGAATTCTCCCTGAGATTAGTATACTTTAATGTCAAGAATTCCGGCAAGAGGGAGCGTGGGGTTAGGAAATATTGGTTTATCACTGGTTTTTGGACTTTTTGGGCTCAGTTCTGTCAATATAAGTGGTAGCTTCGGTAATTCTATTTATTAAGCCAATCAGATCCAAATTCAGCCTCTACTTCAGACATATTCCAACCAGTGCTTAATAAACAATCCAACCCTACTTTTTCCTTAATTACCTTAGCCAAATATGGAGGTAAAGGGATTGTTTTCATAAGACGGGTAGATCCTTCCTCATCCCCAGCCTTCCTCAGTTCTGCTGCTTTGCAGCCTATAGTAAGTTTCTCGTCCAGATTCATGGTTGCGAACCTCTGGTTCGATGCTTGGGACATATTGTACTCCTTTGGATATTTATAAATTAATAGCATTAAAAATCGCAATGGAATCTTTTATCAGATTGAATATTATTTTGGTCAAACGTTTGACCAGGAGAGCCAACGGCAAAGCTGCTGGCCAAAGGTTATAATTTTTCATACACCCAACCAACAGTTACCCTCTGGAAGCCCTTGAAAGTATCTTTAGGTTTCAGCGGTTTTTCCGTAATTCCCGTGCCATTGACGCAAATTCGGCAAGAGCCTGTGGCGTAGAGGGCGGGCATTCAGGATCTTGAACTTTGGGGGATTTTCGCGCCTCCCTAACCTGCTCTTTTGCCAGTTTAAGAATTTCTTCAGGTATCTTCTGTCCAACCTTTACGGTCGATGTGATAGTAGCCATTGTAACTTCTCCTCTCATGTTTATCTGCTTCCCGCGCCGATATTAGACGCGTAACATTTGTGTTACCTTCTTCTTGTTCTGTATAAACTACGAAGAAGGTTTTGCCTACTTTGCCGATAGTTTGCCAACGTTCCTCTTCCGAAGTGTTGCCTTCACTCCTATCAAGCCGCCATATCCGCAAAGGATCGGAGAACACATACTGCGCTACTTCAAAGCCTACTTTATGCTTAATTTTGTTTTCGTTGTTCTTGGCTTCATCCCAGATGATCTGGCGTTCTTCCATATAAGATAATGTAATACGTTTATGTATTCATGTCAAGAGGAAAACGACATATGGAATCGTGATTTTCAGTAATGCATTACGAAATAATCTCGTAATGTGCAGGTCCGGGGTTCGATTCCCCGTCTTGGCTTAAAATTTTACGAAAACCGGAATTAGCCTCTTATATCCACCAGAGAAGAAGCAGGGTCGTTATTGAAGCGACGCTTGGCATAAGCATTGCTCTTCATGCTGTTTATCTCCGATCTGATTTCTTCCATGCGTTTGGCAAGTAGATCCCTGTTCCTTGCAGAACGGGTTACAGCCTCGGCTTTAAGGCCTTCGAGTACATTTTTAAGACCGGAAACCTCTTCTTCAGTTTTTTCCACGGCCTTTATATTTGAGCTGTTATACATTTGTTCCAGGGGATCGATCACCTTTTGAATGGAGAAAATATCTTCCACAATCTTTTCTTCAAGTTCTACATGCCGCAGAAGATCATCTGCACTTCCCCTTTCAATTACATCTTTTTGCCTGTCCAGGGTATTCAGATATTCATTGAATCTGTCTCTTTGAGACTTTAATAGCTCCCTGAAGCGTTTAATTACGGCTATACGCTGACTTAGCTCACTGGGGCTAATATCTTTTTTC
>Ga0099364_10012842_pt1 | contig 11269 bp, 9 predicted proteins | sample TergutTh196P3_FD_73070 | JGI IMG/M metagenome (GOLD analysis project Ga0099364, IMG submission 73070) | Microcerotermes parvus P3 segment gut microbial communities from Pointe-Noire, Republic of the Congo - Th196 P3 | ecosystem: Host-associated > Arthropoda: Insects > Digestive system > Gut ...
ATAAAAAACTCATGGATGAACGAGGCATTTCGCTTTCACTGCTGAAAGCCGATTCCGACAAGCTGGCCAATGAAGGCAAGACACCGGTATATGTTGCCATCGACGGGAAGTTGGCGGGGATTGTGGCGGTTGCAGATGTAGTGAAGGCAAATAGCGGCAAAGCCATTGAACGCCTGCAGGCAATGGGGATTGATGTTGCCATGATTACCGGGGACAATACCCAAACCGCCGCCGCCATTGCCAAACAGGTGGGGATAGACCGGGTGCTGGCTGAGGTTTTGCCCCAGGATAAATCCAACGAAGTAAAGAAGCTGCAAAACACAATTGTTGAAAATGTGCCTGGAGAAAAACGTACGTTTTTCTCCCAAGCTACAAACCGCCAGAGGCGGTTTGTAGCCATGGTCGGGGACGGTATTAACGATGCCCCGGCACTGGTTCAGGCGGACATTGGTATTGCTATCGGCAGCGGTACGGATGTTGCCATGGAAAGCGCAGGTATTGTGTTAATGCGAAGCGATCTGATGGATGTACCCACTGCAATACAGTTAAGCAAGCGGACAATCCGCACTGTCAAGCAGAATCTTTTTTGGGCCTTTGCCTATAATATGCTGGGCATCCCCATTGCCGGGGGGCTGCTCTACCTCTTTGGCGGGCCGCTGATGAACCCCATGTTTGCCGCCGCCGCCATGAGCCTAAGCTCGGTTTCGGTGGTGTCCAATGCTTTGCGGCTGAAACGGTTTAAGGCATGAGGTTTTTTTCTGAAAATACAGGAATATTCACTTGGTTAAAAACAATGTATTGAAGAAACAAAGGGTAAGTTTATGGGAAATATGCCATACATTGAAGCAATTAACCGAAATCGTTCTTCATTATCGGTATACGATTGGGTTAAACAAAATCCTCAAAAGCATATTCCGATGCTCTATAGCGGTAAAGTTCCGCCGAATTTATTGACTCGTATCGAACGTTTTCGGGATTGGTTTTCATCTTATCCCGGAGACGGAACGCTTTTTTTCCATGATGTATTGCTCAGCCCTTTGTCCATGGCGCAGTTTAAATATCATTGGATTCATCTAAAGGAGTATTCATTATTTTTCAATTATCTGTATAGTTATAAATCCTGTTTTACTCCAAAATCCCGTGGTGTCCTTACTTTTTTTATTCAGGAATGTCCTTATTTAGCTGTTCCCTTGTATAAGCACCGTAAGCAGTTTGATCCACAGGAATTTACATCATTAATTCATAAAATGGAGCCCTGTAGTTCATTTCATGAATATACCATTAACGATGCAGGAAAAATAATAACACGATTTATCTGGCATGCCATTCTGGGCTACCAGGCTCCGATAGGTATATGTGATAATAATGTTTTAATGCATATTTATTTTGCCTATACTTTTACCGCTATTAAGAGGTTTTTTATGCTTTCAACAACAAAAGCGGTAATCAAACAGCATATCTTACATGCTTATGATGTGTATAAGCAAACTTATTTATTATCGGATATTTGGATGGAAGACATTACTTTTGCTAATAACAGAAATGCCAATCGTCAAATACCGCAGATGTCTTCGATAAAAGCAATGATGCGGTTTCATGATATGAAAGCTGAGGAACTTCTTGAGGAACAATTGGCTTTGGAAAAAGAACAATTGGCAATGAAAACGCATCAGCATAAATGGGATGCTCTTACCGAGGTTATTAAAACAGTTTCTCCGGAATGGTATATACCGGAATATGCTTCGGAAATACGCATACGCGGCCAGCAGCATAAACACTGTATTGGATCCTATATTGATCGGCATTTCAGTTCTTATAAAAATAATTTTAAAATGCTGTTATTGTTTACCGATTATTGCGAAGCAGAAGTGCATATAAACTTTGGCGAAGTAACCATAAAAAGCGAGAAATATTATGGTGAATTTCTTATAAAAAGCGGGCAATGTCACGGTTGTATTTCCGCAAAAATCATGCAGGCAAGAACGGCTTATAACAAAGATATTCCGCTGAACGATAAAAAAGAACTAGAAAAAATTATTCTGGCCTTTAAAAAACTGCCCGCTGTATTTTTTGACCCTGTCAGGAAGGGAATATAGAGGAATTCTGGTCAAGCAGCCAGTCAATTAAATAACACTGAATAACACCATCATGATTTGCCCTGGCAGGAATGTCGTCCAGCGTAAGCAAATATTTGGGATGGTTATCTTTGATTTTTTGCAAGCCCGACAATTCCCTTGCCAGGGTAGCCGGATCCAAAACAGAGGCTGCCACTTGATAGTAGCTTGTCCCGCCGTAATCACTATCGGAGCCACAAGCGCCCAGTGCGACAAAATCCAGCTCTTGTTCAGACAACTTACCGGTGCTGACACGGCAGCCCCGGCGGAGCAATTCCAGGTAGACAATATTTTCAAGCTGATGTCCCAAATCCGGGGAGGATGATTCCAGCAGCATATTTCTGATTCCCGTATCAACGATGTAGTATTTCCCCAGAGTTTTTAAATGTTGCTTTCCTTTAATATCATAACGATCAACATGATAGAAAATAAAGCTGTCCGTAAGGTTTCGCAGGTAAGCATCAACAGTGTTAACTGATATTTTCCTGCCGGTTGCATTAATCGTATCGCTTATTCTCTTTGCCGATATGGGGCTTCCCACTGAATGACTTAAAAATTTTATAATATTTTCCAGTACGCTTATATCAGTTGTACGCGCCAACGAAGAGTTGGCGGTGCGCTTTGCCACATCTTTGATTAGGATAGTATTATAAATTCCATCAATGTATGTTTTTATCATGCCCGCATCAGCACCCAGAGATACGGCATAGGGAAATGAGCCAAAGCGAAGATAATTATTCAAAGCAAATCGAAGGTCAGCAGACCGAAGGTTCGGGGGATGACCTGAAAAAGTCAGATATTCTGCAAAAGACAGGGGAAGCATGTTTATCTCAACATATCTACCGGAAAGTAAGGTAGCAAGTTCTCCGGAGAGCATATAGGCATTGGAACCTGTTATATACACATCAACCTGTTTTTGTATAAACAAGCCATCAATTGCTTTTTCAAAACCAGGGCATTGCTGCACCTCATCAATAAATACATAGGTATATTTTTTTTTGCACAGGCGCTTGTGTACATAAGTGTAGAGTTCCTGTTGATTAAGCAGGGATTCATATCCGGGATCTTCCAGGTTTATAAAAATTATTTGCTCATCGCCAATACCCGAAGCCTTTAGCCAATCAATATATTGCAGCAAGAGGGTAGATTTTCCGCAGCGTCTGACCCCTGAGATAACTTTTATAACGTGTTTTTCCTTCCAGGCAGCCAATCTTTCCAGGTATTCTTTTCGTTGGACCATGATTCGATTATATACGATGTTTTGCCTGATTGTCAAGTATTTTCTCTACAGAGAAAAAACTTCCAAAAATAATAAGTTTTTTCCCAAAAGCCTGCACTACTCCTGACCAAACAATGCCGTTGACAGATACCGCTCACCGGTATCGGGGAGAATGACCACGATGGTCTTTCCCGCATTTTCAGGCCGTTTCGCCAATTCGCCTGCTGCCCACACGGCCGCGCCTGAAGAAATGCCGACAAGCAGGCCTTCCGTTTTGGCAATTTCACGGCCAGTGACAAGTGCATCGTCATTCGTAACGGTTATTATCTCATCGTAAATCCTGGTGTTCAGGACTTCCGGTACAAAGCCAGCGCCTATGCCTTGTATTTTATGGGGGCCGGCTGTGCCTTTTGACAACATGGGGCTGTCGGCGGGTTCCACGGCGATAATGCATATCTTCGGGTTTTGTGACTTGAGGTATTCGCCCGTGCCAGTAATCGTCCCGCCGGTTCCAATACCTGCAACAAAAAGATCAACCTGCCCGCCGGTATCTTCCCAAATTTCCGGGCCGGTTGTTGCTTTATGGGCGGCAGGATTGGCGGGGTTTTCAAACTGCCCGGGGATAAATGCATGGGGTGTTTCTGCGGCCAACTCCTTGGCCCTGGCGATGGCGCCTTTCATTCCCTGTGCACCCTCGGTCAGCACAATTTCCGCACCATAGGCCTTGAGTAAATTCCGGCGTTCAATGCTCATGGTTTCGGGCATGGTGAGGATAATCCGGTACCCTCGGGCAGCCGCCACCGCCGCAAGTCCGATGCCGGTATTGCCGCTTGTCGGCTCAATAATGACCGTTTCCGGCTTGAGCAGCCCTTGTGTCTCAGCATCATCAATCATCGCTTTGGCGATTCTGTCTTTGACGCTCCCCGCTGGATTGAAGTATTCCAGCTTGGCAATAAGCTTTGCCGATAATTTGTTTTTTCTACCGTAATTGGCAAGTTCCAGCAATGGTGTGTTACCGATTAAATCGGTTATACTCTTGGCGACCTTTGACATAGTTCACTCTCCTTATATCATATTATATCCATATGATTAATTCTTGACGACCCTGCTTCACGAAGAATTACTCTCCGCTAATTAAGGCAAACCTTGATATCATAGAACACCTATGGCATAATAGGGAAATGAAAATATCCACAAAAGGGCGGTATTCACTCCGTATGCTTATTGACCTGGCAGAAAACAGGCATCGCGGATTCATTTCATTGAAGGAAATTTCAGAGAGGCAAGGTATTTCCAAGAAATATCTTGAGCAGCTTATAACCATATTGAACCGCCCGGATATTTTACGTACAAACCGCGGTAAAATGGGCGGGTATATGCTGGCAAAAGATCCGGATCACTATACGATTGGCGCTTTATTAAGGATTACCGAAGGAGGCTTATCTCCGGTATCATGTTTGCAGGATGAACCGAACCGCTGTGAACGAAGCGGGTTTTGCAAGACATTGCCTGTCTGGCAGGGGCTTGAAAAAATTATTAATAATTATCTTGATGGAATTACTATTCAGGACATTATAGATCAATCCAAAAATGATAGTGCGGGTGAATATCATATTTAATTTTATCCCAGGAGGTTACCATGACCAGTACCGCAAAAGATGTTTTAGAGTTTGTAAAAGAGAACGATGTCAAGTTTATCCGTCTGGCATTTTGCGATTTATTCGGTATGCAGAAAAATATTGCAATCATGGCGGAAGAACTGGCATTGGCATTTGAAATAGGTGTTTCTTTCGACGCTCATGCTATCAGGGGTTTTAAGGATGTAATCGATTCGGATTTATTCCTGTATCCCGATCCTGTTACGCTGAATGTACTGCCCTGGCGTCCCGGCCCGGGCAGGGTTGCGCGGTTTTACTGTGATTTAAAAAATCACGATGGAACGGTTTTTTCCCATGATGGGAGATCTATCCTTAAAGGGGTTGCTTCCCGGGCCGATAAAATGGGGTATACCTGCAATGTTGGTACAGAATGTGAATTTTATTTGTTTAAAACAGATGAAAACGGCGAGCCGACCCTGACTCCTTTTGACAAGGGCGGTTATCTGGATCTGCTGCCGCTGGATAAAGGTGAGAATATCCGCCGGGAGATATGTTTAACATTGGCGGAAATGAGGCTGCAGCCGGAAACATCGCACCATGAGCTGGGGCCTGGTCAAAACGAAATTGGTTTTAGAAACAGTAATGCGCTGGAAGCAGCAGATAATATGCAGACATTTAAAACCGTTGTAAAGGCGATTGCTGAGCGGAATGGTTTATTCGCATCATTTATGCCAAAACCGCTTCTTGATGCTCCCGGTAACGGTATGCATATTAATCTTTCGCTTAATCAAAACGGACGAAATGTATTTAAAAGCGTTGACACCGGAGAGCTTTCGGCGGCTTCAGAAAGTTTTATTGCGGGAATTCTTTCAAAAGTTCGTGAAATTACCCTGTTCTTAAATCCGACAGCAAACTCATACGAAAGATTCGGAAAATTTGACGCTCCTAAGTATATTTCGTGGTCGCCTTATAACCGCTCTCAGCTTATTCGTATTCCTGCGGCAGTCGGCGAGAAGGTCAGAATGGAGCTTCGTTCTCCGGACCCGTCGGTAAATCCTTATCTGGCATTTGCATTGATTATCTCGGCGGGGCTTGACGGAATTGAAGGTAAAATGGAACTGCCGTCATCGGTGAATGCCGATTTATTTTCGGCGGACGAATCGGTCACCAAAGGACTGGAAAAGCTCCCCGGAAGTTTGCAAATTGCCATTGACTGTGCCAAGAACAGCGAATTTGTAAAAGCAAACCTTGGTGAAAATTTATTGCATAAATTTTTGGATGCAAAGCAGGCGGAAGCCGATGAGTTTGCAAAAGCCAAAGATAAAGCGGATTTTTACAAAAATAAGTATTTTTTCGTACTTTAATACGCTTGGGTTATAAGGGCTGATGTTAATGGAAAGCGCGCTGATCATTACTTCTACAGAAAAAAGTTACGCATCTTATAACGATCTGCTTCGTGCACATTCTGAGTTTGACTGTGTTCATGTACGTACCTGCGGTGAAGGACGCAGGATATTGGTGGAACGTGATTTTGAATTGGTAATTATCAGCTCGCCCCTGTCTGATGAAACTGGCGAAAACCTTGCGCGGCAAATTGCCATTAGCGGGGTAAGCCAGGTTATTTTAACTGTCAAAAGCGAAATATACGGACAGGTTTCTGCTGTTTGTGAAAAAGACGGCGTTTTAACCATTGCAAAACCCATAAACAAGGAAATATTCCGTCAGGCTGTAAGCCTTGCAAAAACAATGCGTGCCCGGTTTTCGTTTATAACATCCGAAAACGAAAGTTTAAAACAAAAAATTGATAATATCCGCATCATTGACCGGGCAAAAAATATTCTGATTTCTTCTGCCGGAATGAGCGAACACCAGGCGCACCGGCATATCGAAAAAATTGCCATGGATACACGCAGTTCTAAACGTGCGGTTAGCCAGAAAATTATTCACGATTACGAAAAAGGGCCGGAAGGCGAATAAGCCCATTACTGCCGGTAATTTTCCAGAAAAACTCCCAGCCGGCGCATTGCTTCGGACAAAGTGTCTTTATCAGGGAGAAATACAATGCGGAAATGATCAGGTTCCTTCAGATTAAAGCCTGTACCCTGTGTAAGAAGCAAATGCTGATCGCGCAGCAGGTCCAGCATAAATTTTACATCATTGGTGATATTAAAACGTTTTGTGTCCACCTTTGGAAAACAATACAGGGCTCCCTTGGGTATTACTACCGAAAGACCGGGAATATTGTTTACCATTTCTGAGGCAATGTTCCGTTGTTCCAGCAATCTCCCGCCGGGGAGAATAAGATCGTTGATGCTCTGGTAGCCGCCAAGGGCGGTTTGTATACCCATCTGGGAAGTCATATTGGGGCACAGACGCATATTGGCAAGCATATCAAGCCCTTCAATATAATCATGGGCAATTTTTTTATTTCCCGACAGAACCATCCAGCCGGAGCGGAAACCGGCGGCACGATATGCCTTGCTTAGTCCGTCAAAACTGATGGTAAGGATGTCCGGTGAAATAGTAGAAAATGGAATATGCCGGGCTCCCTCATAGGTGATCCGGCTGTAAATTTCATCAGCATACACAATGAGATTGTTTTCCAGTGCGATTTGGGCAATGTCAACAAGGATAGACTTTTCATATACTGCGCCTGTCGGGTTATTGGGGTTGATGACAACAATAGCCTTGGTTCTGGGAGTGATTTTTGAACGAATGTCATTTGTGTCGGGGTTCCAGTCAGATGATTCATCGCAGACATAATGAACTGCCGTACCGCCGGAAAGGGTTACTACAGCTGTCCATAATGGATAATCCGGCATAGGGATGAGGACTTCGTCTCCGGTATTCAAAAGCCCCTGCATTGACATTGCAATAAGTTCACTCACACCATTACCGATAAAAATATCATCAATGCCGACATCCATCACATTTTTGGTTTGGAAATCCTGCATTATGGCTTTACGGGCAGAAAAAATTCCCCGGGAATCACCATAAGCTTGAGCGCTTTGTAAATTGACAATCATATCGTGGAGTATTTCATCGGGGGCATTAAAGCCAAAAGCGCCCGGATTGCCAATATTAAGTTTAATGACACGGAAGCCTTTTTCCTCAATCCGCTTAACTTCCTTGAGTATTGGCCCCCGTATATCATAACAGACATTATCAAGTTTTGATGATTTGCAAAAAGTGCTCATAGTTAATTATTGGTAAAAAACACAACTTTTACAATAGGGACCGGTTTAATAAACCACTTGACACGTACTGGTAAAAAATGATATAAAAACCAGGATAAACAAAGGCGTTTACCGGCAAAGGGAATGAATTTGCCCGGCCGGTAAATGCCTTTTTAAATTTGCGGAGGAAAACGACTATGTCATACTCAATGAAGGTACTCAAGGAAACAATAGAGAAGAACCCCGGGCAGGCTGATTTTCATCAAACCCTCACCGAGATTCTGCCGACCCTGCAGCCATATCTGGATGATCATCCTGAATGCGAAGAAGCCGGAATTTTGGAACGTTTAGTTGAACCCGAACGCCAGCTTGTATTCAGGGTACCCTGGGTGGATGATTCGGGGAAAGTGAGGGTGAACCGCGGGTTTCGGGTCCAGTTCAACAGTGCAATCGGACCATATAAGGGGGGAATCAGGTTTCATCCGAGCGTAACCCTGGATACGATTAAATTCCTGGGATTTGAACAAACGTTTAAAAATTCATTAACCGGGCTGCCTATCGGCGGAGGAAAAGGCGGCTCTGATTTTGACCCGAAAGGAAAATCCGGCCGGGAAGTAATGGCCTTTTGCCAAAGCTTAATGAACGAACTGTACCGCCATATCGGCGCCGATACAGATGTGCCTGCCGGGGATATCGGCGTAGGGGCAAGGGAAGTCGGTTATATGTACGGGCAATACAAGCGCCTGATGGGACTTGTTGACTGCACTTTTACCGGCAAATCCTTAAGCTATGGCGGATCCCTTACCCGCAAGGAAGCCACCGGATACGGTCTGGTGTATTTTGCCGAGCAGATGATGCATTCATTACAGACATCTCTCCAGGGGAAGAAAGTGGTCATTTCCGGGTCGGGGAATGTGGCGATTTATGCCGCCGAAAAAGCCACCCAATTAGGTGCAAAGGTCATTACCGTTTCCGATTCAAATGGATATATACTGGATCCCGATGGTGTTGATGTTGAGACAGTAAAGCTCATCAAGGAAAAACAAAGGGGCAGGATAAGCGAGTATGTAAAGCATCGTACCAAAGCACAGTATTTTGATAAAGGCATTGTCTGGCAGGTACCCTGTGATGTTGCCCTGCCCTGTGCTACCCAAAATGAAGTAAACGAAGAAGATGCCAAAGCCCTGATTAAAAACAATTGCATTGCTATTGCCGAAGGATCCAATATGTCAACCACCAATGAAGCGGTAAGCTTGCTTCAGAAAAACGGTGTATTATACGCACCCGGTAAAGCTGCCAATGCCGGCGGGGTTGCTGTTTCCGCCCTGGAAATGGCCCAAAACAGCGCACGGCTGTCCTGGTCATTTGATGAGGTTGATGCAAAACTCCAGGGCATTATGAAAGGTATTTATACCCTGGCTTCAACAACAGCAGAGCGATACGGAACAAAAAACGATCTTGTTGCCGGTGCAAATATCGGCGGCTTTATCAGGGTCTGCGACGCCATGCTGTTTCAGGGAGTTATTTAGGCAAAAGCCTGCTCCAGATCGGCGATAATATCATCGATGTGTTCAGTCCCGATTGACAACCGGACGGTATTCGGCTGTATCCCCTGTTCAATAAGTTCATCACCGGAAAGCTGCGAGTGTGTTGTGCTTGCCGGGTGAATTACCAGGGATTTGGAATCGGCAACATTGGCAAGCAGGGAAAACAGTTCCAGTTTGTCAATAAAATCTTTTGCTTCCTGCCCGTTGTTCGAGCCGCCGGTTTGTTTGATGACAAACGTAAAAATCGAACCGCCGCCATTGGGAAAATACTTTTGATACAGGGCATGATCAGGGTGATTCGGCAGGGAAGGGTGGTTTACCAATTCAACCTTTGGGTGCTGCCGCAGGTAGTGTACTACTTTTAACGCATTTTCTACATGGCGCTCTACCCTCAGCGACAGGGTTTCCAATCCCTGCAGAAAAAGAAATGAATGGAAGGGGCTGAGCGCCGCGCCGGTGTCCCGCATCAGTGTAACCCGGATTTTTACGATATACGCAAGGTTCCCAAGCGCTTCGGTAAGTACCAGACCATGATAACTGGCGTTTGGCCTGGACAGGCCGGGAAATTTATCGTTTGCCGCCCAGTCAAATTTTCCCGCATCTACTATCACGCCGCCAAGAACCGTTCCATGACCGCCGATGAATTTTGTTGCTGAATGGACAACAATATCAGCGCCATGTTCAATGGGGCGAAACTGGCAGGGGGGCGTAAATGTGCTGTCCACAATCAACGGGATACCGTTTGCATGGGCAATGGCTGCCAGAGCATCTATATCAACAATAGTGGAATTGGGGTTACCCAGGGTTTCCACAAACAAGGCCCTGGTATTTTCGGTTATGGCTTTTTCAAAATTGTGAGGATTACTGCCGTCTACAAAAACAGTTTGTATGCCGAACTGGGGAAGGGTATGGGCAAAGAGGTTGTATGTCCCGCCGTAAATTCGTTTATCCGATACAATGGTATGCCCTGCAGAGGCAATATTTTGAATGGCATAGGTAACAGCTGCCGCACCGGATGATGTTGCCAATGCGGCAACGCCGCCTTCAAGAGCCGCGATACGCTTTTCAAATACATCCGAAGTTGGGTTCATCAGCCGTGTATAAATATTGCCGCTTTCTGTCAGGGCAAATCTCCCTGCCGCCTGTGCGCAGTCCTTAAAAACATACGATGTAGTAGCATAAATCGGCACTGCCCTGGCATCGGTAGCCGGGTCCGCATTTTCCTGCCCTGCATGAAGCTGGAGTGTCTCAAATTTATAATTTTTTCCCATGGTTTTATTCTCCTTGGCGCTCATTACTTATACATATGTGTTTAGTATGATATTAGTGTAAACTGTCAAGTATGTCAATAGGCTGTGAATTATCTTTTATGATACTCCTGCAGGGAGAAAATGCTCTGACAAGGGCTTTTAAGCTGTTCTTCGATACCTTTTACGCTTGCAAGCGCGGCTGTTAATGTTGTCATGTACGGGACATTATACCTGATAGCCGACTTTCTTATATAAGAATCATCGTACGTACTGCGCTTATTGCCGCTTGGTGTATTGACAATCATATTGAGTTGGCGGTTTATTATGGCATCTTCAATATTTGGGCGGCCCTCATGGAGTTTGTG
>Ga0099364_10012843_pt1 | contig 11268 bp, 10 predicted proteins | sample TergutTh196P3_FD_73070 | JGI IMG/M metagenome (GOLD analysis project Ga0099364, IMG submission 73070) | Microcerotermes parvus P3 segment gut microbial communities from Pointe-Noire, Republic of the Congo - Th196 P3 | ecosystem: Host-associated > Arthropoda: Insects > Digestive system > Gut ...
CCTGCTGCTTCAATCAAGGTAAAGCCGAGAGTTTCCAGCTTTTGATACGCATGCAAAAAACTCCCTCCGCCATTGTTTGCTTTTGCGCCCTGCACAACGGAAGCTCCGTTTGCATAACAAGCCGCCATTGAATTTAGCCAGTTTGGCGGCGGCACGCAATCGGCATCCGCAATTAGCAAAAATTCGCCTTTAGCAGCTAAAAAGCCTGTATTCAAGGCTCTTTTTTTTGGCGAGGCTATTTGCGGCGAATTTTGCGGAACGTCTATAACAGAAAAATTTTCATTTTTTTCGCAAAAAGCCCGCGCAATTTCTGGCGATTTATCCGTAGAGCGGTCATTTACAATTATTGCTTCCCATTCCCCCGCATATTTTTGCGCATTCAAGGCATTCAAAGTTGTTTCAATAAATGCTTCTTCGTTGCGCATGGGGATGATGATGGAAACAGTGGGCAAGCGGTCAGCGGCAAGCGGCAAGCGGCTAGTTTTTAGCAATCCTGTCCACAGGTATAGCATCAAACTTAGGTAAGCTAGAGCGAGTGCTGAAATCAAAATAACAATAATCATAATATTTTAACCTTTGTTTTTTACCAAGGTAGAGTCTCCATGTGAGACTATATTGGCTATTCCTCTTGCTCCTGTTCTCCAAGTCTGGCTATAAATTCGGAATATGAAACTATTTCTGTTTTGTAAAATTTTCCTAAAGCTAAAAGACCTTTATCGCCGGTAAGTAAAAAATCTGCTTCGGCAGCTTTAGCCAGAGAGAATAAATATAAATCTTTAGGATCTGTCAATTTTGGAACATAAACATCTTCAACGACTATATTTCTCTTAAATTTGTTAAGTACTTTTAAAGCTAAACCAACATCTTTTTGGTTTACATATTTTCTTATTTTTTCCCGAGAACTTACATCAATAAATTCTTCTATAATTTTTTGGGAAACTATTATAAAAATATTTTCATTTTTACATAAATTTTCTAAACTTTTTAGTTTTTTACCAATAAGAAAAGAAATCCATAAATTTGCGTCAATAATTATTTTATGCATAATCCTTGTTTATTCCCATATCTTACCATATTAACCTCTTCCTGAATTTCTTCATCGGTAAGGGGAACGTTTTTAGGGCGAGTATCAATAAATTTGCGAAGCAAAATCCTGTCTTCTGGATTTTTTGGATCCCATTCAGATTTTGAAGCTTCAAAAATACTCCTTTTAACTTTGCTTATAACGGCGATTTTTTCCATAATTAAAATATACAAAATAATGTAAGTGCTGATTAACTTTGCTGGGGAGTGGCTAGTAGGGAGTGGATAAAATGCTGAATTTGAGCGGATTTGGCATTAGAGGCGCATTCGGGTTTTCTGGCATTAATAGCGGCTCGTGGAAAGAATTATCGCTTGCTGAAACTATCGGCAAGCTTGTTGCTTGCATATGATAGCGGTCATTTTACAATACCATGCGGTGAGATATTCCTCTTAGCTCTTCAAGTACCCATTTTTTCTCAATAATGTCTTCAAATGGTATAGGTTTGCTTGCATTTTTTGCATAATTCTTTTTCCAGCACTTTTCTTTATGATTCTTCTTTTCAACTTGATTGAAGGTCAAGCCATTATATTCATTGAATCCAACTTGCAAAGATACAAGATCATAATCAGAAAGCCATCCGCTTTCATAGCATTTCTTTCTGATTAGAGTATTGCCGTCTCTATAAAATCCGTCTCCTTGCGTTGGCGTATTGCTATTGGCAATTTCATATAATTTACGTGGCACAGTGCCGTGCTTCATGGCTCGATATACATCGCCTGTTATAGGAGAAGCGTAATTATTCAAGCTGTACTTCTCGGCAGTGAAAAGCATTTTCCATATATTGTACATATTGGATTCGCCACGTTCAATGAGCCAAAGAACGCATTCAATTGCCTTTTCTTTGTTCATATTAAACCTAATTGCCATAATAACCTCCGACTGCAATATACAAAAATACAATCATAATATTTTAACATAGTATAGAAAATTGCGTTTAGGTAAAATTTCTGGGTGAAAAATTCCTATTAAATCGGAGAGAATTTCATCGGGTTGCGCAATGCCGGATTCGTAAAAATCGGCGGCGCCTCTTTTGCCTTGGCGCAGGGAATTTTGATATACTGCGTTCTTTTCCCAAGCTTTCAGTATTTCAATGCGAGGCTCGCTGGCAAGAACTTCCGCGCGGCTGTTCCATAAACTTGGGTGTAGCCAGTAATCTGCATTAACGCCTTTTAGCAGGGCATATTCCAAATTCAAATTCATAATTCCCGTTTGCGAAAAATTATTAAAAATATAAACCGCTCCGGCATCTTCCAGCAATTTTGCAAAATAGCTTTTTCCGCCGCCAGCAGCCCACTCGGAGCCGTTGGGGTAGCCCGTTAAAACGATTGGCTTGCTTTTTGCATTTTTTGCCAGATTGCTAAGCGAGTTGTATCTGCTAGAGGTTTCGCTGAAAATGGAATCCGCTTCTTTTTCTTTGCCAAATAAAACTGCCACAGCCTTGATCCACTCAAGCCTTGCCAAAGGGTGGTTTTCCATCCATTCAGACATTAAAACCGCTGGCAGTCCTGCAGCGTTTAGTTTGTGCAAGTCATCGTGAATATGCGAGCCTGTTCCAAATGTGAAAACCATATCGGGTTTTAGCATTAGCAATTTTTCCATATCAAGCGAAGAACCGCCGCCTACTTCGGGGATTTCCAGAGAATCTATTAGATGTTGCATTTTTTCGCTGTAAATATAATCACGATTTTCAACGGCTATAATTTTATCCAGCAGGTCTAGCTTCTCCATAAAAGCGATTGCAGTTTTAGAAAGCACGGCAACTCTTTTAAGGGGCAAATCATCTTTTTTTAAAACCAAATCAGGCGCATTTTTTATTTTCAGCACCTTGCTGTCATCCGCATATTCAATGCTAAAATGCACCGCTTTGGAACTTTCGCCAGAACTGTCAGAACTTTTGGAGCAGGCATTGACAAGAAAGAGGGTAGCTATGGAAAAAATAAGGGAGAAGCAAGCTTGCATTGCAAGAATATAGAAAAATAGCCAAAAACAATGAAAAAAACATTTCTTCCCTTGACAAGGCTCCAAAATATTTCTATATTCCCTTTCATGTTTAGGAATGGGTGTAACAGCCTCACGCTAAGGCTCCCGAATGAGCCTAGACTAAACTACTCTCTCTGCAAAATTTCACAAATCAACATTTCTCTAAATGCCTTGGAGGCAAAATTTTCAGGATTTACAATATGAAAACAGCATACTTAATTTTAGAAAACGGCATGGTCTTTAAGGGAAAATCCTTTGGAGCAGAAGTAGAAACCGTTGGCGAGATTGTCTTTACAACTGCAATGACAGGGTATTTGGAAACCCTTACGGACCCGTCGTATTGCGGGCAAATCGTGTTGCAGACATTTCCGCTCATCGGCAATTACGGCGTGATACCAGAAGACTTTGAATCAAAGATGGTCGCTCTCGCTGCGTATATCGTCAAATACCCCTGCAAGCTGCCATCTAATTTTCGAAGCATTGAAAGCTTGGACGCCCTCTTAAAAAAGAGAGGCATCGCCGGGCTTTGCGAAATAGATACGCGAATGCTCACCAAAATCATTAGAAGCAGCGGTGTGCTGAATGGCAAAATTACTTACGCAAAGCCCACAGAGAAAGACCGTGCGGATGCATCTCGCTATGCGGTAATAAAACCCGTTATGCGGGTTTCGCAGAATAGGGACAGTAAGGATACTCCTAGCGGTTGCACAGTAAATACTATAGCTCTTTTTGACTTTGGTGCTAAAGACGGAATTGAGGATGCTCTTTTAAGGCGTGATTGCAAAGTTGTGCGGTTTGGTTATGATGCAACGCCTGAGGAGATTTTAAGCATAAAGCCTTCGGGGATTGTTCTCTCAAACGGTCCCGGCAATCCTGCAGACCCGGCAAATGCCGGGATAATAGAAACGATTAGCGTGCTGGAAAAAAGCGGGGTACCGATGTTGGGGATTTGCTTGGGGCATCAATTGCTAGCAATTGCCAAAGGTTTTAAAACGCATAAGATGAAGTTCGGGCACAGGGGTGCAAATCAGCCGGTTAAGGATATGGCTACGGGGCGGGTTTATATCACCAGCCAAAATCACGGATATGCTGTTGCTGCCGATGCCAGCGAAAGCTCCTTTGTCAATGTTAACGATGGCACAAACGAGGGATTAGATTACGGCGTTTCGTTTTCGGTTCAGTTTCACCCCGAGGCTCAAGGAGGACCGCTTGACACCTCGTTTTTGTTTGACCGCTTTATGGAAAGGATAATTTTAATTAACAATTAATTTTTGCAAAACACTCCTTTGCTCTTCGTTTGGTTCTTTTCTCAAAGCAATATTTGCTAGGTATTTGTAGATTTGCATGGTCTGTTCGTTAGCCTCTTGGCCTCTGGCTTTGAGTTCGGAATAGCTATAGTTTGCTGTTAAGTTTGCAAGCAAAAACGAGTCTGCCGCGGATTTTTCCATGCCCAAATTCCTAACAAGCCCAATCAAATGCATGTTTTCAGAAAATTCCTCATAATCTTCTGGCTTTGCTCCAAGCATAAAATTAACGCTCCGCTCAGGCCAATTATTATCTATAATTTTATAAATAAAATCTCTCTCGCTGTCCATTATCCATTGTTCGTTTTCCATTAACTTTGGATACGCTCTCAAAACCTGCTCCCTGTACCAATCGCTATAAGCCAAAGCGTCGTTTATCACAACTACATCCGTGCGGTAGTTCTCAGCCATCTGCATATACCACAGCGGAAAAGTATCGTTATCGCCATAGGTTATTAAAATGCCGTTTTGCGGAACGCTGTTCAAAACATTCATGGCAAAGTCGCGGGCAATAAAGTCTTTTGAGCGATTGTTGGCTTCAAAATTGCAGGCAAAAGGAATTGTCCATGCAAACATAAGCCCTAGCGTTGCAAACCTCTCTGCTCTTCCCGTTAGTTTTTGAAATGCCGCTGAGCAGGCAATAGCGCTCATTATCGCAAAGAACAGAAAAGCGGGCGTAAAAAAGTAATCTCGGTTTCTCACATCTCTGTGAACAGCTTTTGGCGGCAAAGGCATTTTTTTGCCATGCTCTTTCAAGGCTTCGTTCCAAGCTAAAAAAGTTCTCAATCCTTCGGCTGCAGAGGCGATTTTTAGCCAATTTTCCCGTGTTTCTTCTGGAATAGAGGCATAAAAAGACAGGGCTGTATTTACTTTGGAAATATCGGTTAAATTTGGAATTGAATTGGGAACAAGTTTTCTCAATTCCTTTATTTCTGAGTTCCATTGCTTTGCCCTGTAGCTTTCCAGCTTTGTGCCGTCTGCCATGTTCAAATAAAAAACAAGCCCGGCAGAACTCAAAAGAAACATTGCAGTTATCAGCATTGCGCTTGGATTTTTTCTGAACATCCATACGCCTGCAAACACGGCAATAATCAAAAACTGAAAAATAATCCTATGAAAAAACTGCATTTTTTCCAATCTGCTTTCACCCCAGGTTCCTAGTGTCTGTGCGCCCAAAGGAGCTGGAACCCATTGATTCAAATGGTAGCCTAGGTAGCCGATATTCTCTGAAAACCCAAACTGATTTATAAGCGCGCCTCTGCGATACAAAGCCCGTTCAAACATATTCATGTCGCCGTATTGCTTTCTGTTAAGCACATCCCAAAAATTTTCAATTTTTGCAGGGTTGTTTTGATTCATAAGCGGCTCGGTAGAAGAACGAATTGGCAGGTAAAGCTGAACGGAGAGAGCGAGGGAGATTAATAGTATAGCGGTGAGTATTAAGGAGTTGAGAGTTGAGAGTTGAGAGTTGAGAGTTGAGAATAGTTTTTTTCGGTGTTTGAGTTTGATTATAAGTACATATATGAAAATTGCGGGTAAGGGTAGTATGCAGAATGTATGGAAGCCAAGCCCTAAAAAAGATATATACAATATAAAAAGCAGATATTTCCAAGATTTCCAACTCTCAACTCTCAACTCTCCACTCTCAACTGATTCATAAGTTTCATTCCATTTTAAGATTAAATAAATTTGAAGCATTATTATCAGCATTGAAATTCCATAAGCTCCGGCTTCTACTGCGTTGAACCAGAAGGTGTTGCCAAAGAGAGAAATTGATGCTGCGAAAAATCCAAATAGATTTCGCTTTTCAAATTCCTTTGGCAAAATTTTAACAGTAATTTCAAAAATCAGCAGACAGCAGAAAATTGAACTTATGGCGCTTATCAAATTAACGGCAAAAGCAGGACCATTTATCCAGCCAAACAGCAAAATAAAAACGCGCCCAAGCAAAACAAAAAGCGGATTTCCTGGCGGGTGCGGAATGCCAAGAATGTTGGAAGCTGCAATATATTCTCCGCAGTCCCAAAAACTTACAGTACGAGCCATTGTGAGCGCATAGCCAATAACTCCCAGCAGAATTATAGCTACTCGCGTGCCAGCTTTTCCCATTTCTCTTTTTCCATTCTCAATTTTTCCAGAGAATTGTAATCCGCTTTGCTGCCGTCTCTCAGCTCGCAAAGCTTTTTATAATCTTGCTCCAAAATCTTGTTTTTTTCAGAAGGGAATTTTTCTTGCAAAGTTTTCAAAGCTTGAAAAATTGCTTTGTCGCTGTAAAGCCGCAAAATACCGTTTATCAAGTTTTTTTCTGTTTGAGGCTCTTCGCTAAATTCAAGAGGAATCAAGGAATCTAGCCATGTAGCTTGAATTAAAAACAGGGAATCATCTTGCTCAATGCTGGGAGCCTTGCCTACAGGGTAGGCTTCTTTTGGGAGAAGCAAATTTTGCGAGGCGGCAAATTCTTTTAATTTTTGCAAACTATGTTCATTTGAGTTTTCCAGCAAATTTTCCTTTAATATTGCAAGCGAAAGCGCTGGATTTTCCAAAGGCAGGTTATAACGCCTGCTAGCTCTCAGCTTAGCCCCTGCTGCCGCTATTACAAAGACAACCGCTAAGATTGTAATGATCCAAGCCATTATAGATATAGAACTGGCGAGTTTATTTAGCGTATTTATTGACTAACTCATCCAAGGTTTCGCAGGGGAGCATTTCCATTTGCGTACCCATGGCTACGGAACGAGTTCTGTCGCTTCCTTTTGGTTCTGGAACTCTAAAGCACAGGTAATTTTCTGTTTGGGGATCAGAATCAGCGGGTATTGTGAGTTTGAACAGTTTGTACCGTTCGCTTTGCTCAGTGTAAAATTCTTTGTAATCCATTGTGTTTTGGATTTTCGATAGTCGTTTTGAATCACTAAATGCAACACCAGAGATTTGCGATGAGTCCAGCCGAACTGGGAATGTGTTTGGAAAACGAATTTCAATTCTATCACCGGTTTTCACAAGTGAGGCTTGATTTGGATTTATCAAATGTCTTTGCATGGGCACGTTGCGGTATGCTTGGTAGCGCACAGGTCTTACGCCACAGTCTTTCCGCATATCCTTATTTATGTAAAAATCCACATTTTGGCATATATCTGGCATATCTACTGGGATGTGGAGTACTTCTCTTTTAGTGTTTGGGTTGCTACTACTGCAAGCAAGGAAAAGAAAAGCTATTGTGGTAGGGAAGATGTACTTTTTCATAATAATAATATAGTAAATGCTGCTTGCACTGCCAATGGATATCCATTCGTTTTTTTAGCATACTCAAGCATGCCAAAATGCCCGCGAATACCAAGCAAAATATTATTCCTGCTTATTCCGCCGCCAAAACTTGGCCCAAACGCAAAAGTATTGACATCGGGTATTTTAAGCTCTCTGTTCGTGTAAATCTTGGCATGGATATTGAAGCCGAATTGAGGTCCGGCTTCCATATAAACAGAGCCAAAATTAAAACGCGCAAGGACTGGAAGCTCTAAAGAATGCAGAACAGCTCCGGCTTCGTGCAGCTCATCAAAATCCATTCCTGTTTTTTGTATTGATATGCCGTGAGACCTATACAAAGTATATTGCATTTCGTAAACATTAAAAAAACTTTCTTCTGCAACAAATACCACGCCAGCGCTAGTTGAAATAGAAGGATAAAGCCTAATGGCTTTTGGTCCAAAAGAAAGAGATTGCAATGCTTTATGGTCGCGCAAAGCTCCTACACCTATGCCATAGCGAAGCCCCAAATTTTGAGCAAAAGCAGAGGTAAAAGCTATGCAAATTACAAGCAATAGAAGCGATTTTCTCATGTTTCTTATCCGCTCTCCATGCGTTCTTTGGTTAAAAGCGCAATGCCTATGGCGCCCATTTCACCAGGACGTTCCGGGCGGACGGGAGTTAAGCCCGTGTGTTGCTCAAATGCGCGCAATACAGCGTCGTTTTTGAATGTGCCGCCTTGCACCACAATTTTTTTGCCCAAAATATCCAGATTTCGCAAACGTATAACCTTTGTAAAAACATTGTCTATAATGGAGCGGCAAATTCCTGCTATAATATCTTCGGGCTTTTTGCCATCTCTTTGCTCCGTTATTATGGAACTATTCATAAACACTGTGCAGCGGCTGCCAAGCTTTGAGGGATTCTCTGAGCGAAACGCCATTTCTGCAATTTGTTCCGTTTTAATGCCAAGACTGCGAGCATACGTCTCTATAAAAGAGCCGCATCCGCTTGAGCAGGCTTCATTCAAAATTATGCCTGTGACCACGCCGCCTGCCATTGAAATGGCTTTCATGTCTTGGCCGCCGATATCTAAAATAAAACTCACATCCGGACATATTTTTTTTGCTGCTTTTGCATGCGCAACCGTTTCTACGGTATGGTAATCAGCGCGAAGCGCGCGGTAAAATAAAAGCTCGCCATAGCCCGTTGTTCCAACGCCTAAAATTTCAAGCTTTGCGCCAGCTTCTTTGTAGCGTTCATTGAGCTGAATCAATGCGCTTTTCAGCACAACAAGCGGGTCGCCTTGGTTGCCGGAATAAAAGCTGTCTATAACCTCTTCATCTTCGTTTAACAACACAAATTTTGTGGTTGTGCTGCCTGCATCTATGCCCAAATACGCTCTGACAACAGAATCTTTTTCTGGTTGCGGATAGCTGCCGCTGAAAAGAGGATGCCTGCGTATAAATTCATTTTTTTCATTTTCATCTTTAAAAAAACGTGGCATATCTTCTTCGCTTTTATTTTCTTTTCCTGTGGAAAAATTTTCAAGAGCATTAAGACTTTTTTCTTTGCTATAGCCGCTTTTTTTGTCTTTGTACATGGTGCTTGCAGAAAGCGCTGCGCCCCACGCAACCAAAACCTCGGAATGCTTTGGCACCAAAACCTGTGAACTAGAAATTCCAAGACGTTTTTGAAACACCCCTACAAGCGAAGGATTGAAAGTCAAAGGACCGCCTTCAAAAAGCACGGGAGGTTTGATTTCCATTCCCTGCGCAAGCCCGCCTATGGTTTGCTTTGCAATGGCATGGAAGCTTGAAAGCGCAATGTCTTCTTTGGAAACTCCTTGGTTCAAAAGTGGCTGTATATCGGTTTTTGCAAAAACTCCGCATCTGCCAGAAATCTCATATACCTTTTCGCCCCTTGAGGCATAGCTCTCAAACTCTTCTGTTTTTATTCTCAAAAGCTCTGCAACCTGGTCTATAAAAGCGCCGGTTCCGCCTGCGCACACTCCGTTCATTCGCATATCGCTTGCAAGGAGTTTTCCTGTTGTTTTGTCTTTTTCAAAAAATATAACCTTTGCATCTTGCCCGCCAAGCTCTATTGCAACGCGGGTTTCTGGGTACATTTCACGCACTGCCAGCGCATTTGCTACAACCTCTTGAACAAAGAAGGCTTTTGTTTTTTCTGCAAATGGCAGCCCGCCTGAGCCGCAAAAAGAAACCGCAAAGTTTTTATTTTCAAATATCCTGTGAGCTTCGCTTAGCAACTCTCGGACAGTTTTTGCCTGCATAGCGTTATGCCTTTCATAGCGGCTATGCAAAAGTTCCTTGCTTTCTGGGTCAACAACGGCTATTTTAACTGTAGTGGAACCTACATCAACGCCAACCCACAGTTCGCTATAAAGCATACTTTCTCCAAAATCGCATAGAAAGAATATAGTAATCAATTCACATCATCTTTCGCAAATGCAGTATGCCTGTTTTTATTTTTTTGCCTATATAATCAGTGCAAAACCCAAAAACCATAGAGATTTCCTCTTTGCTCCAGCCTTCTTCAAAGTAAAGTTCAACAAATAGCTGCGAAAGAGGGCATGGCAGTTCAGAAATGCTATCCACAATCCATATTGGAGACTGGCTGTCGTTCAATATGAAATTTTTTGAGAATGAAACTTCATACGCCATTTGCGTTTCTCTTTTTTGCGTTCTATAGTAGTCCATGCAGCAATTGTAGGCTATGGTGTAAAGCCATGTTTTTGCAGAAGAACTTTCCTTGAAGTTTTTTCTGCTGTTTATTATTTTCAAAAAAACTTCTTGGCGAATATCTTCTGCCACCGTATCGTTTTTTACAAAACGTTGGCAAATTTTGAGTACAAATTCTGCATGTTCTTCCCAAAGCTGTGATATATTCATTTTCTCAAATTATATTATTATTTAAACATTTTGACATGCCTTTTCATTTTGCAAACTATGCGTTGACGCTTTTGGCTAGATTTTTGTATAGTAATGCAGATTTACTTTGCTTGGGACAAGGAACATGGGACAAGCGATGTGCAAATCTACGTTATTTGGGACATGATTTTTAGATAATCATGTCCCATGTCCCAGCCAATGTAACTCTACATATCGCTTGTTCCATGTTCCTATAAATGCAACAGCAGATTGCGGCACAGCCAAAAACTTAGTGGCTAATTGTTCCCACTTAAAAGTAAAACCATGCGAAGGATTCACAAATTTAGCTACTTTTTGCCCGGGCGCTACGTGGGAAGACGTTGAGTGGATTGAGCTTCTTCCTGGGGATTCTAGAAGTCTGCAAGGATCTGGTTGTTTTTATACTGCCAGCTTAGATTATTTGAACGCAAACTGGGGGAATGAATACAGAGTGAATGGAGTTTCGTTTAATGGATATGCAAATTCCTCTACATCTAACTTTTCAAAAGTAGATGGTGGATATTATATTTATGGTCCAAGCGGTATTCCTTGGTTTGCTAGCGAAGGAGATCATATAAAAGCAACAGGAACCGGAATAGGAAAACCCGCCTGTGCGGAGTAGAAAATGCCTAAGCTACTCCGCTTTGCCGTTGTACGGGTTGCTCATTGTCTGAACCCCGATTTACAGGATTTAAGGATTAGCCCGATTTCAAAAATAAGTCTACGAACA
>Ga0099364_10012844_pt1 | contig 11268 bp, 8 predicted proteins | sample TergutTh196P3_FD_73070 | JGI IMG/M metagenome (GOLD analysis project Ga0099364, IMG submission 73070) | Microcerotermes parvus P3 segment gut microbial communities from Pointe-Noire, Republic of the Congo - Th196 P3 | ecosystem: Host-associated > Arthropoda: Insects > Digestive system > Gut ...
CAATGTGGACATGAGGCTGGGGGGCCTGACCTTGAGCGAGGCCGACGAAGAAGGGCGGACTCTGTTCATTGAGGCTGATACGGCCCTGTATAACCAGGCCGGGGATTTTTTTACCCTGGAAGAAGTCCGGGCCCAGGTAGGGCGCTCGGCGGATGTTTACGACATCACCGCCCGGCGCGGCCGCTACGACCAGGCCGCGGGAATAATAACCCTGACCGAAGAGGTCAAGGTTGTGGAAACCGGCGGCGGCATTCTCTTGACCGACCATTTGGTTTTGAAGCCGGAGGAAGGGCTTCTGAGCAGCGAGAGCCCTTTCTGCTACGCCGACCCGGAGACTGAACTGGAAGGCTCCGCCTTTGTATATCACACCCGTGAACGGCGCCTTTTTGTGGAAGGCCCGGTGCGTCTCTTGTTTTAATTCGCCGCGCGGGGGAGGAGGAACGGTGAAGAAAACGGCCCTTAGGGCGGTTCTGGCGGCCTTGAGCCTGGCGGCCTTGAGCCTGGCGGCCCCGGCGGCGGCCCAGGTGAAACCGGGAGATTCCGGGGAGGTGCGCGGACCCATCGCCATTTCCGCTGACCGCCTGGAAACCGATGATGCCGCCGGCGTGGTCCATTTCATCGGCGCGGTGGTGGCCCGGCAGGGCAGCCTGACCCTGACCTGTGACAGGATGAAGGTTTTTTACACCGCCCCGGCCTCCGGTGGAGAGGAGGCCGGCTCTTCGCCCCTGGCCGGCGGCAGCCGGGAGATTGACCGGGTGGAAGGCTTCGGCCAGGTCAGGATGGTTGACGGCGACCGCCTGGCCGTTGGCGACCACGCCCTCTACCTGGCCAGGCAGGCCCCCCGCCGCCTCATTCTCACCGGCGACGCCCGGGTCTGGCAGGGCCGGGACTCTTTGACCGGGCATAAGATCGTCTACTACCTGGATGAACGGCGCAGCGTGGCGGAAAGCGCGCCCCGGCAGCGGGTAACAACCGTTATCCATGGCGGCGGGGGCGAATGATCCCGGAGGGGCAGCGGCTGGTGGGCAGCGGGCTGGGCAAGGCCTACGGCCACCGCAAAGTGGTTGACCAGGTGGACCTGGCCCTGACCACGGGCGAGATTTGCGGCCTTCTGGGCCCCAACGGCGCGGGCAAGACCACCACCTTCTACATGCTGGTGGGCCTCATTGCTCCCGATGAGGGCTCGGTCCTCTTCAACGACCATGACCTGACCGAGGCCCCCATGCACCAGCGGGCCCGCCTGGGCCTGACCTACCTGCCCCAGGAGCCTTCGGTCTTCCGCCGCCTGTCGGTGGAGGACAATGTCATGGCCATTCTGGAAACCCTGGACCTGACCCCCGAGGAACGCCGGGCCCGCCTTTCGGCCCTCCTGGCGGAACTTAACTTGAGCCACCTGGCCAGGAACAAGGCCGTGGCTCTCTCCGGCGGCGAACGCCGGCGCCTGGAAATCACCCGGGCCCTGGCCCTTACCCCGGTCTTTCTTCTGTTCGACGAACCCTTTGCCGGTATTGACCCCATTGCCGTCGGCGACATACAGAACCTGATTCTCATGCTGCGCGCCAAGGGCCTGGGTATTCTTATCTCCGACCACAATGTCCGGGAAACCCTGACTGTCTGTGATCGGGCCTATATAATAAATGACGGCCGGGTTCTGCGGGAGGGGCTGCCCCAGGAACTGGCCGAAGACGAAACCGTGCGCCGCATCTATCTGGGCCGCGATTTTACGCTCTAGGATACGCCGTGGCCCTGGACCTCAGACTCTCCCAAAAGCAATCCCAGGTCATGGTCATGACCCCCCAGCTGCAGCTGGCCATCCGCCTCCTGCAGTTGGGGCAGTTGGAACTGGTTGAGGAAATCAACCAGGAAATTATGGTCAACCCCATGCTGGAACTGACCCCGCCGCCTGACAGCGCCGAGGCCGCCGCCCGCGAATCCATGAATGATCCGGGCTATGACCAGACGCCCGATTCCGAGCGCCGGACCGGGGATGAATTCGCCGATTCGGCCGGGGCCAGCGAAACCAGTGTGCGCGAGGAATTCGACTGGGAAAACTACCTGGGCGAATACTCCAGCGCCCCTTCGACCAAGCTGAATGTCGGCAGCCATGAAAGCCCCGAGGAAACCCCCGGCTTCGAGAGCTTCGTGGCCGCCAAAACTTCCCTGGCCGACCACTTGAGCTGGCAGTGGCGCCTTTCGGTTGAGAGCGAGCGGGATTTGGCCCTGGGCGCTCAAGTCATCGGCAATCTGAGCGACGACGGCTACCTGGAGGCCACGGTGGGGGAAATGGCCGCCCGGGCCGGAGTTTCCGAAGCGGAAATGGCCGCCGTGCTGGCCCGGGTCCAGGAACTGGACCCTCCCGGCGTGGCCGCCCGCGACTTGGCCGAATGTCTGCTTCTGCAGCTTACCCGCCTGGGGCTCGGCGGCAGTATGGCCGCCGAAATTTGCCGCCGCCATTTGACTCTTCTGGAAAAAAAGGACCTCACCGGCCTCTGCCGGGCCCTCAAAGCCGCCAGGGAAGATGTGGCCGAGGCCGTTTGCGCCATCCGGGCCCTGGAACCCCGGCCGGGCCGGGCCTACAACAACAACGACCCCATCTACATAACGCCCGATGTCTATATTAACAAGATCGGCGATGAATACGTCATTTCCCTGAACGAGGACGGCCTGCCCAAGCTGCGCGTATCCAAAGAATACCAGCAGATGCTTACCAACAAGCAGGCGGAGGGGGAGACCAAAAAATATCTGAGCGAAAAGCTCCGGGGGGCGAAGTTCTTCATCCGCAGCCTCCACCAGCGCCAGCGCACCATCTACCGCGTGACCGAGGCCATTTTCAAGGCCCAGCGCGATTTCCTGGACCACGGGGTGGAACACCTCCGGCCGCTGGTTCTCCGGGATATAGCGACGGAACTGGACTTTCACGAATCCACCATCAGCCGGGTCACCACCAACAAATATGTTTACACCCCCCAGGGGCTCTTCGAGCTGAAATATTTCTTTGACAACCCCATCAGCCGCTTCCAGGGCGAAGCCCTGGCCTCCGAGAGCGTGAAAAACCGCATAAAGCAGATAATCGGGGCCGAAGACCCCAAAAAGCCCTTGAGCGACCAGCGAATCGTGGAAATACTGCGCGGCTCGAACATTGATATCGCCCGCCGCACCGTGGCCAAGTACAGGGAAATGCTGGGCCTGGGTTCTTCCAGCGAACGCCGCCAAATGTATTAGGGCGCAAAAAAAGAAACCGAGACTTAGGCGGAGTCTCGGTTTCTAACAACAAGGAGTATTTCGGAGTTTCAGCTAATGGCCTTGGGCATGACCATTGAAGATATATAATGCAAAAGGCGGGCCAAAGGCCGCTTTAAATTTTTATTTTTGTAACCTATTAAACTAATTAAAAAAATTACAGACGCCTCAACTTGGGGCCGGCTCAAGTTCAAAAAAATGACCCCTTGGAGGCGTTTTGGTCCAATTATTTGAACTCACGAATACAAATATTAGAGCCAAGGCCAAAAATTTGTCCTGGTTAGGTGAGCCTTGACAATAAACCGATTTTTGATATAACTTTAAAAGGGCTTAGCTCCTCAAATCAGTTTTAGGGCCCGCCACACCAGCCGGGCGGGCTTCTTCAGTTGCAAACCCAAGAACAGGCCCCCCGGCGGGAGCGGAGAGGAAAAGTCATGGATCCTGTGATTCTTGATCCTGTGATTCTTTCACGGCTTCAATTCGCGTTAGCCACCTTTTTCCATTTTATCTATGTGCCCCTGACCCTGGGCCTGGCCCCCTTCATCGCCATAATGCAGACGCGCTATGTGCGCACCGGCGACGAGATGTATAAAAGGCAGGCCAAGTTTTGGGGCCGCATCTTCCTCATCAACTTCGGCCTCGGCGTGGTGACGGGGCTGACCCTGGAGTTTCAGTTCGGCACCAACTGGGCCAATTATTCCAAGTATGTGGGCGACATCTTCGGTTCGCTTCTGGCCATTGAGGCCACCGTGGCCTTCTTCCTGGAATCCACCTTCATAGCCGTTTGGGCTTTCGGCTGGAACCGGCTGTCTAAAAAAACCCACCTTCTTTCCATCTGGCTGGTCTCCGCGGCCGGCATTCTAAGCGCCCTGTGGATTATTCTGGCCAACGGCTTCATGCAGAACCCGGTGGGCTATGTCCAGGAAGGCGACCGGCTGGTTCTGGCCAGCTTCATGGAGGCGGTGACCAACCCCTACGGCTGGCATATGTATTTTCACACCATTTTCGGCTGCTTTGTCCTGACCGGCTTTGTGGTCATGGGCGTATCGGCCTGGCGCCTGTTCCGGAGGGAGCATGTCGAGTTTTTCCACGCCTCTTTTAAGCTCGGCGCCACGTTCGCATTAATATTTTCCCTGGCCACCCTGGTAACCGGGCATCAGTTGGGCCAAGTTACGGCCAAATACCAGCCGGCCAAGCTGGCGGCCATGGAATCCCAATGGGAAACCACAGCCGGCGCCCCCTTCAACCTTCTGCTCGTTCCCGCCTTTGGAGATGAGGAGAAAAACTTCTATGAAGCCCTGCCCGTGCCCGGTATGCTGAGCTTTCTGGCCACGGGCGATTCCAGGGCGGTGATAACGGGCCTGAAAGACATCCCGGCCCAGGACCGTCCGCCGGTCTGGCCGGTCTTTCTCTCTTTCCGGGCCATGGTCGGCTTGGGCTTTCTGTTCATAGGCGCAGGTTTGGCGGCCACGCTCCTGCGCGGCTGCGTAACCCGGCTGAGGTGGCTTCTTTTGGGCTTTGTCCTGATGATTCCTCTGCCCTATCTGGCCCTCCAACTGGGCTGGCTGGTGACGGAAATCGGCCGGCAGCCCTGGGTCGTCTATAACCTTATGCGGACCAGTATGGCCGCGAGCCCCGGGGTGGACTGGCTTCAGGTGGCCGGCTCATTGGCCGTCATGGGAGCCATCTACACCCTTCTCACCCTGGTCGGTCTCTTCTTCATGGGTAAGTGCGCCCTGGGCGACCCTCAAACGGCTCCGGCCGGTCATCATGAATAAATAAGGCAGGAGGATTTAACCATGGAAGCGTATTTAGGAGACATCTGGTTCATCCTCTGGGGCCTTTTGTGGGCCATCTATTTCGCCCTGGACGGTTTTGACTTCGGCGTGGGCATGATTTCGCCGGTGCTCGGCCTGGGCTCCGGAAAAGAGCGGGACGCCATGCATCTGGTCACCGGCCCGGTCTGGGACGGCAACCAGGTCTGGCTCATCACCGCCGGCGGCGTGACCTTTGCCGCCTTCCCCCTGGCCTACGCCGTCATGTTCTCCAGCCTCTATACCGCCCTGCTGCTCCTCCTTCTGATGCTCATTTTAAGGGGGGCGGCGATGGTTTTGCGGGACCAGAGCCGGAACCTTTTTTGGCGGCAGATCTGGGACTATATCCTGGCCGGGTCCTGCTTTCTGGCCGCCTTGCTTCTGGGCGTAGCCTTCTCCAACATATTCCGGGGCCTGCCCCTTGACGCTGACCATCTCTTCCAGGGCTACGAGCTGCTGGGCGGCCTGACCAGCAACACCGTGAGCCTGCTCCATCCCTACTGCCTCCTGGGCGGGGTGCTTTTCGTGGTCATGTTCGTGGTCCACGGCGCCCTCTACCTCTCCTGGCGGGTAAGCGGCGATTTGTCAGCCAAGAGCCTCATGGTGGCCAAAATCCTGTGGCCTTTATTCATTGGTCTTTTCTTCCTTTATGTGCTCATGACTTTCGCCTGGGCCGGCCTCTGGGTTAACTATGCCCTCTTCCCGCTTCTTCTGGGTCTGCCGCTGGCCTCGGTGGTGGCTTTTCTGGCCGGCGGCCGCCAGCTCTACCGGACCGCGAACGGCAAAAGCGCCTTCATCTGCAACGGCGTGGGCATCATCACCCTGACCCTCACCGGCATCATAGGAATCTACCCCAACCTCTTGCCCTCCCGCCTGGACCCGGCCGGCGCCCTGACCATCGCCAACTCCTCTTCCTCTCCTAAGACCCTCATGATCATGCTGGTCGTGGCTCTCATCTTCGTGCCCATTGTCATCCTGTATCAATGGTGGGCACACCGGCGGGTGGCCGGCCTTCTCAGAACGGAATACGAGTGATAAAAAGCCGGGCTCCCCCAAAGGGAGCCCGGCTTTTTTAACCCCGCTCGCGGCTGATTTATTCGGAAGTAATCACGAACTGGGCGCGGCGGTTACGCGACCAGGCGGATTCACTGTGAGCAGGGTCCAAAGGCCGTTCCTTGCCGTAGGAGACGGTGGACAGGCGGTTGCCGGCAATGCCCAGGCTGGTGATATAGTTGTAGGCGGCCCGGGCCCGGCGATCGCCTAAGGCCATGTTATAAACCTCGGTGCCGCGTTCGTCGCAGTGGCCCTGGATTTCGGCCCGGACATTGGGGTACTGCTGCAGGAAAGCGGCCTTGGCCTGGATTATGGCCGCCCCGTCAGCCCTGATGTCGTAGCGGTCAAAGTCAAAATAGACATGATCGCCCAAAAAGGCGGCCTTGAGGCTGTTATAGGTGGTGTCGCCGCCGCCGTAAGTCTGCTTCTTGCTGCCGCAACCGATGGCCAAAGGCAGGACCATAAGGCCGGTTAATAGTAACATGCTCAATTTTTTCATGCTGAAATCCTCCTTGATTCAACCAATATCCGGGGAACGGGCCTCCCATGGGCCGGTTCCGAGCCCGACTATACTAATGCGCTTCAGGGCAGAAGTCAATCATTTTTGCGTAAAAGTTCAATCAATCAGCCGGCATGACCGGCGACCAGTAGGGCTGCTCCTGAGGGGGGCCGTAATCCGGCATGAGGGGCTGCTGGCTGTCGCCGTTGGCGGCCATGACGAAAAGCTGGGGCTTGCCATTGCGTGTGCTGGAAAAAACGATCATGCGGCCGTCCGGGGAAAAGCTGGGCCTCTGGTTGGCTCCCTGGCCGCCGGTAAGCTGCCTTAAGCCGGTGCCGTCAGGCCGGATTATGCAGACGTCCGTTTCCCGGCTGACAAAGGCAATGTATTCGCCTGTGGGCGACCAGGCCGGGTCGGTGGCCTTGGCCCCGGTGACCAGGGGCTGGCCCGGCCCGCCGCCGGCCGGGGCTATGTAGATGGTAACCACCCCGCCTTGGTCGGAGGCATAGGCCATGCGGGAACCATCCGGGGAGAAGGCGGGAGAGACATTGATGCCCCCGGCGGAGGTCAGCCGGGTTCTGTTGCGGCCGGAGAAGGCGTATATGTCAGTGGTCTGGGGGCCGGAGACGGCCGCGGCCACTGTACCGTCGGGCTTGAAGGCCGGGGACATATGGGCATCGCCGGAGGAGACGACCCGGCCGTCCATCACCAGTTCCCAGGTTTTGTTGTTGCGGTGCACCCAGGCCTTCCGGCCTCCGGGGCCGAGAGTGGGCTGGGTGCTGGGCCCTCTCCGGTGGCCGGCCACCTGGGCCGCCTCGTCGCTGCCCAGTTCGGTCAGCATGATGTTTTTGGTGGCCGGGGGGCCGCTGGCGAAGATGATTTGCGAACCGAAAACGCCGGGCACACCGGTTATGGCCTCCAGAACGGCGTTGGTGAACTGGTTGATCATTTTCCGGCCGTCTTTGGCCGGGCCGGTGTAGCTCTTGCCGAGTATCTGGCGGCCCAGGGCCGCGTCGAAAAGGCGCATTTCCAGGTGCAGCCTGGAGCCGGAGGCGCTCATGGCCCCTTTGACCAGAAAGTCGGCCCCTATTTTGGTCCAGGCGGAAAAATCGGGCTGGGTGCCCGCGTCCAGGCCGGCCCGTCTCTGGGACTCCGGCTCCAGGGCGGCCCGCTGGTCCAGGCTGTTGAAGAGGCCGGTCATGACTAGGTTCTTGGAGAGGCGGTCCGGGAGATAGGCGGCGTTCCGGTCCACCTGGCCGCCGGCGGCCAGGGGCAGAAGATCAATGATGGCAATGTTGTATTTCCGCCCCGCGCCCCGGTTGATGTCTATATAGACGCTGGGGTTGTCGCTGAAGTCCGCCGCTTCCCGGCTCCAGGCGGCCTCTTGGCCCCAGGCCGGGGAGGCCGGAATCAGGAGGCCGAATAACAGGGTTATCAGGAATCCGAAGGCTGAATGCCGCATGTTGGCCGTTCTCCGCAATATTAAAACATGGAGCCCATGGTGAATTCCCATTGGCCGGCGCTGCTGGCGCGGCCCGGGGGCAATTTACCGACCGGCTTGCCGTATTCCACGCGGATGGGCCCCATGGGCGAGAGATAGCGCAGGCCGCCGCCCACGCTTCTGTACAGGTCGTTGAGCGCGTAGCCCCGCTCATCTTTTTCCCAGACATTGCCCATGTCATAGAAGGCCACGCCGTATAGGCCCTGATCACGAAGAAGGGGGAAGGCGAACTCGAAGTTTATGGTCATCATTTTCTCGCCGCCTATGGTCTCGTTGGTTCGGGGATCGCGCGGCGAAATATCGTACCAATCATAGCCGCGGACGCTGTTGATGCCGCCGATCATATATTTTTCATAGGTCGGGAGGCCTTTGTCCCGGCCTTCGCTGAGGTAGCCGGCCTGGCCGTGAAGCATGAAGGAGGCCCCTTTATATAATGGGGCCGGCAGCCAGTAGGCGCCTTCAATCTCATACTTGGAGAAGCTGGTGTCGCCCCCCAGGACATTTAAGGCCTGACCATAGCTCAGGCGGGCCACGCTGCCCTGGGTGGGAAAGAAGAAGTGGTTCCGGGTGTCGCGGCGCAGGCTGAAGAGGGCCTGGACATCGGTTTTGTAGCTGGCCATATCAGTTATGCGTTGGGAGGCGCCCGGGCTTATATCGGTGACATCGACCTTTTCAAAGGAAAAGCGGCCGCTGATATAGAAGTCGTTCCAGACGGGGTAGCCTACCCGGAGGGCGGTCCCGGTGGACTTCTTGGTATAGGAATTGTATTTGTTCGCGTAATTGAACAGGTCGAAGCCGACCGACAGAGGGATATCAAAGACCCAAGGGTCGGTGAAAGAGAAGTCGTAATAGGAGCTCCGGCTCCCGACATTAGCTTCTATGGAAGCCCGGCGGCCGTAGCCGAAGAGGTTGTCCTGGGACAGGCGGATAACCCCGAAAAGGGAATTGTAGCTGCTGTACCCGCCGCCGACCTGAAAGGCGCCTGTGGGGCGTTCCTTGACTTCGACCCGCAGGTTCATCTTGTCATCCGTGTCGGAAGGCCCGGGCGACAGGTTGACCTGTTCGAAATACGTGCTGCGCATGAGGTTGGATTGGCTCCTGCGCATTTTGCTGGAAGAAAAAAGATCGCCTTCCACCACGGCCAACTGACGCCGGATGACCTTGTCCTTGGTCCGGTCGTTTCCTACAATGGTTATGCGGTCAAAATAGACCTGCTGGTTGGGCCGGACTTCGAAGGCCACATCCAGGTATTCGCCGTCGCGGGGGCCGTCCAGGCGGGGTTCCACCTGATTGTGGGCGTAGCCAAGGTCGGAGTAATAAGTCTGGATGGCTTTTACGTCCTCCTGCAGAAGCTCACGGCTGAACCAGGTTTCATTTTTAAGGGCGGTTTTCTTCAGAATGGCCTTGGGATTGTCGTTTTCCAAAAGCTGGCCGGTGAGGTTAACCTCTCCCACCCTGAAACGCGGCCCTTCCACTATGGGAAAAGTTACGACCAGCCTACCCTTGCCATCGCTGGTGACGGCGGGATCGCCCACTTGGGCCTGGAGAAAGCCGTTATTATGATAATAGGATTCCAGCCGCTGGGCATCGCCGGAGAGTTTCTCCGGGTTCATCCTGCCGGAGCCGCTGAGCCAGGAAATGAGGATGTTGTAACTGGAGGTCTCGATCTGGCGCCTCAGGGTCCAGCCTGAGTAGAACTCGTTGCCGTCGAACTCGATGCTCCGTATATAGACCTTGCCGCCCTCGACGATTTCGTAGACCAAGGCGGCCCCCCCGCCCTCGCTCTCCAGATTGGCTGTAATCTGGACATCGGAGTAGCCTTTCTTGGCGTATAAACGCTTGAGGTTTTCCACCGAGTCGGCCACGGCCCGCTCGCTGGGTATATCGTGGGGTTTGAGGCCCGCCGCCGTCTGAAGCTCGTCCGAGTCAAACTTTACATTGCCCCTAAAGACAATGCTTTGCAGTTGCGGCCGTTCCCGGACTATGAAGTGTACGGCCTTGCCGCCCCGGACATCGTTCACCTGGACCTGGACATCATCGAAATAGCCCATGGCGTAGATGCGCCTCAGGTCGCTGGTGGCCTTGGCTTCGTTGTAGTGCCCCCCTGGCTGGAGCCTTAAGGCGTTCAAGATGGCCGCGGAACTCATCATGGTGTTGCCGGTAACGTCCACGGAGACGATGGGAGCCCCGCCGCCCGAAAGATGGTCGGTGGTCATAAGCACCAGCCGTTCCAAGGTTTGGGGAAACTGGGCCGTGCTGTCCGCCGTCAGGGCCTGCCGGCGGCTGGAGCGGCCGCCGGGGGTGAGGGCCAGCAGTTGGCCGGTGATGTTGAAACGCTCGCCATTCTTGGTCACCCGGCCTTGGAAGAGGTAGTCGGCCCCCAGGGACCTGGCCTGGGCCTGGGCGGCGGCATCGCTAAGAGCCAGGGCGCCGTCACCCAAAGGCAGGGGCTGAAGATCCTGGGCGGCCAGGGCCGCGCTCAGCACTTCCAGAAGGCCCTTGCTCAGGCGGCTGATCTGCTCCAACTGGGCGCCCTCGACCGACATGCTCAAGGGCATTATCGCCACTCGGGCGGGGGGTTGAGCCATAAGATGGGAAGGCCCGGCCAGAATAAGAAGGAGAGCGGGCAAGAGCGCATATTTATTCATAAGGTGAACCTCGGAACCTCGTTCATTGGCCGGGCCGGCTTCTTGGTTGCTTATTAGCCATATATTATCAACGTTTTCAGGAAAAAATACAAGCCAAAAATATTCGGCCCCATATTTACATTGATATCGCCATGGAATGGCTCTTGACAAAGCCGCGCCAACTCCTATAATGACGTTGTCATGTTGATGATGCCCATTCCTCAGTAGCTCAGTCGGCAGAGCAAGTGGCTGTTAACCACTGGGTCGGCGGTTCAAGTCCGTCCTGAGGAGCCAATAAAATCAAGGGGTTAAGCCTAAAAATTGGCTTAACCCCTTGGTTATTTAAAGGGCTGGGAATCACCGGGGAATCACCAGAAATAAAAGGACAGAAAGCAACCTGCCCTTTGATTTCCCAGAACTTGGCGAAAAGATCAGGAGATAGAATTTCCTCCAGTTTCTAGGGCCTTTCTGCCTCCGGACTGCTTTTTCGCCTCAAAGCGCTCCCCACTCCCCTCTCGGCGGCGGTGGTAATTG
>Ga0099364_10012845_pt1 | contig 11267 bp, 7 predicted proteins | sample TergutTh196P3_FD_73070 | JGI IMG/M metagenome (GOLD analysis project Ga0099364, IMG submission 73070) | Microcerotermes parvus P3 segment gut microbial communities from Pointe-Noire, Republic of the Congo - Th196 P3 | ecosystem: Host-associated > Arthropoda: Insects > Digestive system > Gut ...
CCGCAGGTTAGAAACCGAAGGCTACGCCGTAACCGGCTGTCAGTGGTACAAAAACGGCGACGAAGAGACAGAGACACGCACCATCAACGAGTTCAGTTACTCCGCCGGTCCCGCCATCACCGACCTCTTGGAGACGGCGCCGACATGGTACATGTTCCGGTTGATCACCGAAAACTACGGCGAACTCTGTTCCACCCATAAGACAATCACCGGCTACACTTCGCCACCCGAAACGGACGAAAAGTTGGTCATCTATCCAAACCCGGTAATATCGGGCAACTCGTTCACCGTCGAAGGCGTCTCCGACGGATGTACTGTGCTGGTTTTCAACCAGTACGGCATCTGCGTGCGCAGCGTCGTCGCTACTCAAAATCCTTTCACCATCACACTTGACAACGTGCAACCGGGCTCGTATCTGATACGGGCTGATGGAAAACAGGGGAAAGTAGTAATTATTAATTAGTTGAAAATTGAAAGTTGAAAGTTGAAAATTCATATTACGGTCTTCCTCTGTGAACCTCTGTGATCTTTGTGTCTCTGTGTTGAAAAAATACTCAGCACAGAGGCGCAGAGTACACAGTGTTTCACAGAGAAAGTCTTGTGTCTCAAAGTCTTGTGTCTAACAGTCTCACATCCTTATTTAATGTTTTTACAAGCCCCATCTTCCAAAAGCATCGCCCAGCGTGCCATCGCTGCCGCCTTGCTGTCCGACGGAACAAGCGTCATAGAGAATGTTACCGACTGTAACGACACGGCGGCTGCTCTGCGCTTGGCGCAAGAGCTGGGAGCGAAGGTAATAAGAGAAGATGGTATTTTGCGTGTTGAGACTGTAAGACCGGTTTTGGATTTTGGATTCAGCACAGAGACGCAGAGTACACAGAGTTTCACAGAGCGTCATTGCGAACGGAGTGAAGCAATCCAGAAGAATAACGTCGTCAATACTTCCCTCAACGCCGGAGAATCCGCCCTCTCCCTGCGCATGTTCGCGCCCATCGCGGCGTTGAGTGGGAAAGAGGTTACGCTGTCGGGAGAGGGGTCTTTGTTAAACCGTCCCATCGAAATGATTGTCAACGCTTTAAGTCAAGGCGGCGTACACTGCACCACCAACAACGGACGGCTGCCGTTGACTTTGTCGGGAAGGTTGAAAAGCGGTCATTTTCATATTGACGGTTCCGTTACATCTCAGGTCTTGACCGGACTGCTCATGGCGTTGCCCGTCGTGGAGGGAGATAGCGTGGTGGTGGTCGAAAATCTGAAAAGTAAACCGTATATTGACATCACGTTGGACGTGTTAAAATCCTTCGGGATTGAGATTGAAAACATTGATTATCACACGTTTAAAATTCGCGGTAATCAACGATACACACCTTGCCGCTACGTCGTGGAGGGGGATTGGAGTAGCGCCGCCTTCTGGATGGTGGCGGGAGCCATCTACAACGACGTCTCCGTCAGCGGTTTAAATCCGAACTCGAAACAAGCCGACCGCGCCATCTTAGACGCTCTGAAAAAGGCAAACTGCACGGTCGAATACCGTCATGGCGTCTTTACATCAAGGAAATCGGAAGTTGCGCCGTTCACTTTCGACGCATCCGACTGTCCCGACCTGATACCGGTTTTAACCCTCTTGGCGGCTTGTGCCACAGGCGTTTCAAGAATCTACGGCGCAGACCGGTTGGCGCACAAAGAGAGCGACCGCGCCGCCGTCCTCATCCAACAATTCGTCAAAGTGGGCATCGTCATCACGCAATACGACGACATTTTGGAAATCACCGGCGGCGCCATCCGCGGCTGTGTCATTGACCCGCACAACGACCATCGTATCGCCATGACCTTCACCATCGCCTCCTTAGTGGCGACCTCGGAGATGGTGGTGGAACATACGGAGTGTATCAATAAATCATATCCGGGTTTTTTTAGAGATTTTGATAGATTGGAGCGGTATTGAAAAAAGTCGTATCTTTGCAACCTATCTACAATACCGAACCCATGAAGAATTACAAAGAACTATTAAGTAAGATAACAACGTTTATCTTTGACTACGACGGCGTTTTGTCGGATGGCGGGGTCATCGTCATCGAAAACGGCGAGGCGTTGCGGCGCACAAGTGTGAAAGACGGTTACGCCTTGCAGTTGGCGTCCAAACTCGGTTACAAAATCGTGGTCATCTCCGGAGGTAGGGGAGAGGGGGTGAGACGACGGTTAGAGATGTTTACGACCGACATCTTTCTGGGCGTGAACAACAAAATAGAGGTTTTGGAAGCGTTTTTGGAAGAAAACAAAATCTCCCCCGACGAATGTCTCTACATGGGCGACGACATCCCCGATTATTTCCCGATGAAGCACGTGGCGTTGGCGTGTTGTCCTGCCGACGCAGCGATTGAGATACAGGAGATTTCACACTACATCTCCCACAAAAAGGGCGGCGACGGATGCGTGCGCGACGTCATCGAACAGGTTTTAAAATCACAGAACAGGTGGATGAGCGACGGGGAGGCGCATTTGTGGTGAGGCTGTTATCCGGTTATTCAAAAATTCCGTACCTTTGCATCCTGATTTTTTTGATTTTATAACGAATAATTAATAAAAAAGTAGAACATGAAAAAGTATGTAATCTATGTAATGACAGCCGCTTTTGCGCTGTCCGCAGTGTTTACTGCATGTAAGAAAGACAAGGATGACAAAGGAAGCGACGACGTCATCCTCGTAACCGGCGTAACGCTTAACAAAGAAACGCTTACGCTCGGAGTTGGCGATACGGACACACTAATAGCCACTATTCAGCCCGACAACGCCACCATCAAAACCGTGAGTTGGGAAAGCAGCAATCCTGCCGTAGCAACGGTAATAGGAAATGGTCTTGTAACTGCAATTTCTAAAGGAAGTGTTACCATTGCAGTTACTACACAGGATGGCAGCAAATCAGCCGGTTGTATTGTTACGGTAGGTGAAGTTCCCGTAACCGGCGTAACGCTTAACAAAGACACGCTCGTACTCGATATTGAGGAAACAGAAACGCTTATAGCCACTGTATTGCCCGAAAATGCCACTATCCAAGAAGTGTATTGGACAATTAGCAACCCTGCCGTTGCTACGATATTTAATGGATTAGTAACCCCGCATAGTTTGGGAAAGGCTACCATTACCGTTACTACACTTGACGGCAATAAAACAGCAAAGTGCGACTTGGAAGTAACAAAAAGGGTACCTGTAACCGGCGTAACGCTAAACAAAAATAGTTTAAACTTAGGAGTTGGTACCTCAGAACAGTTAGAAGCAATCATATCCCCATATAGTGCAACCAATAAAAATGTAACATGGAGCAGTAGTAATCTTTTAGTCGCTACGGTAGATAATGATGGTTTAGTTACTGCAAAAGATGAAGGAACAGCAGATATTACCGTTACAACAGAAGATGGCAACTTCACGGAAACTTGCGAAGTGAAATGTATGAATTATACACTTCCTTCTCTTACAACATTAGTTCCAACTATTATTGACATCGGTCCTTTTCAAGTTATAGTAAAATTAAGTGGAAACATTACAGATATTGGTAATCCGCCTTATATAGAAAGAGGATTCATTTATACGATAGCTCCGTATGACCCACTTAATCCTGGTCCGGGACCCGGTACAACTACGATTAGAGTTTCTGGTAATGGAATCGGTATTTTTGAAGCTGAAAAAGAATTTTATAAAGATTTAAACTGGAATGTCCGTGCGTATGCAAAAGCAGTTTTTGGAACTACTTATGGGGATATAGTAACATTGTCATTCTAGTCTATGAAATTTGAAGTTTAAAATTATGGAACATCATATTACATCAATGGAATTGAATTATGGATTCTTTTTTAAGTTGTAACAACATCACCAAACAGTACACCGGACACCGTGCGCTGGACGACGTCAGCATTGCCGTTCCGAAAGGCTGCATTTACGGATTGTTAGGTCCGAACGGAGCCGGGAAGACCTCACTGATTCGCATCATCAACCAGATTACCAAACCCGATTCGGGCGTGGTCTTGTTCAACGGCGAGCCGTTGGGACAGAAACACATCAAAAACGTTGGCTATCTGCCCGAAGAGCGCGGCTTGTACAAAAAGATGAAAGTCGGCGATCAGGCTGTGTACTTCGCCCGTCTGCGCGGGATGGGCAAAGCCGAAGCCGGGAAAAAACTCTTACAGTGGTTTCGGAAGTTTGAGATTGAGACGTGGTGGAACAAAAAGGTCGAAGAACTCTCGAAAGGGATGCAGCAGAAGATACAGTTTATCGTAACCATCGTCCATGAGCCCGAACTGCTGATTTTCGACGAGCCTTTCAGCGGGTTCGACCCCATCAACGTTGACCTGCTGAAAAACGAGATTCTGCACCTGAAAGAAAAAGGAACGACTATCATCTTTTCGACCCATAACATGTCGTCGGTGGAGGAACTGTGCGATTATATCTGTTTGATTGACAACGGTAAAAACATACTCTCCGGCGAAATCCACGAAGTCAGAAACCAGTTTAAGGACTCTTTGATGGAGATTCGGATTGACAGACCGCTGGATAATCTGTCGTCCATCTTACCCGCAGGCGTTGTGGTTTTGGAGCAGAAACAGAACAACATCTTTAACCAAATCAACGTGCAAACGCCCTCGGAGATGGTTACTAATGAAATCATTGAGGCGATAGTTCCCCATGCGCGTATTATCTCATTCAGTGAATCATTGCCCTCGATGCACGATATTTTTGTACAGGAAGTTAAAAAGAATAAGCCATGAACCCTATCAGAATCATTATAGAAAGAGAATATTTGACGCGCGTCAAGAAAAAGTCGTTCATCGTGATGACCATCTTAGCGCCGCTTTTGATTGTTGCAGCTTACAGTTTGATCATCTATTTGATGGTGAGCGACGCCACCGCCTCAAAGAAGAATATCACCGTTTGGGATGAGTCGGGACTGTTCTACAAAGCCTTCTCCGACAACGACCAATACACCTTCGCCTACATCGAACCGCGCGACTTGGACGCCGCCAAAGAGATATTCCAACAATCCAACAGTCATTCTTTGCTGTATATCCCTAAAACACAGAGCGTTATACCCGAAACTGCCAACATCTTTTCCAAATCCCAAACCGGCATGAGCATGAAGAGCTACATCAAAAACGTCATGCAGAAAGAGATAGAGCGGATAAAATTGAAATCATCGGGCGTGGACGACGAGACTTTGACCTCCATCAAATCCGGCAATGTCGTCGTCAACGCCATCCGCCTCACCGAAGACGGCAAAAAAGAGGAACGCAGTTATCCCGAAATACGGATGATACTCTCCATGGTTTTCGGTTTTTTGGTCTATTTTGTCATTTTCATCTTTGGGGCGCAGGTGATGAACGGCGTGATGCAGGAGAAGACCAACCGCGTGGTCGAGGTGATGGTCTCCACCGTGAAACCGGTACAACTGATGGCTGGAAAAATCATCGGCATCGCCTTAGTCGGACTGACGCAGTTTGTGCTGTGGATTGTTTTTACGTTGATAATCATGGGCGTGTCGAGCGTTTTCCTCAGCGGATTTTTGCAGGGCGCCGACGTCTCACAGATAGCGGCGTCGCAACCGGCAATGGGCGTTAATATTGATGCACTGACGACGGACATGAGCCAAGCGCAAGGCGAAAATATCCAATACATCATGGAGTCAGTCTTGTCGGTCAACTATGGGACGATGCTGTTCGCCTTTTTCATCTTTTTCATCTTTGGCTACCTGCTGTACGCCTCTCTGTTTGCGGCTGTCGGGGCGATTGTTGATAATGAAAGCGATACGCAGCAATTCGTCTTGCCCATTACAGTCCCAATGATTATCGCATTGGTAACGGCGTTTCGCGTGCCGGACAATCCCGACGGCGCGATGGCGGTAGCGCTTTCGATGATTCCGTTCACCTCGCCAATCACCATGATGGCGCGCCTGCCCTTTGGCGTCCCGTGGTGGCAACTGTTGACTTCCATAGTGTTATTAGTCGCAACCGTCTGGCTCATCACGTGGTTTTCCGCCAAGATATACCGCACAGGGATTTTGATGTACGGGAAAAAGGCGAGTTTGAAGGAGTTGTGGAAGTGGGTGCGGTGATATAACCATCCGTGTCAACGGCATTACTCTTTATTCTTCTTCTTTTCTTCGCGTGCTTTTCGGCGGTCGGAGTTGTCGAACATCTCTAAGATGCGGTTGAAACTTCTGCTGTAACTTGCGCCGACGCCGTAGGTGTAGCCGTATTCGTTGTCTTTGGAGATGTCGTTGGCGTTGGAGCGGTTGAAGGCTTTGAGGCGCCAGCGTCCGTCTTGGGTGATGAGGATTTCCACGGAGGCGTCAATGGCGGCTGTTGACGATTGGGCGTTATCACCGGTAACGCTTGTTGTTCTGCCCACGTTGGCGTCAATGACGACGCGGTCGTTGAAGATGCCTTTTCGGACGAAGACGTCGAAGTCGTCGCCTGTTACCTGGTCGCCGCCGCGGTAGTTTACGCCGATGTCCACCCCTTTGACCATGTGTGAGAGCCAGTTGTTGATTTGACCGGTCAACATGCTGATGGAAGAAGATGCGACCATCGAGCCTGCCGAGCCGCCGTATTCGTCGGAGGTGAACGTTCCGAAGAGCAGCAGCGAGAAGGCTTGGCGGGTCATCTCGGCGTGGTTGGTGGTGTCTATCTTGGTGTAAATGACGGATTTAAGGTCTTCGTCGTGCAGTGTCGGGAATTCGATGGAGAAGTGGATTTCGGGGTCGGACAGTTTTTCCCGCATGTGGATGACGCAGTTAACGGGGATACGTTTCCGTGTTTGAGACGAGTCTAACGGCAGGCTTAGATTTTCGAGCGACGATTGTACGGCGTAGGTTGCCGACACGTTCATGGTCGCATCCGTAGGGTCTCCGTTGAATTGGATGTAGGAGCCTTTGTTGAGCGTGAGCATCTTATTGATGAGCGTGACATTGAATTGTTGCAGAGTCAGGTTGAAATCGCCTTTTTGGATGGTGTAGGTGCCGTAGAGTTTGAAGTCGTTGTTGGCGTCTAAGCGCATGAGCATATTGCCGAACCCTGTTGCGGAGATTTTTCCGGCGTCGCTCGGCAGGTAGATGTGGATGATTCCGTCGGGGGTAACTTCTACGTTGAGGTGCAGATTCAGTCCCGACGAGGATGCGATGGCAGGCGGCGGCGCATCCAACCGGGAACTGTCAACCGGCTTGGTGAAGATGACGAAACTGCTGGTCTCCACGCCTGCCGCCGTGTTGAGCGGGATGACGATTTCGGTGCCTTTGTCTGTGGAGACGCCGGCGTTGATTTTAATATCGTCGAAAGGACCTGTTACGCTGACGTTGCCTGTGGTTTTGATGGCGCCGTAAAAAATATCGCTGTTTACATCTTTGACATTGAACAGGGTAAACGTTTTGGGTTTCAGCGAGAGGTCTAAATAGAAATCCTGAAACCCTTTATGCCGGATGCCGCCTTCCAAGAAAGCCTGATTCGCCAGAGAGTCGTTTATCGAAAAGTCTTGAAAGGTGAACGATTGGTTGTCGGCTACGATATTTCCGCCCATTGTGTATAAAACGCCGGTGTAGAGGACGCGTGCCATGCCGCGTTGAACGGTAAAGACACCGTTGATGTGAGGGTCGTTTTGTGTTCCGGTGGCGGTCAATTCGCCTGATATATAACCTTTTATATTGCTCACGTAATCGCTCAGATAGGGCGTTAAGGCGTTGAGACCGATATTTTCCAATTTGATTTTCAGGTCGAAGTTTTTATCGGGATTTTCGGGGTAATAGTGTCCGTTGATGGCAATCGGATAAACGTCGCCCCGTGTTTGAGAAAGCACCGTGTTGAGGTCAATAAAGATGGACGGTTCTTTGGAATCCCATTCCACGTGCGCGGTGGCGTCTCCCAACTCGTTATCATTGACTTTCCAGTCGTCAATAGCCAAATCGGCGGAGACAAACAGGTTATTATAGGGGTCTTTAAGGAAAATATCGCCCGACAGCAAACCGTAGGTGTGGATGCCGGAGAGGTTGAGTATTTTGTTCAACGCCGACATGTCGCCCTGACTTAATTTCACTGATAATGAGGAAGATGCAGTTTTGTTCACAGTCCCGTTAAAGATAAGGTAGGGATGGTCGGAGTAAAATTTCAGGTGATGGACGGATATTCCGGTGGAGTCGAAAACGACGCTGTTGCCGGGTTCGACGTGCCAGGCACGCTCGCCGTCCTGGATGATGATAGACATGTCAAGAAAAGAGAGGGTGATGTCGGGATAGTTCGCAAAATTGACATTTCCGTCCAAGTAAGAGATGTCCACCTCTTTGCCCGGCAGCCTGTCCCACGAGATGGCGTATCTGATGGAATCATCTCTCACTAAGGCATTGATGTTGAAATCTTCCATGCCCCAAACCGTTGAGTCGCCCTTTTCGACGATGGATATTTTAGAAAATCCCAAGTCGCTCGTTGTTCCGTAGGGGTGGGTTGCGGCATCCAAGTAAAAGCCTGTTCCGCGTATTCCGTTATAGATGATGGTGGGGGCGTTGCAGGTGGTGTTCATGGTATTTTCCTCAAAGTCAATCTTTTGCGTAACTGTGAATCCGTCGGGAATTTGCAGTTCTGGGATGAAAAAGCGTGTGATGGGCGAGAAATTTTTCACTTGGATGTCGCACAGCATGTTATAGGAGAGGTCGAAAGTGTTGGTGGAAGCGCTGTCAGCCGCATGGATGGAGGCAACGTAATTGCCGAGAAACTGTGCAAAGGCTTTATCCATATTTGAAAACTGGAAATTGCCGCTGATGTTGGCGTCCAATATGTCTGAGCGGACTTTGATGTTTCTTTCGTTGGTGATGGTGTCGGTGTAGGTGATAACGTTTAACTCGTTGAATGTGTAGGTGGAATCGGATTCGACCATCGTGAAATCTTTGACGACGATACGTCCGCGAATGTTGTCGGCGGAGTATCCGGTGGCGCCGATTTGTATTTTCGACGACAGGTGAAAATCTTCCGCTCTATCCGGCAGCAGGTGCAACCGCGCCAGATAGACATCTTGGAAAGTGGCATTGAAGTCGAAACGGGGAAGCGGGCTTTTGAAGTTCACGATGCCTTCAAAGTCAAACTTGATGTTTTTGTCGTCAATGCGTGCCATGCCGTCGAACTGTTTATCAAAAAGCGCTCCATCAATTTGGATGTTTTTATAGGAATAGTTCATCACATTCAACGAATCCATGGTCAGCCGCATGTTGACATTGGCATTTTTGAGCGACAGTCCGCTACCGTCGAACCCCACATTGAACGAACATTTTCCCAAAACGCTTGACGGAATAGCAGCGAGAGAGCCGACATGAAGATTGTTCCCGTCAATGACGCCGTAATATTGATAGTCGTGCAGTCGTTCCGAATACTCCATGTTGAGTTGTGCGGTTACGGTTCCGATTTCCGTTTTAACGAGCGCCTCCGTTTCAAATTGGTCAACCGTTCCTTCAAAAGAGGCAGACACCGAAACAGGGCGTTGCAGAAAAGGCGTCAGCGAGGCGGTATTTACGGGGATGTTGAAATTTTTAATATCTGATAATGAGGTAGTTAAGTCGTGAAGCGCAATTTCCATATAAGCGGTTTCGGGTTCTAAGATTCCTTGCAGGCGTGCGTCCATGCTGATGTTCGTGGTTGTTCCGGCGCGGAGTTTAAAATTGTTCAGCGAGAAGTCGTGCAGCGTGCCGTTAAACTTTGTCTCCACATCGGCTACGACAGGATAATCTTTCAACGACTTAGAAAAGTAAGCGATGTCGCTGACAGCCAATATCGAAGGTCGCAAATCGGCTACAATGTTGATGCTGTCCACAAAGTCGCCGATGTGGTCGAAACTGCTGTATCCGAATTTGAGGTCGAAATCCAGCGTTGACTTCGGCGTGAGCATGAATGTGTTGTCGAAATACCATCCGTCGTCGGCAAAGCGCATGACGGTGGTGAATTTGTCAATCTGAAACCCCGAAACGTCGGAGACCTTGATATTTTTAAAGTCAACGCTTATCTTGTCATCGTTCACGGAAAGTCTGCGTGCCTCGACTTTGTGCAGGCTGAGGTACATGTTGTTCCAGTCGAAACCGTCGCGCGGCGGTCGGTTTTCGTTGATCATGTTGAAGTAGCAGTTGGTCAGTTTGGCGTTTCGGCAATAGAGTTCGAAACCGAGTTCGGCGCTCTTTTCTTTCAACGTATCCGGTTTTCCGATGAGGTCGGTATAGTTGAAAAAGCGCTCACCCGCGTATTTCCGCATGGTAAATCCGCCTTCGACCATCTCTACTTCGCTCAGACGGAAGACCTTTTCCGACAACTGTGCGCTGTTCAGACGGGCGTAGAAGTATTTGATGGTAATCATCGGATTTTGGTGCGCATCGTCAATCTTGACCTCTTTCAGCAGGACGTCCAGCATCAACGTTACCCGCACCTTCTCTATCTCGATACGGATGCCAAGTTCTTTCGACAGATAACCGGACAACTGACGGGCAAGATACGACTGCACCGCCTCCGTCTGCAAAAACGTGTTGAGCGTGATAAAAAAGAGAAACACCGCCACCAACGCTTTCCCAAGAAAGCGCCCCAAACGATACCATGCTATTTGACGATGTTGCTGGCGAGAGGTCATTATTTGATATAAAATTACCACTGCAAAGATACATCTTTTTTGAGATATGCGTTTGCCCTGAGTCAAAAGGGGCTTTCTCTGCTTTGGATAATACTAGCACAAATAGGCTCCGCGTGCGACGCAATTGTGCGTATTGTGGCTTCACTAGACAATACTAACATCACGCAATTGGAAGGCGGCTCTATAAGATACGGGGTGCCGGACGCCCAAACGAGCCTTACCGGTTTAATGGCAGGACAATTTGTTGAGTTAGATGTTCATTTAATTGATAACGGTTGCTATATTAAAGCCGACCGACCTATAGAAGTTTGTTCTTACATTACTTCACCGGAATATCACCCCGGATGGGGCTTATTAGGAGGTCCCGCTCAATGTTGGATTCCGGCAATTGAGCAGTCGGTTGCCAAAATTCTGACCTCACCCGACTTAAACAGCAGCGAGGGTATCTTTATGTTGGATCACAATACATTATTGGTAACGCCTACCTCCACAAAAAACAATACCAACGTATCTGTTACCCCACATTGCAGCCGCCCACTCCGTATCTCACTGAAATTTTAGCGAAATCGGGGTATTTTCAGCGAAAAAGTGCTGTTTTTTTGAGGTGTAAATTCATAAAGTATTGATACTGA
>Ga0099364_10012846_pt1 | contig 11267 bp, 6 predicted proteins | sample TergutTh196P3_FD_73070 | JGI IMG/M metagenome (GOLD analysis project Ga0099364, IMG submission 73070) | Microcerotermes parvus P3 segment gut microbial communities from Pointe-Noire, Republic of the Congo - Th196 P3 | ecosystem: Host-associated > Arthropoda: Insects > Digestive system > Gut ...
CACACTGTTCATGTCTTGCATATAATCCATATCAACAGGAATCATAGGAATATTTTCTTCATAAGAAGAAATTGTAAAATTAGCAAATTCTGCAGGGTTTATATTATTTGTGCTAAGAAATTTTGGCAAGAAGGCAGCACCAAATATAACAAGGAGCGCCGCCGCCACTGCAAAAGGAAGCGGAATACTTATTTTTCTCCGCCACACGCTGTAATTACGAATATTTCCGCTTTTACGAACAAGCCCTGCTGTATTGTATCTTTGGCGAGAAGCCAGTCTTTTCCAAACTTTTTCTTGCGATTTCTCCAGGATTTCTCCAATTTCGCTTTCTATGCCATTTACTGCGCCTGTCAACGCAGAACCATCGTTTTCTACAATAGTTCTTTTCTGTTCAGTGGGAGAGTCTGCTCCCTTTCTAAAAATTTCCTGCACATGTTTATAGTCCCTAAGTTTTTCTTGGCACTTGGGACATGCCGCTAAATGAGCTTCCATTTTTTCTTTCCACGGCGACGGCAATTCACCGTCTAAATAGATAGAAAGAATTTGCGGATCAGGACACATGGTTACCACCTTTTTCCTCTAAAATTGAGGCAAGCCGTTCTCTGGCTCTAAACACTCGGACCTTAACATTGCCTTCACTAATGCCAAGAACCCTTCCAATTTCTTTATAATTCATATCTGCATACTCTTTAAAAATTAACACCATTCGTAAATTCTCCGGCAGTTTTTCAAGCGCTTTTTTGATTTCCTCACTTGCTTCTTTTTTTACAAGTGCCGCCTCTCCGGTTTCTACTTGCCTAGTATCTTCCTTAAAAGCCCGCTGATACGCTTTGCGTTCTCTGTCCTTCCGTTTTGCATAATTTAACGCGGCGTTTTTTACAACACGGATTAACCAGTACTTGGCCTCTTCCGGATTAGGAAAAACCATGTTTTTCTCATAAAGCTTAAAAAAACTTTCCTGACAAATATCCTCCGCCGCTTCGGCTGAATTGGTAACCCTGTAAGCTACCCTGAACAGAATGGGAAACGCTGAATCATACAGCCGTTTGAATTCCAATTCGGAATTCTCGGGTTTTGCGTTGTTTTCCAATTGTCCTTCTATATTATTAAACAAATCATTTCCTTAATTAGTTACGCTGGTTTCCAAACAGTTCCTGAAGGGCTGTCTTCCAATATTATACCACGATCCTTCAATCTTTGTCTTATATTATCGGCGGTTGCAAAATCTTTTGCCTTTTTTGCCTCGGTTCTTTGAGTTATAAGCCCCTCTATTTCTTTGGCAAATTCTTCATCAATATCGATACTTTTGCCCTCGTTCTTACAAGCTTCTTCCAGCCCAAGCCCCAAAACCCCATCCATATCAAAAACCGCCGCCAGAGCCCCCGCACCCGACCCATCCTTCAAAAGCCCCCAAAGCGCCGCCAAAGCACGAGGGGTATTAAGATCATCCTCAATAGCCTTGTTAAATTCTTCTATATAACTCTCTGCGCCTCCGCGCCTTTGCTGGAAGCTATCGCTGCAAGGTCGCGCGAGGTCTTCATTCTTCCCAGCCAAAGCTCGCACCTTATCCACAAGCGATTTCCGTGCATTTTTAGCCCCCTGCAGGCTTTCAAAAGAAAACTGAAGCTGGCTGCGGTAGTGCCCGCCCAACAGAAAATAGCGATAATCCAAGGGATCAAAGCCCTCATCTATCAATTTTTGCAAAGTTAAAAAGCCGCCTGCAGATTTGGACATTTTCCCCTTGTTCAGAACCAAAAACTCATTATGCAGCCAGTATTGAACCCAAGGGTGCTTGCCCGTTGCCGCCTCGCTTTGGGCAATTTCGTTGGTGTGGTGGATTGGAATATGATCGATACCTCCGGCATGAATATCAAACTGTTCCCCCAAATATTTTATGCTCATTGCCGAACATTCAATATGCCAACCCGGATAGCCGCGCCCCCACGGACTATCCCAAACAAGAGCCTGATTTTCAAACTTGCTTTTGGTAAACCAAAGCACAAAATCCTGGGGGTTTTTCTTATTTTCATCAGCCTCGATCCTAGCGCCGGCTTTTAGATCATCCAGTCGGAGCAAAGCCATTTCGCCGTAAGCCGGGAATTTTGAAATATCAAAATAAAGATTTCCGCCGGCAAAGTAGGTAAAGCCGTTTTCCTCGATCCTTTTTATAAGATTGATCATTTCCGGTATATGTTCCGTTGCCTTGCAAACCACAGAAGGGCGGATGATATTCATTTTATCGGTATCATTAAAAAAAGCTTGTGTGTAATAATCTGCAATTTCCAGCACGCTTTTGCCGCGCTCTTCCGCGCTTTTTACCATTTTATCTTCGCCGTCATCCCCATCATCGGAAAGGTGGCCTACATCGGTAATGTTCATCACATGGTTAACATCATACCCGGCACGGCGAAGAGAGCGGACTAACACATCATGGTGGACATAAGCGCGCAAATTGCCAATATGGGCGTAATTGTAAACCGTAGGCCCGCAGCCATAAAAGCCAACCTTCCCTTCTTTAAGGGGAGTGAACTCCTGCATTTTACGGCCTAAAGTGTTATAAAAACTGAACGACATACTTACAGGGTAGGGGAAAAAAGGAAATTAATCAAGGTGTGTGAGATATGTTTGATATTGATTATCTTGATGAATAACAGTAATAACTGTATGTTTAATACATGAAATTAGCCGCAATTTTATGTTTATTAATTACCCTCTTTTCGTGTTCAAAAAAAGAAAACAGCCAAGGAACGGATGAAAGTCTTCCTTTTGGATTCGGTGCAAATTTTTATGAACAGGCAAGGGAAAAGGAATGGGCCGAGTTATCCAGATGGAACTCGCCATCATACATTACAATTGCCCCTTACGGAAATCCATTAGTAAAAGATGTGAATGTTTCCGCATCATCTGAATTGGAAGATTCTCAAGGGGCGTATCCGGCAATAAACCTTTTAGATAAAACATGGCGTTCTTGGGCGGAAGCCTCCAACGGCAATGGAGTGGGTGAATATTTTACATTGACAATTTCTGAATATAATAATAGACCAATTGCCGGTTTTGCTTTAAAAAACGGATATGGGAATTTAAATCATTACAGCAGCAATAATCGTGTAAAATCATTCAGGATTTATATTGACGGGAACTATTCCGAAACAATCGCCATTAAAGATTCCATCAGCTTTGAGCAATATGCCTTTAAAGAACCTGCTGCCTGTAAAACCATCCGTTTTGTTATTGACGCCGTATATCCGGGAACAACTTTTAATGACACATGCATTGCAGAAATTGCGCTTTTGGACAGCATTGTGGATAATGCGGCATTTTATGAAAATATTCTTATCTGGCTTGAAGGCGGCATAGATATTTGGCGCCCCTATTACAGAGATCATGATCAGCGAATAACTTCTGTTGCCGATGCGGATAAATTATCTCTTTGGAGCTATTTACCTTTTGATTTCCCTTATCATGGAATAGAATCCAAAATTGCATTGCTTGACGGACGGTCAACGCTAAGATTGAATGACAATCTCCCTCGTTTGGACGGCGCTACTGCCATGTATCCGCTTTATTCGTCTTTTGTCCGCGCGGTATATCCGGAAAAACCTTTTAGTGCCGATGTCGGTTTATTAGACTGGGGTTATTTCCCCAATTTGACTCTTATAATTGACTATTATGAAGGTTTGCCGGAACTCGAGGAACTCGAAGATTTTTACAGCATAGTCCAGTGCAATACAACATCTACAGCTTATCAGCGGCTTATTGACGGAGAGACGGATATAATTTTTTGCTATGAACCTTCGGATGCGGAAATTAGAGCCGCCGCAGAAAGGGGCAAGCGATTTTATTTAACGCCAATCTGCAAAGATGCCTTTGTTTTTATTGTAAATGAAAGAAATACCGTTAATAATATCACTTTGCAGCAAATTAGGGATATTTATTCCGGCAGGTTAACAAACTGGAAAGCCATAAACGGTGTTGATGATCCTGTGATAGCCTTTCAACGAGCGGAAAATTCAGGAAGCCAAACAACTCTTCAGGCAATTATGAGGGGAGAGCAGCTTATACGCCCAATGATGGAAGCAGAGTATGTTATAAGCGGAATGTCCGAAATGGTTCGCAGTATTGCTTCCAAATATTACAATTACAATTCCGCAATTGGCTATACTTTTTTATTTTATTTAAACAATATGGCAGGCAGTGAAGGAACAAAAGTTTTGTCCATTAACGGAATTGTGCCGAACAGCCAAAATATACAAAACGGTTCGTATCCTTTTTCGCAGACTGTTTATGCCGTTACAACCGGGAACGAAAGCGAAAACACAAAAAAGTTCATTGAATGGATACTCTCCGATCAAGGGCGCGAATTGATTGTAAAGACGGGATATACGCCGTTATAGTCGATTTCCAATATTATTTGACTTTATTTAATCAAAATTTTGTGATAGAATTATTGACAACTATTCTTCATAATTTTACAATAAGATAGGGGCGTAAGTGCATGGAAGTATTAAAAGAAATTGACAAATACATGGAGAAGATCAACAAAATACGACCCTTTGAGGGAGAGTATCTTAGGCAGATAAATCAATTTTTTAAAATAGAGACAACATACTCTTCCAATGCAGTTGAAGGCAATACCCATACTTTGGAAGAAACCAAGGTAATACTGGAAGATGGAATAACGATAGGGGGACACTCTTTAAGAGAGTTTCACGAAGTAGAAGGGCACGGTAAAGCTTATGATTATATGTTTTCGTTAATAGTAAAAAGAGAGTTAACGGAAGCAGATATTTTGTATTGTCATGAAATGTTTAGCAAGAATATTCCGGATTTTATAAGTTCAGGGGAATACAGAAAGCTAGAGGTTTTAATCAGCGGAAGCCAAAAGGTATTACCAAAGGCGGTGAATGTCTCTGCAGAAATGAAAAAGTTTGTGGATTGGATGAAAAATGAAAGAGATGATTTTCATCCTGTCTCGTTTGCGGCAGAAGCCCATAGAAGACTTGTAAATATACATCCTTTTACAGACGGTAACGGCAGGATTTCCCGATTGGTAATGAACACCTGTCTTTTTCAAGATAGGTATTTTCCCGTATCTATACCTGTTTTAAGACGAGCCGATTACTATAATGTTTTGGAAAAGAACAACCAGAATGACTTTGGAAAGTATATAGCAGAGCTTGAACTTCAAACCATTAAAGACCTAATGCGTTTTTTGCATGTAGAATAAATTTAGTTTTATTCTTCCTTGGCGTTCTTTGCGTGAGGCAATGATTATGCAAAATATAACATCTACCCCAAATAATCCGACAACCTTCTATAACACGAATTAACAATATGCTTTTGTTCGATAGGAACATCTTCACCAAGTTCGTCGATTAGTGATTCAAGACTGGAAAGGCTTTCATTTAGGCTTGTGTGGAAGCCGCGGGAGGCGCGGAGCCAGTAATTTCCTTGGTGATCCGTAAAAAGACCCAAAAAACCAAGCTCTTTTGCATCTTTCTTCCATTTACAGGGGCGTGACAGCTTGTCTAAATGTTCCAAAAGAGCGGTAAGGTTTTCTTCATTAAAACTCCCCTTCCGCGGCCAAGAGCGAGAAAACGCTCCTTCAACATCCAGAGTAGGCACCAAACCAAGAATCAACTCCAATTTTTCCCCCGCAAGCAGAGAAAAATGATTTTTAACAACAATTTTACCCTTTAACCCCTTATAAAATGTTTCCGAAGGTATTTTATCTTTAATTTTTTCCAATCTTTCCCAAGGCAAAACAACAGTCTTCTTCCCCTTAACAGTCTCAATATGAAAAACTTCCCCCTCAATCATAATATTATTAGTAAAATCCCTTGGCTTTCCCTTTTTTTCTTCCCTCTGTGTCCTCGAATCGGAGATTCGATGTGTTCTCTGTGGTAAAATTTCTTCCTTATACATTCCCGGTCTAATTCGTTCCAACACCTGCCTCGACAAAGGCGAAACAGACATAGCATACATCCTGGATGTCCTTACAACCTCTCCTGCAACAATATACTGCGGATCAACCTTAAACATTACAGATCCGGGATGAATAATAATTTTATCCGCCGTCAAGCTGCGGTAAGTGCTGAATTTTCCTCTGCCTTCCCTTGAACAAACAAATTGAATCAATCCGCGCCCAATACAGCACAAATAATCGTCAATTTCATTTCCTGCAAGCGGCTGCGCTCTAAAATGTACAGGAATTTTCATTTTTGCCAGAATTTCTTCTAATTGAGAGACAACATTGACAATTTCCGCCATCGCGCGCTCATCAAGATAACTTTTTTCACAAAAACCCGTCTTATTAGTGGAGTCATTGTATGATTTAAAAAGTTTTAAGTACGATACAAAGTCGCCTGAGTCGTCTCTGAAACGGTGGTGAGCTTGTCTTGCATCGGTTTCTTCACCCGGAGGCAGAATATAAGGACTCTGTGTCGATAAAAATGCCGCCGCAATGAGCGTTTCACGGATTACGGCAGGATATTTTAGTATCGATTCAACAATTATTCGTGATTGGCGCGGTGCAAGAGGGAATTCTGTCATCAATTTTCCAACATTTGATAAAGTTCTGTCCGATTCCAACGCTCCAAGCATGTTCAGCGTTTCAATTCCGCCAATTAAACCTGCCCTATCCGGCTGCGCAATGAAGTCAAAGTTTTCAAAATCGGTAATTCCAAGGTCTGCCATGCGTAAAATTACTTCTGAAAGGTCTGTCCTAAAGATTTCTTCAGCAGTATATAAAGATCGATTTTCAAAATCCTTGCGAGTATAAAGGCGGTAACAAGTTCCTTCACGAGTTCTTCCCGCTCTTCCCTTGCGTTGATTTGCAGATGCCTTTGAAATTGGACCTTCAATTAAGCTGGAAGTGAATGTGCGGGGGTTATACCAGTTTAATTTTGCCAATCCACTGTCAATTACAGCGGTAATTCCGTCAATCGTAACCGAAGTTTCGGCAATATTTGTGGAAATAACCACTTTTGTTTTACCTTTTGGAGCAATTTCAAAGACTTTTTCCTGTTCTTCCTTGCCTAATCTTCCGTACAAAGGAATAATATGTAAAAATTTCCCAACAGAACAAAATGTCAGGCGTTTCATGCACTCTTTAATGGATTTTTCACCTGAAAGAAAGATTAAAATGTCTCCCTCACGCTTTTCGTTTATAAATCTTGTCGTAATTGACTCTATTTTAGTTAAAATTGCTTCTTCATTGCTGTTTTGCGTCTCGATTACAGGGTCGTACACTAGAGTGACGGGGAATCTTTGTGCATCAATCTTAACAATTGGACATTCACCAAAGTATTCTGAGAAAACTTCGGCATTTATAGTGGCAGAAGAGATGATAACTTTGAAATCACGGCGGCTTTCAAGCACTCTTTTTAGCAAACCAAGGATAAAATCGATGTTTAAACTGCGTTCATGGGCTTCATCAACCATGATCATGCTGTATTTTGACAGCCAAGGATCCAATTTCATCTCTTGAAGCAGCATTCCATCGGTTAAAATCTTAATTTTTGTTTCATGATTGGTACAATCTGCGAATCTCATCTTGTATCCGATGAGTCCGGGGATGGAAGTTTCCGTTTGACGGGCAATAAATTCGCTTACAGAGACCGCCGCAATGCGTCTTGGCTGTGTAACACCGATAATTCCGCGCTCTGTGTAGCCTGCTTCATACAATATCACGGGAAGCTGTGTTGTTTTGCCGGAGCCTGTCGGACTCTCCACAACAAGCGCTTGATTGTTTTCCAAAACTTTTAAAATTTTTTCTTGATTTCTATAGACAGGAAGATCAAAATAGTTCATAATATTTACTATAACATCTTGATCTTTTTTTGTATAGATGTTATATTTAATTTATTAAAAATATTTGCAAAAAGTGTTGACAAAAAAAACTTTTTGCAGGTATAATATAAGAGGAGGGTATGAATGGCAAAACAAAAAAATGTTTATTTCTTTGGTAAAGGCAAGACCGAAGGAAACGCAAATATGAGGCCGGTGCTTGGTGGTAAAGGAGCCAACCTTGCAGAGATGTGTAATCTTGGTATTCCGGTTCCGCCGGGCTTTACAATATCTATCGATGTTTGTGCCGCTTATTATGAAAACAAAGGGAAGTATCCTGCAGGTTTAAAAGAAGAAGTTGAGGGTACTTTAAAGAAACTTGAAGCAACAATGGGCAAAAGACTGGGCGATCCTGACGATCCTTTATTGGTTGCTGTTCGTTCAGGTGCTGTAGATTCCATGCCGGGTATGATGGATACAATCCTAAACTTGGGAATGAATGACAAAGCAGTCAAAGGACTGGCAAATAAGACCAAAAACCCGCGGTTTGCGTGGGATTCATATAGAAGATTCATACAAATGTACGGCGATGTAGTAATGGAAGTAGAAAGGCATTATTTTGAAGATGCCATTTCAAAAATTAAAAATAGTAAAAAAATCGAGCTTGATACCGACCTTACAGCTTCAGATCTTGAAAATCTTGTTACAGAATACAAACAAATCGTTAAAAAACACGCAGGCGTTGACTTCCCTCAGCAGCCGTTGGATCAACTCTGGGGTGCAATTAAAGCTGTTTTTGGCTCATGGATGAATGAAAGAGCTATAAAATACCGTGAAATCAACAACTTAAAAGGTCTTAAAGGTACTGCGGTCAATGTTCAGTCAATGGTATTTGGAAATTTTGGTGAAGATTCAGGCACAGGCGTATGTTTCAGCCGCGATCCTTCCACAGGTATCAATGAATTCTACGGTGAATACCTTTTTAATGCTCAAGGTGAAGATGTTGTTGCAGGCATTAGAACACCGGAAAGAATTGCTTCTATGGAAAAACAAAAACCGGCTATCTATAAACAGCTTGTTGGATACAAAAATAAACTGGAACAACATTATAAAGATATGCAGGATATGGAATTTACCGTTCAACAGGGAGTGCTTTACATTTTGCAGACTCGTAATGGCAAACGTGCAGGTACAGCCGCTGTAAAATGTGCTGTTGATATGGTAGCGGAAGGTTTAATTGACAAAGAAACTGCTATCATGCGCGTTACTCCCGGTCATCTTGATCAATTACTGCACCCAATGATTGAACCTAAAGCAAAAAAAGAAACAGCCGCTCTTACAAAAGGATTAAACGCATCACCGGGTGCGGCTTCCGGCAGAATTGTTTATAACGCTAAAGATGCAGAAGCTTGGCACGCAAGAGGTGAAAAGGTAATGCTTGTCCGCAAAGAAACCAGCCCGGAAGATATTGGCGGAATGGTTGTCGCTCAGGGTATTCTTACTTCAACAGGCGGTATGACAAGCCATGCGGCAGTTGTTGCGCGCGGCATGGGTACTCCATGTATCGCGGGAGCAAAAAGTGTTATTATTCAGGGAGCTAATGTTTCTATTGGAAGTAAAACATATAAAGAAGGGGATTGGATCACAATTGACGGGTCTTCCGGTGAAGTTTATGAAGGTAAATTGCCGCTTGTTGCGCCTGAAATCTCCAAAGATATGAATACATTCCTTAAATGGTGCGATGAAGTTCGTAATAAATCTGTTCGGGACAAAGTTAAAGGTTTCCAAGTCAGAACCAATGCCGATCAGCCGGAAGATGCCAAACGCGCGTTTGATTTTGGCGCGGAAGGTATTGGTCTTTGCAGAACAGAGCATATGTTCTTTGATAAAGAAAAACTTGTTCATTTTAGGGCAATGATCGTTGCAGAAAATGAAAGTGAACGAAAAGCCCAATTAAAAAAGATTCTTCCATTACAACAGAAGGATTTCTACGGTATTTTCAAAGCAATGGAAGGCCGCCCTGTAACAATCAGGTTGTTAGATCCTCCATTGCATGAGTTTGTTCCTCATACACAGGAAGAAATCAATGAGCTTGCGGGTATTTTAGGTACAGATTCAGAAAAATTAACAGCTAAGATAGGGACTCTTGTTGAAAGCAACCCAATGTTGGGTCATCGCGGTTGCCGTTTGGCAATAACTTACCCTGAAATTTATGATATGCAGGTAGAAGCAATTGCTTTAGCGGCTGCTGAATGTGTAAAGCAAAAAATTCCTGTTAATCCGGAGATTATGATTCCTCTTATTGTTACAGCTAGAGAACTTAGATTATTGCGTCCGAATGCGGAAAAGATACTTGAAAAAGTGTTTAATGCGGCGGGTGTGAAGGTTCCTGTAAAAATCGGAACAATGATCGAAGTGCCAAGAGCGGCAATTAGGTCGGCAAATATCGCAAGATCTGCGGATTTCTTTAGTTTTGGAACAAATGACCTTACTCAAATGACTTTTGGCTTTAGCCGTGATGATATTGCATCCTTCCTTCCGGTATATTTGGAAAAAAATATTTTGGATGTCGATCCTTTTAATTCGATAGATGAAGAAGGGGTAGGAAATTTAATACAATATGCAATCGGTGAAGGCCGAAAAGTAAAACCAGATCTTAAAATTGGGATCTGCGGAGAACACGGTGGTGATCCTCAAACTATTGACTTTTGTTATAGAGCAGGATTATCATATGTATCATGTTCACCATTCCGGGTTCCGTTAGCTCGTCTTGCGGGAGCGCAAGCGGTTATACAGAACTCAGGAAAGAATATAAAGGGAGGGGAAAAGTCGAAGACTATAAAACCCGCCGCTGTCAAGGTGAAAGGCAGCAAAAACAAACCTGTAAAGGGGGATGAGATGGCAGTAACATCTGCAAAGAAGCCCGCTAAGAAAAAAGCGGCAAAGAAACCCGCTGCGAAGAAAAAGGTAGCGAAGAAGAAACCTGCAGCTAAGAAAAAAGTTGTAGCGAAGAAAAAACCCGCTGCAAAGAAAAAAGCTGTAGCGAAGAAAAAACCCGCTGCAAAGAAAAAGGTAGCGAAGAAGAAACCTGCAGCTAAGAAAAAAGCTGTAGCGAAGAAAAAACCCGCTGCAAAGAAAAAAGCTGTAGCAAAGAAAAAACCAGCTGCTAAGAAAAAACCAGCGGCAAAAAAGAAAGCAGCTCCTAAAAAAGCAGCTCCCGCACCAGCAGCAGCCCCTATTTTCTAATTTAGAAAAATAGTGGTTTCATAGAAAAATCTTTCTTGCAAGAAAGACCTGGCCTTAGGGTTGGGTCTTTTTTTTAGCGTGGTTATTCAGGCACTAATTTCTTAATTTGTATCTGAGTGTATATTGATATTTTTTTTATGTTATATTACTATAATCCTATGAAAATAAAATTTAACCAAAAACAATATTCACCCCCCCCCCCCCCCCTTCTTCTGACAGCACTAAACTAACAT
>Ga0099364_10012847_pt1 | contig 11266 bp, 11 predicted proteins | sample TergutTh196P3_FD_73070 | JGI IMG/M metagenome (GOLD analysis project Ga0099364, IMG submission 73070) | Microcerotermes parvus P3 segment gut microbial communities from Pointe-Noire, Republic of the Congo - Th196 P3 | ecosystem: Host-associated > Arthropoda: Insects > Digestive system > Gut ...
TCCAAAAGGGAGAGGCAAGGTGACGGACAGGGTTTGCGAGAACCACGGAGAAAAACCCCCGCCGCTGCGGCGGCACCCTCTTTGCCAAAGAGGGCAGGGGCTTGAACAATTAACAATGTACGATTAACAATGAACAATTATAATTTCAAGCCCCGTAGGGTACGCACCCCCGTGCGTACCGTCCGTCATAAACACCGATCATCCGTGTTCATCATAGCATGACGGGGTGTTTTTCGCAAAAACGATCGGAGGAGTATATATGGTTAAAAAAATCTTAAAAATCTTTAAAAATTTTACTGGACAAATTATTATTTTTGTAGTATGATTTAGTTCATTGATATTATTATATATTGTATGGAGGATTTAAAAATGAAAATTTTCAGCAGACTGACGGCTTTTGTCATATCGATCGTTATGGTTTTTACGCTGGCATCCTGTTCCGATACGACATGGACCTTCAAGCAGGACGACATGATAATCACATCGGGTATGTATCTTAGGATTCTTATGGGAGCGTTTGTAGAGGCGGTTGACAAGGCCGAAGATGGGGAACAGCCTGTTTTATCGCAGGAGATTGACGGAATCAAGGCGGACGAGTGGATCAAAAACCGCGCTAAAGAGCTTGTCGAACAATATATCGCAACCTTGCGGCATTTTGACGAGCTTGAGCTAACCCTTTCCGAGACCGATATGGATAGCGTAAACTATCTTACCGATCAAGAGTGGGGACGCTATGAGGAAACCGATGCCAGAGGAAATCCTAAGAATTTTTATTTGGATAACGGTATAAGCAAAGCCACACTCAAGGAATACTATATCTATATCAAAAAGCGTGACCTGATTTTCGAGAGATACTATGAAACCGATGGTATTCAAGAGGTTACGCAGGAGGAACTCAAGGGCTATTTCCATGATGAATTTATGGAGATAGAGTTTGGTCATTTTCCGCTTTTCGATACTATGACGGGTCAGGCTTTTGAGCCGGAGGAAAAAGAGGAACTCCGTCAAAAGGTTAGCGGCTATGTAGACAGGATCAACGCCGGAGAGCCTATATGGGAGGTTGCCCATGAGTATTACACCGAGCTGCAGGAAGCGATGGAAGCGCTTTATGGCAGCGACGAATTGGGCATAGACGACCATGTTCATAGCGAGGAATGTGACCATGAAGACGAAGAAGACCAAGAAGATGAAGCGCCCGAAAGCAGTCGGTTTATCGTTAAAAAGGACGACACTATGTTCCTGCAGCAGTTCAGCCAAGAGCTGATGGATGCGGTTAAACAAACCCCCGTCAACAGCGCTGTGTTTTTCGACAACTCCGAAGACGAGGCCGACGCATCGTTTATAATAATATACAGATATGATATTTCGCTAAACGAGCAGAACTATGAGGACTACCGTCAAACAGCCCTGCGTTTCTATAAAGAAGACGACTTTGATAAAATACTGGACGACATCCTGCAAAACCTCAACATCCTAAGCAACCCGCCCTCTATAAGAAAACACCGGCCGTCAAAACTGACCTTGAATCAGTAGGGGGGTAATATGCCTTTTATCTGTATAGCGGGGAGAATATATGCGTAAACAAAAAATTTACATTGAAACCACTTTGTTTAATTTCTATTTCGATACGGACAGGGAAGCCCATGCCGCAACGCTTTCGCTTTTCGATGACATAGCAGCGGGAAAGTATGAAGCGTTCACTTCCGACTATGTGGTTAATGAATTAGAAAAAACACAGGGTGAAAAACGAGAAAAGATGATCGCCCTCATAGAGAAGTACGGCATAACAGTTTTAGGACTGGACGATGAAGCCGAGCAGCTTGCGGATATTTATGTTGAGCATGGTATCATACCAATGAAATATCGGACGGACGGCGTTCATATCGCCGTTGCCGCCGTAAATGATCTGAACATGATTATCAGCATGAACTTTGAGCATATTGTCAAGCGTAAAACAAAAATTGAAACGGGTAACGTCAACATAGCGAACGGCTATCGTGCAGTCGAAATCTATAATCCGATGGAGGTAAATGAAAATGACAACTCCTAATACCATCGAGCAAGAACTAAACAAAATCCGCTTGCAGATTTATGAGGAAACAAAGAACATGACCGTCCGTGAACGCGTAGAGCGTGTGAACAGAATCGGGGAAACCGCCGCAAAAAAATACGGATTCAAGCGTGTGGCAAGCGTGAGGAATATCCCCGCACAAACAGCACAGGGACAATTGCGTAAACAAATCTAATCATTCTCCGCTTATTCTATTCTAAACCATTCAAATAATCTGAAAATTCTATATATCATCGTTATCCTGCTCCGGTTCTTTATCATCAAATATCGGCTTGCCCGTATAGCTTCCGTTTGGATCGCCGTGGCTTTCGTTTTCATCAATAAGATCGAGAACACGCTCCATAGGATCGTACCCCGGTCTTTTGTTTGTGTTGTAAATATACATCATAAAAGCACCTCTCCATTTCTATTATTCTGCCAGCATTTGATATAAATATGTATACGGAGATTTTGATAATTGCTTGATTTTGTTTTAGAAAAATTTGATTTGTGGCATAATCTTGCCGCATTGCAAAAGCCCCTGATTCTCTACGGAATGGGAGACGGAGCCGATAAGATCACCCGTGTTCTCGAGGGCAAGGGGATAGCTTGGACCGATGTTTTTGCAAGTGACGAATTTGTGCGTGGACATTCTTATAAAGGAATCCGTGTCAAGAGTTTTGACGAAATCTGCAGTCTCTACGATGATTTCGCTGTGTTGCTCTGCTTTGCAACCAACCGCAGCGATGTTATCGATCGCATTAAAAGGATGATGGAAAAATATACCGTTTTCGCGCCGGATTTGCCTGTGGCGGGAGACGGTATTTTTGATTGGGACTATCTGATAAGAAACGCCGACAGGATCAGGCAGGCGTATAACCGTCTGCATGATTGCCGCTCAAAATCGGTATTTGCCGATATAATAAACTACAAATTAAGCGGAAAACCGCAGTATCTCTTTGCGGCCGAATCTGATAAAAGCGAAGTGTATACCGACATTCTCTGTGTGACCCAAAACGAAACCTATATCGATGCGGGTGCGTATGACGGTGATACTATCGGTGAGTTTCTCTCCTATACGCATGGCCGATTCAATCAGATACACGCCTTTGAGCCGGACACAAAAAACTACCGCAAGCTCGTAAAATACACCGAAAGCCTAAAAGCTCCCGGTGTTTATACCTATAACAAGGGTCTGTACAGTTTGGATGCGGAGGTCGGTTTTGACAGCAGAGGAGGACGGTCGTCGGGTATTAGTGACAAAGGCAGAGCCGCCGATATGATAACCCTCGATAGCCTGAATCTGTCGCCGACGATTATCAAGCTGGATATAGAGGGAGCGGAATCGGAAGCGCTCAAGGGAGCCGAGCGGACCATCCTGCTGCATAGACCTCGGCTCTATGTATGCGCCTATCACCGCAACGATGATATATGGAAGATCCCCATCGCTCTAAGCGACATGAGTTATCGTGTGTATATGCGGCACCATCGGTACATTCCGGCATGGGAGACGAATGTGTATGGGGTTTAGCAGGGACATGGGGAGTTGTAACATCCCCCAACAATTCCCCACGAGATTTGTGCATATTGCACATTGCATCTTGTGGGGTTTTATGTTATTATGGTGTTATAAAGATATGAAAGGGGTTGATTCCGATGGGCTGAGTGGTTGGATGTAGGTATAGGTTGAATAGAAGATGAAGGAGAGGTTATTGTGAAAAGTAAATTTAAAATTACTGTTTTGACGCTTTTGTTGTGCATATGTGTTACGGTGAGTTCGTTGCCTGCTTCTGCTCTTACTTTTGGAGAAAACAAAACATTTAATGCTGATATGAAAGCAAGAAAAGAAACTGTTTTTGCCGAACAAATTTCTATTATGGAGCAAAATCATTTAGAACTTCACGGAGAGGAAGATGCAATATCTTTAAACATTTCAGAGATTAAGGATGTTTATGATTTTGCAAAGAACAAATTTACATTAGTGGAATTGCATCCACAAGGATATATCCTGTTCCATGACGAATCAGGATTGTTTGTGGAATATTCATCGAGGACACCTTCTCCGTATCACGGAATCTTTACCGAACTATATTATGCGGGGATAAAAGAATATTATAGTAAAGATTTATCAAATGATCGTTCGTTAAGTAATAATACAGAATATAAACACACCGTTTTGGAAAAAACGCTAAGCGAGGACGATGTCTCTGACTATGAAAATATTTCTAACACGCTGAACAATGCGCTTATAGCAGAAAAAAACGAAAACATACTAAATTATATTCAGAAAAACACACCATTACAATTGGATAACAGGAATGTTCCTCAAAACGATACAAAAGACAACGTAGATTTATCGAGAACAACATATAACGGCATAAGAGTAGTGAAAGATTATACATTTTTTACTAGACTTAATAATTGCGGAGATATTGGCGGAGGAAGATGCGGATATATTGCGGCAGGAATGTTATTAGCCTATAGACAATATGCGTTTGGCGGAATTTACATACCCCAGAATCAATTATTAAACACTTCATCCGTAAGAGTATGTATGCAGACATTCCCCAACCCAAACGGACCAAGGATTGAAGTTACATCCAACGGCACAGGGTTATACTACACAATCAGCAGAGTTGCGAATGGTTCAGTGCTTGGTCAGGGTTATCTTGCCAGCAGCTCCAATAGCTGGAATTTTGCTTTATTGGGATTGGCAGCGGGTCATTACAGGCTTGATATTCAAGCGGTAGGACCGGGAGGAGTAAGCAACTGCGAAATACAGACATTTACAATAGGCACATCCGGAGTACGAGCGTATATGGAAACACTCCCTAACCCGGCAGGGCCTCGGATTATGGTCACATCCACGGGTACGGGGCTATACTATACTGTTAGAAGAGTTTCGAATAATTCGGTGCTTGAGCAAGGTTATCTTGCCAGCAGCTCTAACAGTTGGAATTTTGCTTTATGGGGATTAGCGGCAGGTCAGTACAGGCTTGAAATTCAAGCGGTAGGATCGGGAGGAGCAAGTAATATTGAGGCGAGTACATTTACGATTAATAATCCTGCAATAAGCACATCACTTCCAACAGATTTGTATGCAACCGGAGTAAAACTCGGGTATGGAAACTCAACAACCTCCCGGGAAATTAGATTCACAGTTAATAGATATTTATCCGATAAAGGATATGCTCCTGTAAGTTATACTGAAGACTGGATTCCTTTGGCGAACAACATAAGAATAGCAAACCATATTAATGATGATAAACCTGTTATTTGGTTTGGACAAATTATTAATAACACACATGATAACCAAACATTCATTTCACACGCTATAGTGACATATGGTTACAGTTTTAGTTGGGGAACATACAGTTTTCTTGCTCATTTTGGTTGGACTAATGCTACTGAAGTTTATTTCAATGGTATTCTTGGGAGTATGTATAGTTGTTGGCGTTAATATTGATATAATAAGGAGTGGTCGCTATGAAAAATCTTCGTGTTGTTTTCTTTTCATTATTTGCATTTACTGCATTAATTTCTATTAATATGATCTGCAATTTATTGCGTAATGGCGGTGTTGGTTATGGTATGTGGCCAGTCGTCATGGTTTCATTCGTTTATGTTATAGCGGAATTGATTGGATTGATCGTTGTTATTATAAATCGCAACCAAAAAATAATCGGCATCTTTTCGATTATTATAGGAATAGCCACTTTACTTTCAGGATTTATGGCTTTTGGAGCTCTTGGAACACCCGCTCCGCAGATTTTAGGTATTATTACTCTTATAAGCATGATAGCTTCTTTCGTTCTTTTTGGATGTTTCTGTTTTCTTGGCGTGTTGTTTTTCCTTGCAAAAGATCATAGATGATGTTCTTGAAAAAGACCGTGTTGTAAAAAGATAATTAATCCACCCGCCGCTGCGGCGAGTAATCCTACCCCCAATACAGATCCTCCGATGGGAACTCAGGTGTGCAGGTGACGTTTATGCCAAGTTTTTTTAGCGCTATCTCGTCCGCTTTAGAGAGGATGTGGGAGGAATGTGCCTCGCATCCTCTTAGTTTGCTGAGTTCTAACAGGCACTTCTCCGCATCGGAGTCGTTGGCGGCGCATATGCTCAGAGCGTTTAGGACCTCCTCAAGGCTGAGGAGCGGATTGTTGTCCTTCATTATGTTTTTCTTGAGCATCATCATGGGTTCCAAAACCTGCGGCGCTATCAGATGAACATCATCCGATATTCCGGCTGATTTTTTAACGCTGTTTAGTATCAGGCTGGAGGCGGCCGCCAAAACCTCTGTCGTTCGTCCTGCGGCGATACGGCCGTCACGCAGAATCAGCGCCATAGACGGACATCCCGCTTGTTCCGATTTTGCAAGGGCGGGACAGACCGCGCGTCCGTATTCGGGGGTTATGTCCAGCTGTTTCATTATAATCTCTAACTTGTCGGCAGCTTGTTTTCCGACGCGTCCGTCTTTATAACTGCACCATGTTTTGAAATATCTTCTCACTATCTCCTGCTTTGCCGCTTCTCTGACGCACATATCATCGGTTATGCAGTCTCCCGCCATGTTGACACCCATGTCGGTGGGGGATTGGTATACCTCATCGGTATCCATGATTTTGGCAAGTATGTTCTTCACAATGGGGAAGACCTCTATGTCACGATTGTAATTAACCGCACTCTTCCCGTATGTTTCAAGATGAAAGGGATCAAGCGCATTGACATCATTCAGGTCTGCGGTGGCCGCCTCATAGGCAAGGTTCACGGGGTGATTGATCGGCAGATTCCATACGGGGAATGTCTCAAACTTTGCATATCCAGCCTTTATGTTTCTCTTCTGCTCGTGATACATCTGAGATAGACAGGTTGCCATCTTTCCGCTGGCGGGCCCCGGCCCGGTGATCACTACCAGCGGTTTTGTCGTCTCTATAAACGGATTTGACCCATATCCCATATCGCTTACGACTAGGTCTACATTGGTGGGGTATCCTTTTATAGGCTTGTGTATATAGACCGATTCGCCTCTGCGTTTCAGCTTGTTGATAAATATATCGGCGGACGGCTGATCGTTATACTGGGATACAACTATTCCTGTTATAGAGAGACCTCTTTTTCTGATTCCGTCTATGATCCGCAGCAGATCCATGTCGTATGTTATGCCGATGTCGTCCCTGATTTTGTTGTTTTCTATATCGGCGGCATTAATGCACATGATAATCTCGGCCTTATCCTTTAGCTGCTCAAGCACAAGGATCTTGCCGTTTACGTCAAACCCCGGCAGTACCCTTGCCGCATGATAATCATCGAAAAGTTTTCCGCCAAACTCAAGATAAAGTTTGTCGTTGAACCTCTCTACCCTCTCAAGGATCTTTTCGGTCTGTTTTTTCATATATAATTGGTTGTCAAAACCCGGGGGTATATCCATATTAACTACATCTCCTTTGGTAAAAGATTCAGATACTGCCCTTTTTCAAGGGCGAACAGGAACAGGTATAACCTCGGTCCCTTTTCTTTGGCTATCAGCATTTTATACACATTGCGGAAAAACGCCGCCTGTATCTGCTTGAGCTGTTTGGCATCGGGAATCTCTCCCCGCACCTGAGACGGAACTGCGTACAAAAATGTTTGAAGTTCATCCATAGTATATTCGTTTTGGGCGATATATTCACGCAAAGCCACGAGTTCCTGCTTTTCCTGCGTGGTAAGGGATGAATAATACTCGCTGTCAAACCCATCCCGCAGTTTGTCGATACTCTCGGGGGAACAGTTTTCTAACCAATATTTGGCCAGATCTACCCTCTCCTCAAAGTCTGCGGCTGTATAGGCCGCCCCTATCTTGGCAAAGATGGCCTCGAGCAGAGCGGGTGAAAAGTCTACAATCGATCCGAACGAAACAAGCTGCTGCATCGGGACGGTCTTTATCTCCCGTCCGGGTATAAGGCTGTAGGCTATTATATCGGCAGTAAGCTCGTCCGCTTTTCCCTCTTTATATGCTGTATAGGATTTGTCGAACTCAAAATATTGCCGCAATATCCCCTCGTCAAAGCAAAAATCGAATGCTCTCATCGGGTCTGTCTTTGAATAGAGCCATAGGATTATTTCAGGCTGGTATACCTTGAACAACTCGCCCGGTGTAAGATTTATCCCTGTTGAGCCGGACATCTTTCCGGCAGAGCCCTTTATGCCGATAAACTCGTACCCCTGAAAGACCGGGGGTTTGATTCCGAATATCTTCTCGGCAATGATCTTGCTGGTCTGATAGCTTCCGGCAGGGCTGGCATGATCCTTTCCGCCCGGTTCAAAATCGACCCCCTCCGCCATCCATCGCATGGGCCAGTCTATCTTCCAGTTGAGCTTGCAGTCAAAATCTGTATCGAAACAGAACTGCCCCGAATGTCCGCATTTGCAGGTATATTCCGCTATGTGGCCGTCATCGTTATAGCGGGTGATTTTGGTATTGTCCCTGCCGCAGTACGGACAGTAGATGCTGACGGGGTAGTATTCCTCCCGCTCCTCATCGGTGCTGTCCTGAGTTCTGAATGTATCGAGAATATCGAATATTTCACGCCGTTTTTCTATAGCGGTTATTATAGGACCTGCGTATCTGCCCGATCGGTATTCGGCCGTTTGGTATCTAAAATCCGCCTCTATGCCAAAGGTATCGAGCGCCTTCTCAAACTCCTGCTCAAAGTGATCCGCATAGGAATCGCAGCATTCGAGAGGATCGGGGACATCGGTATACGCCCTGCCTATATAGTAGCCAAAGTCTTCCGATACATTTGCGGGTACCTTGCGGAATCGGTCATACTCATCCCACGAAAACAAGAGACGAGCGTTCCTGCCCTTTTTTCTCAGAGCAAGGCAGACGAAATAGCTGGTCACTATATCTCGAAAGTTGCCGATATGCACAGACCCTGAGGGACTTATCCCCGCCGCACAAACATATTCCTCCTTATCAGGTGATCCCGCTATTATCCCATCCGCAATTTTATCTGCCCAGTGCATAGCTAACTCCTGCCCTTCGTTTTTTATTTGCATTTAATATTATCTATAACATACTCCGTGTTTTGTGATATATTCATTCTATCAATATTATTAGGATAAGTCAAGGGGATTTTGGTTATCGCACATGGTCACCGCATTTAGCAGTCCGCAATAACCACGGGCGGCAGATTGCCGCCCCTACGAAAAAACACCCGCCGCTGCGGCGGCACCCTCTTTACGAAAGAGGGCAGGGGCTTGAAATTTCAAGCCTGTAGGGTACGCACCCCTGTGCGTACCGCCCTTAATAAACTTTTCGTGATTTTTGTGTATTTCGTGGTTAAAAAAGAATAAAAAAAGCAAATGCGGTGACCGTGGAGCGAACAAACCGAATATTCACAACAAATCCGGGCGTTTTTCGGTCGTTCGGCGGATGGAATCGTCCTTACGCCATTTTTCTATATTGGCATGGTGACCGGACAGCAGAACCGCCGGAACCTCCATGCCGCGCCAAACTTCGGGTCTTGTATAGTGCGAATGTTCCAGCATTCCGCTGTAAAAACTTTCATTGATATAACACTCATCGTCCGAAAGCACCCCGCTGCACAGTCTGCCCACGGCATCCGCAAGAATCAGCGCCGGGAGCTCTCCCCCGGTCAGGACATAGTCGCCGACAGATATTTCATCATCGGCGATTTGGTCTATCACCCGTTGATCAATCCCCTCATAATGGCCGCATACCACTATAAACCCCTCAGATTCCGCCAATTCGCACACATACTTCTGCGTGAGGGTTTTGCCGGCGGGGGACATGAACAGCACAGGCGGGTTATCCCGCCTTTGGCTTTTTATATAATCGACACATTGATAGACAGGCTGAGCCTGCATGACCATACCCTTGCCGCCGCCGTATGGCGTATCATCGACACGGCGGTGCTTGTCATCGGTATAATCCCGTATGTTGTGGCAGTTTATTTCTATAATACCCGCTCTTCTCGCCCTGCCGATAATACTCTCGTCAAGGACGGTTTCACACATCTGCGGAAACAATGTAGCAATATCAATCCTCATCATCCAGCAACCCCCTAAGCGGTCTTACCTTCATTGTTTTTCCGTCTATATCGGTTTCGATAACCACCTCTTTGATAGCGGGAAACAATAGCAGATTACCCTCCGCCGTCTTGACGTGATAGACATCGTTGGCGCCCGTCTGTGTAACATCGGCTATACTGCCGTACAATCTCCCGTCATCGGCATTGTACACCCTAACGCCGATCAGATCAACGATAAAGAAACTGCCCTCCGGAAGATCGAGGCTTTCTCTGTCAAGATAGAGCATCCTGTTCATATAATCGGCCGTTTGGTCTATTCCGGTAATCTCCTCAAACTTTATAATAGCGCTGTTTTTGTGAACTCTGGCTCGTTCTATGACAAGAAATCGCTTGCCATTATCAAGATAGAGCCTGTCCAATTCGCACAAAATCTCAGGAGAATCGCACATGGACACCACCTTGACCTCACCGCCCAATCCATGAACACCCACTATCTTCCCTGCCTCAAGATACCTCTGCATTCTGCATCACTTCCTTATTTCTGTATCATCTCTCCCCCGGAGAGTATAGTATATTATTGTGAAATTGTCAAGGGTTGGTGTCGTCCCGCCGTTGTGGTAACAACGGGCGGCAGATTGCCGCCCCTACAGACCACCCCGCCGCTGTAACCACGGATGACCGAGGGCGGTCATCCCTACAATTCGTGATAACCACGGGCGGCAGATTGCCGCCCCTACCGTAGTTTGCGGGATTACACATAGGACGGTATGCACGGGGGTGCATACCCTACAGGAAATTATAGTATGCAATCCCCTGCCCTCTTTCGTAAAGAGGGTGCCGCCGCAGCGGCGGGTGTTTTTCCTTCAACAAAAACCGACCCGTTATAAACACGGATCGGTTTTTTTATTCTGCAAGCGCTGAAATTATTTCGCAACAGCTTCTTTGAGAGATTTTCCTGCTTTGAAAGCCGGAACCTTTGTTGCGGCGATCTTCATGGGTTCGCCTGTTTGGGGATTCTTGCCTTCTCTCGCACTGCGTGCGCGAACCTCAAATGTTCCGAATCCTACTAACTGTACCTTGCCGCCCTTAACGAGTTCTTCGGTAATGCAGTCGAGAACCGCACTCACATATTTTTCCGAAGATTTTTTGGAAACTTCCGCTTTCCCTGCTACTGCACTGA
>Ga0099364_10012848_pt1 | contig 11266 bp, 12 predicted proteins | sample TergutTh196P3_FD_73070 | JGI IMG/M metagenome (GOLD analysis project Ga0099364, IMG submission 73070) | Microcerotermes parvus P3 segment gut microbial communities from Pointe-Noire, Republic of the Congo - Th196 P3 | ecosystem: Host-associated > Arthropoda: Insects > Digestive system > Gut ...
GGCTATAATGACTTTATTATATTTTCTTTTAAGATCGGGACTTTTAAGTAGAGACTGATTTACTTTATTTTATTTAAGTTCTTCGTTAATAATCTTTTCGGAGCGATGATTTGTACTTTTTGAATTTAATTTTAGTTCTGCTTAAACGAATTCGCAAAAGCATATTAGCATGTTACGATATCTTTTTAAAAATAATAAAGGGATTTGCCAAACACGATGGAGAATTGTCAACTTGTGCATTGGCGTTTTATCTTCTAATTTCTTTTGTGCCTGCTTCGTTGGTGGTAATTTCATTATTAAGTTTTCTGTTCGATTCACAAAGCATGTTAGATTTTTATGCCGATCATGTTAAACTGCAATTGCCGGCAATAGATACCGAAAGATTAACTTCAATAATAGATAGACTATTTTATTCTAATAGGCATTTAGCATTCATTTGGATACCATTTTTATTTTGGTGGGCAAGTTTTATTTTCGATATATTTGAAAGAATTGTTGAACGTGCTTTTCGCATTAGAAAAACTCGAAAATATTGGAAAACTAAATTAAGACATTTTGCAATAATTTTAGTTTTAGCCCTTGTGGTTCTTTTATTCTCAACACTATCTAATGCTTTCAATCTAATGCGTACATTGCCTTTTATTGAATTTGTAGAAAATCAAATTATTCATCCCGAATCTTTTATAGCATTTATTTATTCAATAAAAGAATTATCTTATTTATATGGCTCAATGTCTAATATATTGATTAACTCAATATTCCTTTTCACAATTTATAAACTTCTTCCACCCAAGAAACTCGATAATAAATCCTTAATAAAAGGCACATTGTTGGTTGCCGTAATATACGAAATCGTTAAAATTTTATTTTCACGTTATATTACTCAAATAAATGACTATTCATCTATTTTTGGGTCTCTTTCCACCATAGTAGTATTCATGATATGGATTTGGTTTGCATGTGCTATTTTTGTTCTTGGTGCAGAAGCTTGTTATGTTTTTTATAAAAAATCAAAGGCAAATAAAAAATCTAATCAATTGAGTCATCAGGGTCCGAACTAACTACACTTTTAAAAGCACCTAATCTAAAATTTTCGACTATCTCATCGATATGATGTTTAATTATTAGTATAGCACCATAAGAGGTACATCCAGAATAAATATTTATAATCTCTTTTTTTCTTGAACCTTCTACAAAAAGTTTTGAAAAATTTAAAGGTGTTGTCCATTCATCTCGTCTCGATTCAAGCAGTTTTTCAGTATATGCAGATAATTCGTTTAAGAAAACTCCTCCATTTTTTAGATAATTATTATTGTCGGCTTCTATTTCTATGGGGCGAACATTTATTCTTGCTAAAACCAATATGTGATCTTCAATTCTCTTTGATTCCATCTGCCCCTTTGGAATAGCCAAAAATTCAACAGCATTTTCTAACTCTAACAAGGCATCTTTTTGTTCATCATCAAGATTTATTATTCTAAAAATTGGCATATAACATAAAGCAAGATGAGATAATGCTCCATAAAAGTGCATAATTTCTAATCCGGCATCGGGATGGAATTCTATTTTAGGATACTTTTTAATTTTACCAAAATTTTCTTCCATAATCAAATCAATCTTTTGTGAAAAGCTATTGTCTTTTTCGTTTTCAGATTTCTTCTTGTCATAGGTTTCTTTGGTTTTTTCAAAGTTTGCTATTTCGGCAAGCAAAAATGCTTGAATATTCATTCTCTTCATAAGAGCCATTTGATATCTCTCTTCAAAAGCATCTCTATCAAACCAAACCGAATTGATTTGTGAATACTCATTGTATTTTTCTCTTAATTTACTCAACAATTCAGTTATTTCTTGATTAGAAATTGGCATACTATCTCCTTTATATATTTAAAACTGCTCGCCACGCAACAGCGAACAGTCAAAAATCGACATACTATCTTCTTTTAGACGGTCTTCTTTCTTGTCTTAAATTTTTATTATCTTGTGCCGAAAGATATTCTACAATATTTGTATGACCATTTTGTTTTGCAATACTTAATGGAGTTAATCCACTGTCATTTGCTATTTCTTTGTCGGCACCTGCTTCACGATAAAATTTTACTGCATCTAAGTGACCTTGTGAAGCTGCTATAAACAAAGGAGTTTCTCCATCTTCATCTTTTACATTTATGCCTTTAACATGTTCTAAAGCCAATCGTGCTATTTGCAAATTACCTTCTGCTGCATTAACGTGTAACAAGTTCTGCCCTATGGGTAATCCAACATTAACATCAGATCCATTATTGAGTAAATATTCGGTAATCTCAAAATTGCCTTCTGCTGCTGCATAGTACAATGGAGCTAAAAAATTAGTGTTAAACTTATTGATTGAAGCACCGTTTTCTAAAATAAGTTTTACTGCATCGAAATTATTATTTTGTACAGCTGTTATAAGCAATGTGTTTCCTGCCGAGTTTAATCCGTCAATATCAGACAATTTTTTAAGAGATTTTTCAAAATCGGCCATATTTATATCGCCCGATTCTATTTTCTTGCTCAACGATTCTATTTCATTTTTATTTTTTTCTTTTTCTTTTTCATTTTTGATTTGCACTATTCTTTCTTTAAGCTGATCAAATGCCTTTCCTACTTCGGCTTCACTGCTTTCTGATGAAACGGTAACTACTTTTCCTTTACGATTTACATTGATGGAAGCTATTCCCTTTTGAAAATCTTCCATAGACTTTGCATATGTATCATATGTATCTTCAATCATCTCTTTAAAAATATCTCGAAACGTGGGAAAAAACTCTTGTACAGCTAAAATAGCAAAACTCGATGCCACAATAACGGTATGAGCTACCATTACCATTCTTTTGGCATCTTCTTGTGTTGAAGATGTCATAACAAATTCACTTCTAAGTGATTTTTTTCTTTGAAATAACGAGCCTTCAAATGTATTTGTATCAATAATCGATTGTAAAAATACATTCTTATCAAGTCCAATAACATTATTTGACTGTGCAGTAAGCAAAGCTCTTATAGCTGTTTTCATAGTATCATTAAGGCCAAACATTCCGAACATCATCTTGCCTTTCATTTTCTTTTGCAATGATTTTATTGCCGATGAAGAAACCGTTTTTTTTGCCGCTCTATCTTTCATATAGCCGCTTACAAATTTTTTATCGCCTATAATCATTAAATCACCAAGCAATGCTGCACATATTGTCTTTTGGTTATCTAAAAAATAAATTTTTCCGTGTTGTGAATCTTCATAGTTTTCTAATATTTCAGACGGTAAGTTTACTTTTGGTTTTTTTAATTTAAGCATCATCGAAAATGTAAAAATTTCCTGCATATTCATTGGATTTATATTTCCAAAGAATGCTATATTTGCCATATCAAAAAATGAAAATCCATACTCTTCTAAAAATTCCTCTAAATCTTCTAAACCGTTTGCCTCAAACAATAATTTAATATCAGAATTAGATATCCCGTTTTGATTAAAATATTTTACAATCATATCAACATCTAAATAGATCATATAATCAGGAGCAGATGTGACATAATCCAATTCTTTCAATACTCCGGCTTTCAAACCAAGTGGTAACAACAACATAGTTAACAAAACTAATAATTTTCGCATAATGCCTCTCATAAATTGTGTTTGGAAGTTTTATACAACTTCTAGACACAATTTGTAGGTGGTGGGTGGTTTGTCAAAGTATTTTTTATCTTGACTTTTTATTGTTTTGTTAATATAGTAGCATTATGGATAATGAAATAATCCTTGAATGGGACGAAAATAAACGCCAACAAAATCTTACTGAACGTGGAATAGATTTTGCAGATGCGATAGATATTTTTTATGACCCAAATATGTGTATTTATTTGGACAAGCGAGAAAACTACGGGGAAGAAAGATTTAACGCTTATGGAATTTCAAAAGGTCGAAACTTGCGTGTTTGTTTCACGCCTCGAGGTGGAAGATTTCGCATAATAACAATGTTTAATGTTCACAAAAAAGAATGGAGTAAAAGATATGACACTAACAAGAATTAAAGTTAAACAAACAAACAACAAGATTAAAATCATTGACAAACAAACAGAAATTGTTGATACCAATCCGGTTGTTTATCATGGTAATGAAGAATTGCCGATTACCGATGATGATTTGGCTTATGGACGTGTAACACCAATAGCTCGTGGTCTTGACGAATTTAAAGAATATCTAAAGAAGAGTGAACATTCAAAAGCTAACGACTCAAAAGTTGATGAGGTAGAGCAACCCTGCAATCAACCTGACACAGTTGGTAAACTTGAGTTGGAGAATATTTAGTAAATGAACTTTCAAGTCTCGATCTTAAAGATCATATCGACCGTGTTGGAAAAGTTTTGTATTCTGCCGTATGAACTCATTTTTTGAACAAGTATACTCCATCGTTAAAAGCATCCCTTATGGAAAAGTTGTCTCATATGGTCAAATTGCCGGAATGTTGGGTAAACCTCGTGCAGCACGGCAAGTTGGCTGGGCTATGAGTTGCTGTCCAGAGCATTTGCCATGGCATAGAGTTGTTATGGCGGATGGTTCCATAACAGGAGGCATATACGCCGATATGCGAAAAGCACTTTTAGAAAAAGAGGGAATAAAGTTCTCAAATGGAAAGGTTAACATGGAGTTGTTTAGGTGGATGTAAATTTTTCACTTGAAATTTGAAACAAGTTTCCTACAATGACAACTAATAGTTTAGCATGAGCAAAATAATGAAAAAATACTTAAAATTCATAATGTCTCTTATGTTGGTCGTGTCTTTTTTGGGAGCGATGTTTGCCGATTTTCATGTTGATGAATGTACATCATCAGACACAGAAGACATCATTTATCCGTCAATTTGCAATACAAATCACAACGACAGCTCTGATCACATACATATAGACTTTCATTTCACGGAACATTGCTGTAAAGGATGCCCCACATTGTTTTTAAGTTATAGTTCAATATATTTAAGAAATTTCCAAGAATCTACATTCACAATAGAAAACAATAACATTTTACAGTTCTTACTTGCTTATGGTATAGAACACCCTCCTCGCATATAGTCTATTTTCATACAAAATTGAACTGCTCATAAAGCTGCCAATTTAGGCGGCCTTTACCGGTTTGAAAACAAAAAATAGATAGAGGTATTTTATGAAACATTTTAAATATATTTTGATAATCACTTTTATAGCACTTATAGGCAAGTCTATAAATGCAACAGAAGTTTGCGAAATACACCGAGGTAGTGATGCTCTTTTATGTGCGTTAAAAAAACATCCAAGCATAGTGCTTGCACAAACACAAGTACCTATAGCATCAATAAACAGAGAACTTTCTTCACGTTGGCTAAACCCTGAACTCGAAGCAGGAGTTGGATACACCAGCACTGCAGCAGACGGAACAGGCATCACAGTAGACATTGCAATTATGCAAACTATTGAAACCTCAACAAAGAGAGGAGCACGCCGTGCTCAGGCAAATGCCGAATATGCTTATGCCTTTGCCTCATCAGAAGAACAAAAAGAAGAAGTTATGATGCAAATGCTCTCTACACTAAACCGCTTGCGGCAAATAGACAAAGAAAAACATTTACTCGATGAAACCATAAACACTTTCGTAAGACTTATTAGAAGATACAATGCTCGCCCTGCATTATCACCTGAAGACAGAATCTCAGCCGACCTGTTTAGATTCGTACTCAATAATTATCGCATAGAAAAAAATCAACTCGAAGTAGAAGAAACAGAGCTTGTCGGAAAATTGAAAACTGTTCTTTGCTGCGATGTTTCTGCCATGCAAAAACTTTTTTTACACTCACCAAGTGTATGGCCAAATATAGATGTTAACACCATAGAAAACAGCACAATCCTTGCAAAAGAGCAGGCACTTATAGAACAAGCCAAAGCCAACTATCTTAGTGCAAAATCTTCTTCTCTTGGTGAATTTCGGGTGGGACCATATATAAATACAAAACCGGGTGATATAAGCACTATCGATGCTTATGGTGCAAAATTTGCAATACCCATACCAATTAAGACAAACAAAAAAGCCGTCGAAGCAGGACGCATGGCTCTGTCTTCGGCAGAATTTGCATTTGAGACAAAAAAACGTGAACTTGAAACCGATATAGAAAAATTAAAAACTAAATACACACTTGGAAAAACAGCACTTGCCTCTTGTAATATCAAGGAAATGGAGGGACAATATGCAAGAGCTAAAAGGTTATTCGACAGCGGCCGCGTAAGCGGACCAGTACTTATCGAGGTACACAGACAAATGGTAGACAGCGTAAAAACATATCATCAATACGAAATGGAAACCTTGCAGGCACTATGGCAAATATACGCCCTGCAAAGAAAACTATTAACAAATTTGAACGAGGTATATGATGAAAATATATAAAATAATAATGATAGTTTTGTGCATAGCATCACTTTCACTGTTCGCATGTGGACACATACACACCCATGAAGATGAATGTGATGATCATAATGATCATCATGATGAAGTAGAACTAACAAAAGCTGCTATAGAAAACTATGACATAGCTGCACGCAAAATACCTTTGGGTGCAACCATAACGATTCCACGTACTGCTGTAGTTGCATTCAAAGATAAATATTTTATCTATGCAAAACATCATAACAAGTTTCGAGAAATTGAAGTGTTTCCAATAAGAATTCAAAACAATTTAGTAACACTTAGAAATATTAGTTTGCATAAAGATGAAGAAGTTGTAGTGAAAGGTGCTCCATTTCTTCGTATAATTTTACTTAACCATAAGAGTCCGGTTAGCCATGGACACTTTCATTAGAGAGGTTTAAAATGATACACGCTATAATTAAATTTTCTGTTCAGAACAAGGCCTTAGTATTCTTTTTAACATCGCTTTTGATAATATGGGGCGTTTTCAGTTTCAGAAATTTACCTATGGATGCCGTACCCGATATTACAAACAATCAAGTTCAAATTGGCACTGTTATTTCGGGCTGGTCGGCAGAAGAAATGGAAAGATCGGTAACCATTCCTGTTGAGGCTGCTGTACGCGGTATAACAAACACAACAGAAATTCGATCAGTTAGCCGCCTTGGATTTTCACAGGTAATAGTAATCTTTGAAGATTCGGTAGATATTTATCGTGCAAGGCAGCTTGTATCAGAACGAATTTCAACTATCGATGGTCTTCCATTTGATGCGAAACCGCAGCTTGGTCCAATTAGCACCGGACTTGGCGAGATATACCATTACGCTGTAGATTTCAAAGAAATTGCAGATGATCCTGATGAGAGATTTAAACAACTTGTTGAACTTCGTTCTACACAGGAGTGGTTTATAAAACCTCGCCTTGTAGGTGTTCAAGGCGTTGCCGAAGTAAATACCATCGGCGGTTTTGAACGGCAAATTCACATAGTTCCCGATCCTCAAAAACTTGCACGCTTTGGTATATCGTTTGTTGATATAGAAAACGCAGTAGCCGATTCAATACAAAATATTGGCGGCGGATATATAGAACAAGATGCCGAACAATTTGTCGTACAAGCAGTCGGCTTTCTAAAAAATGTAACCGATGTATTAAATCTACCCATTAAAAGTCTTCCAAACTTACAGGTAATAAGCATAAAAGATGTAGCAAAAGTCATAGAAGGCAAAGAAAGCCGACATGGAGCTGCCACCTATAATGGACGGCAAACTGTGCTTGGAACTGTAATGATGATGAGCGGCGAAAATAGCCGTGCAGTTTCTGAACTTACCGACAAAAAAATAAAGGAGATTGCTCAAGACTTACCCGATTCTATGCAAATAATAACGCTCTATAATCGTTCTGATCTTGTGAATGCTACCATAAGTACCGTTTGGCGTAATGTTATTTCAGGTGCAGTACTCGTTATAATAATCCTGTTTTTTATAGTCGGGAATATGAGGGCAGCACTTATAACAGCTATTACCATACCTCTTGCACTCTTTGTAACAGTAATAGGCATGAAATATTCTGGAATACCCGGAAGCCTTATGAGCCTTGGTGCACTCGATTTTGGCATCATAATTGACGGTGTGGTAATAGTCGTTGACCATTGTTTGCGAAAGTTAAAGGAACACCTTAAATATAAAAAACATCTTTCACCTGCCGAAATAGATGACATTGTTATAAATGCGGCAACTGAAATTAGAAAGGCTGCCGGCTTTGGTCAACTTATACTTATTGTTGTATTCTTGCCCATATTTGCACTTGTCGGAATAGAGGCAAAAACATTTCAACCTATGGCTTCGGCATTCATATTTGCTCTTGCGGGTGCATTTGTATTATCGCTTACCCTTGCACCTGTTCTGATAGCATACTTGTTAAAAAAGAATCCCGAACAAAAGGATATGCGAATTATGATGTTTTTTGAGCGTATGTATAAAAAACTGTTAAATACAATACTCGATAAATTTTCAGCTATCGCAACAATAGCAATTATACTATTATGTGTTGGAGCAGTTTTGTTCTTTAGACTTGGAGCAGAGTTTCTGCCTCAACTTAGAGAGGGGGCTCTTGCCTTTCATGTAATACGTCCCCAGAATGTTTCTATTTCTATGAGTACCGACTTGCAAATCAAAACAGATAACTTACTCCTTACCCATCCGCAAATAAGCCATGTTTTTTCACGAATAGGTACGGCTGAGATTGCAACCAATTTACATGGTGTAAATATTACCGATACCTACGCCATACTCAAAGATCTCGGACGCGGAGTTGATATGGAAAAATTTGAAGAAACTTTGCTCGACAATCTAAATTCAGATTTACCCGGCATGATATTTCTTTTATCGCAGCCGATAGAAATGAGCTTTAACGAGATATTAGAGGGATCTCGCACCGATCTCACGATAAAAATTTTTGGACCCGATCTTGACAAGCTCGAAGAAATAGGCGAACAAATTGAAGAACTTATCAAACCCATTTCACCAACAAGCGATGTAGAACTTGAACATACAAGCGGTTTTCCCATGCTCACAATAGAGCCAAACTTTGCAGCTATGCAAAGATATGGTGTAAAAAAAGCTGATGTGTTAGAACTTGTGTCATTAGCAATGTCAGGCGAACAGGTAGGATATTTTTTCGATCAAGACAGACGATTTCCTATAATCATACGACTTGGTGAAGAAAACCGAAAAGATTTAAATGTAATCAAAAATCTGCCCGTGCCAATTTTCTTTGACACAACTATTCCGCTTTCGGCAATAACCAATATTAGTTTCAAAGATACTTACGGCACTATCAATCGCGACAATGGATACCGTAGAGTGGCAGTAATGGTAAACATTCGCGGCATGGATACTCAAACTTTTGTGAGACAAGCACAAAAATTAGTCGAAGACCATATAGAGCTGCCGGAAGGATACTTTATAGAGTGGGGCGGTCAATTTAAAAACTTGCAAGCTGCCTCAAAACGCTTATCCTTTCTTGCCCCCTTAACTTTGTTAATAGTATTCTTTATGATTTTTATGACATTTGGTAAATTCTCACAAACAGCTTTGGTACTCATAGGAATTCCATTTGCCTTGATAGGAGGAGTTTTGGGACTGCAATTGTCAGGTTTGCCGTTTAGTATATCTGCAGCAATAGGTTTCATAGCACTTATGGGGATATCTGTGCTTGCAAGCATAATATTAGTCGGAGCATTAGGCAGTTCTGAATTTATAGGATTACCGCTTAAAGAAAGAGTTGTGGAGGCATCTGCATCACGCCTGCGTGCCGTGTTTATGACTGCGTTTACAGATATGTTAGGGTTTCTTCCTATGGCTATATCAACCGGCATAGGTGCAGAAGTTCAACGCCCATTAGCTATCGTTGTAATAGGGGGGATTATAACTTCTATGACAGTAATTCTCATAGTTATTCCGGCTATTTATTATAGGTTTGCAAGGATGGGTGAAAATTAGGAGTTAGGGAGGGTAGATTACAATGTCAAGTGCAACACTTAGTGAAAAAATAAAGAGGCAGACTGCATAACAGCCAAGTGTAAAATAAAATTATTACTAAACTACCAACACGGAGGCTATTATGCAGTCATACAAACATCTTACATTTGGAGAGCGTGTGCGTCTATCAGAAAATCTAAAAAAAGGTAACTCATTGCGAGAAATTGCCAGAAAACTTAATAGAAATGTATCTTCAATTAGTCGTGAAATTAAGCGTAATAAAAATATAAATGGGTTATATAATCCTTTGGAATCGACAATTTTATATATGAATAGAAGGGAAAAATGCACACGTAAACCTCTATTTTCATATGATAAAGTACATCATTTTGTTTGTGATGGATTGAGCAAATATTGGTCTCCGGAAGCTATTAGTGAAAGATGGAAACAATCAGGTGGTAAAGGTTTGAGTTATACCACTATTTATAATGCCCTAAAAAGTTAACAATTAGTTGGATTTAGTGCAAAAACACATCTACGTCGTCGTGGTATACGCAAAAAAAACCGTAATTATGCCACTATTAAACCTGTTCATACCATTCATCAACGCCCAAAAGTAGTAGAATTGCGTACTAGATTGGGAGATTTAGAAGGAGATACAGTATATGGAGGCATTGGTAAAGGCGTATTAGTTACATTTGTTGATAGAACATCACGCAAATTATATGCAATTTGCAGACCAAATCGTTCTAGTAATACAATCAAAGGGGCTTTTACTGATGTTTTAGAGGGAGTTGATGTTAAAAGTATTACATTAGATAATGGTACTGAATTTGTAAAGTTTCAGGAAATTGAGAAACAACTTAATACCACTATTTACTTTGCAGATCCATATTCTCCATGGCAGCGTGGTTCTAATGAAAATATGAATGGGATTCTTCGTTTCTTTTTTCCAAAGGGTACTGATTTTAGATGTGTTTCTGATGAAAAATTACAATATGTTGTGGATTTAATAAATAATAGACCACGTAAATGTCTTGGCTGGCTTTCACCTATTGAATTTATTTCTTATAAGTGTTGCACTTGACTTGACAATCTGCCCAGAGCATCTTCCTTGACATATTGAGTTTAACTTTGAAAATTGAGACATGAAATTTGAAATACTCCACAAAGACCAAAACACCAATGCTCGATTGTCTAAAATCATAACTTCAAGAGGTGAGATAAAGACTCCTGTATTTATGCCGGTTGCCACAAGGGGAACAATAAGAGGCTTAACTTTTAGAGATATTGAAGAAATAGGGTTTGATATAATATTATCAAATACATATCATCTTTATATAAGAC
>Ga0099364_10012849_pt1 | contig 11266 bp, 9 predicted proteins | sample TergutTh196P3_FD_73070 | JGI IMG/M metagenome (GOLD analysis project Ga0099364, IMG submission 73070) | Microcerotermes parvus P3 segment gut microbial communities from Pointe-Noire, Republic of the Congo - Th196 P3 | ecosystem: Host-associated > Arthropoda: Insects > Digestive system > Gut ...
TTTAGGGCAGGGTGCATAGGGAAGTAGTTTTTTTCACAGAGATTATGCGGGATAGCTGCGGGCGATTCAGCTTGTTTTCAAGCGTTTGTATGCTCCACCGCGCCTATGTTGTTGTAGATAATCTCAACCTTTTGGCGGCGGTTGCCCCGCGCTTGTTCGGGGTTGTGTATGACGATACGGTCGATGAACTCATGGACTATAGCGGCGGATAATTCCTCAATCTCCGTGTATTTGCGTACCACAGACAGGAATTTGTCCACGTTTACAGCTTCGCTCTCCAGCAGGGCAAGCTCTTTTTCTAATACGGAAGCGGCTTCCTTTAATCCTGATTGTTCCGCTTCAAACTTCGAGGACATCTTCTCGTAACGCTCATCAGGCACTTTGCCGATTACATTATCCTCGTAAAGCCGCTCAATCAGCGTGTCGAGTTCCTCAATGCGCTTGCGGTGCTTGTCGAGAGCTCTCCTTTTAACGGAAATATCGCGCTGCTGTTCCTGCGTACTCCTGTCCATCACGAGCCGGACAAACTGCTTCTCATGCCGACCGGCGAAACTCAACAATTCCCGCAGTTCTTCGAGCACAAGCTGTTCAAGCGAATTTTCCGCGATATAATGGGCGGTACAGCCTTGTCCGTTGTCATGATGATACTGCGTAGCCTTGCGGTACACCGAGCAACTGTAAGAGCCTTTCAAATATGATTCAGTACGCGCTTTGTTGTGTATCTGCTGCGTATGGAAATACAACTTGTTACCGCAATCGGCGCAGTACGCCACGCCGGAGAACAGTCCGGGTTCGCCGTAACGGGGCGATCGCCGCTTGTGTTCCCGCATTTTACGCACGATTTCCCATGTTTCCTCGCTGATGATTGCGGGGTGCGTATTCTCAAACGTCATCATATTTTCGGGCGCGTTGGGGCGGCTTTTGTTGTCCTTGTACGAATTTGAAACCGTCTTGAAGTTTACTGTATGCCCCAAATATTCCGGTGCGTCCAATATTTTGTGAATCGTCGTTGTATTCCAGAAATACGGGTCTTTCATAGGGCGCTGCTTGCTCATTATGCCGGTTTCGTACTTATACGCGCTTGGATTGAGCAGACGGGCTTCGTTCATCATTCGGGCAATCTGCGCCGGTCCGTGTCCGTCAACGGATAATTGGAATATCCTGCGCACGACTGCGGCGCTCTCATCATCGACGATTAACTGCTTCGGATTGTCGGGGTCTTTGCGGTAGCCGTATATCGGAATAACCGCCATTCTTTGCCCGGACTTGCCTTTCGATTGCTGTACCGCTCGGATTTTTTGGCTTGTAGATTTCAAATAATACTCATTGAAAAAATTTATCATCGGGGTAAAATCGTTTTCGCCGTCGTGCGAATCCAGATTCTCTTGGATTGATATGAGCCTTACATCGAGTTGAGGGAATAATATCTCCTGATAAAATCCCACTTTCAAATATCCCCTGCCGAACCTCGATAAATCTTTCACAATTATCGTGGACACAAGCCCGTTTTCTACCTCCTCAATCATCTTGCAGAACGCCGGGCGTTCCCAATCGCCGCCCGAATAGCCGTCATCATACACAAATTCGTAATTCTTGAAGCCGTTGTCCTCCGCGTATTTTGTCAGGATTTTACGCTGATTTTCGATTGAATACGAGTCCCCCTTATTCGCGTCCTCGTTGCTCAAACGACCGTATAAATATATTTTTTTGCTTGGCTGTTTTAACATATATCCTCCGTTTCTGACAGCCAACAGACAGTAATGTATGATAATTATACCATAATATTACTGCTGTTGGCAGCCTTTAAATTGTAAATTTTTATGCGCTCGGCTTGGGATTTTCGTTCTGAATCAGCCTTGCTATCGTAGATACAATATCGCGCTCCTTACCCTCGCTGAAACTGGACGATACGATATAGGTGCATTTGCCGATTTTCCGCGTGGTGGTGCGCTTTTCTTTGCTTGAAACGGTCTGATTGCCGGTAATAACGGTTAAGTTTTTTTTCATTAGATACTCCTTTCGGTTTTGGGTTTATCTTTATGGAATGTCGCTCTGTATGCCGCCAAATCCTCGTTGAAATCCTTGCTTTTTGGCAGTTCAATCCGCGTAATATAGCCTCTATCTTCGTATTTTTCCGCCATAATTCCGGCGGCTTCTCGCCCGGCTGGGTCATTGTCAAGACAGAACGCCAGCTCTTTGACTGATTTATGCTGATTCAGAAAAAAAGACAGAGCTGTATCGGACGTTCCCGCCAAAGACAAACGGTTATACTCGGATTTATCAAGGCTTGCATGGCTCATTAAATCAACGGCGCTCTCGAATATATACAGCCGCTCAGACTGCGGACACGCCATGTTGAAGCCGTATCTTTTATCGCTCCCCAAACAGTCCATACGGAACGAACAATCGCCGTGTGTGCCGCGTAATGCGGCGAAACGCGCCCTGTTGTGCTCGTCGTAACCCACGAATACCACATTGCCGCGCTTGTCCTCATACAGCTTTTTTTCTTGAATCAGCCTATTGACAATATCGCCGTCAATGCCGCGCTTCCCGCAGAGATAGTCATATAATCGTAGCTGTAACCCCGATTTTTCAGGCAGTATCAGCATTTTAGGTTTTACTGTTTCCCGCCGGAGCTGTACCGTTGCCGCCGTGATACCCGCCACGGCTTCCACCGCTTCACGGAAAGGCATATTTTCAACCTTTATCAAGTAGTCCAGCGCCCCGAAGCCGCCAATGCCTTTACTGTGCCAATACCACGACAGACGGTCATTTTTTACGGCAAGGCTCTGGTGCTGCCTGCAACGGTACGAGTTACCCTTTGGAGTAAACTCATAACCGTGGTATTTTTCAAAAAAGGCGATAATATCGGCGTTTCTCGCCTGTGCTACTGTTTCTTCCGATAAGGTAAAATAATTCATTATCTCAATTCCTCTCTATTCTGTGTTTTTTGTTGCTGCCGCTCCTGCCAATGTCGGCTTATGAAGTCCTTTAAGACCTGCGGAAAATTGAGGATTGCCAACATAAACGGCTCTACCCTGCGCTGTAAATCCTCAAACCGCTGTTTCCATATATTCCGTTCGCGCGTCATGGCGGTTAGTTCCGATTGCAGTCCCGACATTTCTAACTTAACAGCTTCTAATTTCTTTTTTGAATCCGCTATTTGTTTATCATAATTTACCGATTTCTTCGCAAGGGTTTTCAACTTCTGCGCTTCGTCCGCCGTGAAGTGAACGCCGGGAACAAGCGGTAACGAATGACCCATCGCCTCAACTTCTGATATTGTCGCTTTCGCTTTTTCCTTGACGGAGATTGATTCGTCAAGTTTATCAAGCCGTTCCTGCTTCTTTTCTACGGTTTTGTCGAGTTTATCGGCGGCTTCCTGCTTTTCCTCGGCAACTGCGGTATATTCGGCGGCGCGTTTCTTTTCCTGCTGCGTCTTGTATTCCACATCGTTCAAATGCTCCGCTGTACTGCCTCGTTCCCCGCGCTCAAAACCGATATATCCTGCCCGCTTCATGTGGTCGTGGAATCTATCCTGAAGCAGGGAATAACTGTTTACCCAGCCTGTTGCAGTTTTGAAACGCGGCCATTTTTTAGAATGGCTCACCTGCCTGATGACTTCCTTGACTTTTCCCACCAATTCGGGGTCTTTACAGCGTTTCGTCCACAATACCTCTTTGTCAACCACAGGCACATAGACCACATGAAGATGATAATGGTAAACATCGCGCCCGTACTGTTCGGATAATGCCTTGTTGCGCTCGTCTGCGTGCATAACCGCCGACAAAATATATTCCTCGCCGCCAATTTCGTTTACAGCGCATTTATACGCTTCTTCATAAAAGGATTTGGCGTACTCATACCCGCCGTGTCGGTCGAAATAATCGGTGTTTACGTCAAATATCAGCTCGTCAATGACTTTCGCATTTTCTTTCAGACCCCGTGTGCTGATAGTTCCTGCGGCAATCATATTGTCAAAGGTTTGGGAATAACTGACCTTGCTCTGCTTGAAATATACATTCAAGTGTTTTTTATCAAGCTCAATATCGGCATTGTAATACGTTTCATTTTCCCGTTCATTGTGGCGTTCCCTTATGGAAATGCTCCCTTTTTGATACGCTTCATTTCGGACAACGCTCCTGTCTGACATATACTGCTCCTTTCGCCCATATAATGGGACTTTTCATTTATTGGTTTTGAAATAAACATGAGTAATTTTTGCTGCACTTTCTACACTTTTACACTTTTCATATTTTGGGAGTGTAGAAGTGCTTAAAGTGCAGATGATTTTAGTCGCTTTCACTTTTTTCCGCAAAGAGATTATTCATATTTCGGGAGTGTAAAAGTGCTTAAAGTGCAGATGGTTTTACTCGTTCTCACTTTTTTCCGCAAAGAGATTTGGAGAGCTGCCCAACGCAAGCCCGACGGATACCAAGCCGACATTGCCCCGCTTTACTTCATAATGCTTTTTCATTTCCTCAATAAAATCGCCCTTGCTTATCGGCGGCACATAGCCGTTATCTTTAACCCATGAAGTATATGCGGCGTATAAATTTTTGACAGGCGCTCGGTTTTTGTCCTGCTCAACGGTACATTCCCGCAGAAATGAGCCGAATATATCGGTTTGCAGTCTGTATTCCTCTATGGCGGCGGATATGCGCTCCGTCAGTGCAAGCCCGTCAGCTTTTAACAGCCGGTAGCCTTCAATCAGCCAATTTAATATGCCGCTCCGATTCTCACTTTTCTGAAACAGCTTTTTTAGTCCCGTGTCCTGTTCGTTCGGTGAGAAATGGCGGTCAAATGGGATTAACTTCACTCTTTCAGAATAAAATACAGTATCGTCCGCCGTTTTCGGCAAATGGTTCGTGTTGATGAAAATCTTAAATTCCGGCTTGAACTCTATGGGGTTTTCATGGAGAAACCGCCCTGTATAGGTATCGCCGCCTGTAAGCTGCTTGATTAAGGCGATATTGAGCTCAAGACCCTTTTCCGGTTCGGGCATATTCACGAGCCTCGCTCCTTTCAGCCGCGCAATATCGGGAGAAGCCGCCGAACCGCTGCTCGGCCGCCGCGAGAGCGTTTGCGGCTGTGCCGTCCGCGTGTAATCCATTAGGATATTGCCGACCGTTTCCGTCAGGGTACTTTTTCCGTTGCGTGTGCTTTTGCCGTATAATATGAAGAAACATTCCAGCCATGTTTCTCCCGTCAGGCAGTAACCCAACGATTTTTGCAGGAATTGTGCGGTGTCCGCGTCGTTGCACATGATTTCGCTGATGAATTGCTCCCACCGTTTGCACGCTGCGCCCTCAACATATTTAACCCTCGCCATTTTTGTGATATAGTCCGTAGGGTTATGAGGGTGCAGTTTCATGTCGGAAAGTTTGTAAGTGCCGTTAATGCAGTTGATAAGAGTTTTGTCGCGGTCAAACTGCGCTAAACTCATTGGCTGAATGGAACGGGCGTCTGACAGCAGACCTTCGCGCTTTTTCCTGCCTGTGAATCCTGCGGCGTACTTCAGATATTTGCCCTCGTCAGAGCCGTCGTCCATATTTTCAGCATAAATGGCGAAACTCTGCGCGAATTTCTTGCAGAGTTCCATGACTTTGAACCCGCCGTCGTCCTTGTCCCACCGCCGCCCGTCGAACATATACCATGTTTTCGCTTCTACCACGTATCGGATAAATCCTTTGTGCAGGTCATAAAACAGGCTTGCTATGCCGATGTCGTTGTGCGGGTATGCAGGGTTGCTTTTTACCTGCATTTCTTTGAATTTTGCTGTGTAATCCATGTGTACCATTCCTTTCTGGTTTAAAAAAAATATTTATATATTCCGGCTCTCACCGTAAATATCATATAACGAAAAAATGCCTCGTGCCGTATGTCCCAAAATTGGATTTTTGCACAAAAAAACGCCGATTTCCCAAATATGGGAACGGCGTTCGATTTTATTCTTAAATTGTTCAAATATTTATGGTATAATTAAAATTAAAGGCGTGTGATGATTGTTGAAAAGAAATCTTCTTTCTGAAAGAGCGGCTCACTTGCTTAATTTATTCAAGCGTACAAAGTTCGCGCAGTTCTTCAATAAGCTGAAATGAGCGGGACGGGCAGCCGGTTTGCATATACTTTTTCAAAGTATATGACCCACTCTGCTACTTTGGCGCTGCCGAAAGTAGCTGTGGGCTCTGCCGAGGGCTCCACCGCCGCTGGCGGTGTGCGTCCTGCCGGACAAGCCGTCGCGTGAACCGCGCCGCCTTGCCGTCAGTCCGTTTCGGGCTTCGTGCGAACCGTCCCCGCCTGTCGGCGTGTCGCTCCGCCCTTGCCCGTCAAAACCGTACCGTGTGATATTACCACGCTCCGATTTTGTTCGCGCCCGCGGTCGCATGGAAAACAAAAATTTACAATTTCTGCGTTGATTTTATAGTGCGGTTGTGGTATTATTTTATTTAGTGGTAATAACGTAGAAATTTTATATTATACGAGGTGTTACGAGTTATGAAAGACATAAAATTGATTATAGTATGTGGAATGAGCGGGGTAGGAAAATCAACCACAGCCCAATATATTTCATATCTATATACACAAAACGGGATTAAACACGAATGGTATCACGAAGAAATGGAAAACCACCCAATCCGATGGGCAAACGGCGGAGAATTTACCGTTGGAGATTTAAATACTGAGGCAGGTATGGAATTAAATATAGCCGACACATATTCGCGTTGGGAAATGTTGATTAAGGAAATGCAAACTAAAGGTGGCGTTTATATAATGGAGGGGTGTCTTTATACAAATATTAACCGTTATTTTTTTGACGGAAATTATCCCGAAAATAAAATTATAGAATACTATGACAAACTTATGGAGATTTTAAAACCTGCTAACCACCACATAATACATTTATACAGACCTGATGTGCCGGAAAATTATAAAAGAGCGTTTAAAGTACGCGGCACGAGATGGGAGAATATTATCACAGACGGAATAGCTGATTATGATTTTTCCGAACAAATCGCATATCAAACTCTTGCGCGTAAAATTTTCGCTGATTATCAAGGCAAAAAACTTGCCGTAGATACTTTAAATGATGCTGATTGGGCGAGTTATTATAAAAAAATGTGTGACTTCCTTGATATCGAATTTTATGACAGGCAGTATCTTTGTATATCAAACCCTGAAATATATACCGGAAATTTTGAATATCAAGATGATACGAGTAAAGAAAGTATTAGCGTAATTTGCAAGGATAATGAATTATTTTGCAACGTTGCTTGGTGGGCTAATATGAAAATGAACGCGATAGATGACAATGAATTTGAAATATCTGCGTTTCCTATGATTTTCAAGTATAAATTTGAGGATAATGCCACTTATATATCAGTAAGCGGTAATTATGATTGGGGGATAGTAGGTAAAATATTAAAACGTACAAATTAAGCATTTTCTTCAGATAAATAGCGCGGTTGCCTTTTATGACTTCCGCGCTAATACATTACTTTTCTATTGGCTGCCTGTTGTTATTTGTAGTATTTTTCGTTTGCTTCCCTATCGACCTTGCTCATTCGCGCCGGGGTTGTCGTTACCATATTATTCCAAAAAATTGATAACGCCCCATACGCCGAGTCCCGCGCATGTAGCGGCAATGCAGACCGCGTTGGATAAATGGGGATTAGCGGCGCAAGCAGGACAAACTGTTGAAGAGTGCGCCGAATTGATTGTCGCTCTGCAAAAGCAGTTCAATAGGACTCCAACGCCGAAAACAATAGAAAATATCGTTGACGAAATAGCCGATGTTGAAATGATGTTAGCGCAAATGCGGTTAGCGTTCGGAGTTGACGACAAAGCATTTCACGAGAGGATTGAAAGTAAATTTAACAAATTAAATAAATACTTATCCAAAGAGATAAGCAACGAAAGAGAGGATTTTATGATTACAGTAAGAAAACCAAGCGAAGCAGAAAAAGCCGATATGCTGACAAATCCTACATGGGGTTGCGGAGTGTCCGAATTTAACTGGCATTACGACAGCGAGGAAACCTGTCTGCTCACAGAGGGCGAAGTAACGGTAACGTATGATGGCGGGAGCGTGAGTTTTGGCGCGGGTGATTACGTGACGTTTCCGCAAGGCTTATCTTGCGTGTGGAAAGTGACGAAGCCTGTGGAGAAACATTATGTTTTTAAGTAATGCTTATATGAGGAACAATAAAATAAATTAAAAATTAGGCGGAGGTTTTATCGTGAACAAAGATGATATTATTATGTTAGTGGAAAATTTTATTAATGATTCGCCCAATAATTATATTACCGAAGAAACTGCCTTGAATCCAAATTGCGCGGGCATGAAAATATATGAATCCCCTATAGTTGCTTTTGGGTCAGCAGATGACAGTCTTTACATTAAATATAAATCAGTCGATGTTATCGGCAGCCATTTTTTAAGTCCTGTTGAATGGTTGTCAAATACCAAAACGGTCATATCGTTTTTTCTTCCCTATACTGATAAAATCAGAAAGGCTAATTCAACAGATTGCCAATGGCCAGCCGACGAATGGCTGCATGGAAGATATGAAGGGCAGGAGTTATTGAAACAGCTATTAGAATATCTTGTGAAAGTCATTTCTGAAGCAGGGTTCAAATCTCTCGCGCCCTCTATTGAGCAGAGGTTTAAAATAAGCAATTCAGGAGGAAACTGGCAGTCAAACTGGTCTGAACGGCATATTGCTTATGCTTGTGGATTAGGCACATTTGGATTGTCAAGGGGAATTATTACGAAAAAAGGCATGAGCGGGAGGCTCGGAAGTATTTTAACAGAGCTTGACTTGCCGAAGAACAGCAGAGATTACGACGACATATATGAATACTGCACAATGTGCGGCGTATGTATCGACCGATGCCCCGTTCAAGCCATATCTTTTGAGAACGGAATGAAGCCTACGCTTTGCAGCGAGTTCTTGAATAAAGTAAGGGAGAAACATAATCCCCGTTATGGTTGCGGAAAATGCCAAGTTAGCGTACCTTGCGAAAGTGAAATACCGAACACAGCGAATATATAATAATAGCCAGTGCTGTACGAGCGACATTATAGCATAGTTAGGAAATAAGCATTTTATCTGTTCATACCTGATACACGCCGTTACCAAACGGAATAATGCGGGTTTGTGGCGCGAAGCACCACATTAATATTTTACAATTAGTGGGCGATTAACCGTAGGGGCGACCCTGTGTGGTCGCCCTCTTGTATTGTGAAAGAACCACCAGCAGAACTGGTGGGAGAGAAATGGGTTAGCAATGCAGAAAAAATCAAAGGGGGAATCAAGAATTAAACTTGATACGAAAAGTTTAGCACATCAATGAGCCTATAGGCTCCGCAGGTATCATGCCCCAAGGGGGTTCCTCTTACCACCGGCTTTGCCGGTGGTTCTGACTGTAAATCGAAAACTTGACGGCGCATTTCCCTTATCTAAATTTTGATTAAATAATAAAAACTTTTATCAAAATTATTTTAAAATATTTTTTGATATTATACTAAAATTTTACCCAACACCGATTTTAGATTTTACATTGAAAAATATATAATTATATCATACTTAAAAAAATTATAATTTGAAAAGGATAAGGTGAAAAACATGAGAAAACACATGATTTTGAAAACAATCACAGCATTATTACTTATGAGCGTTATTATCGGTATGACTGGTTGCAGTTCCGACGAGCCAAGCGGCACTGCCGATTCAAATAATCAAGCAACCTCCAGCAATGCTTCAACTAACTCCGCAAATACTCCGACTAACACAAACCCTATAACTATTGTTTGGTATCCGAACGAATCGTCCAATGACCATGAACCCTCACGGCTTGAATTAGGAAATTTAATCACACAGGCTACTGGCAGGACTGTTGAACACAGGCTTACAACGGATTATGTAATCGCCATTGAATCTATCGCGAGCGGCTCGGCTGACATCGGCGCAGTATTTGGTGCAATCGGTATGTTAGAAGCACAGCAGAGAAATTCGGCTGTACAGCCTCTTGTCGTAAACACCGGCGCGTCAGGTACACTTGACGACGCTATTTATTATGCCTGGCTCACTGTAAACAAAGGCGAAGAAGATGAGTATAGAAGCGGCGACGGGTTTTCGCTTGAGAATATACAAGGCAAAAGAATGTCTTTCGTATCAAACAGTTCAACGTCCGGGTTCGTCGTCCCCTCGTCCGGCATTGTCAATCATTTCAGTCAAACGGCAGAATGGAGCAATATAGATGAAGATGATATTTTGGGATTGAGCCGCAATCCGTTCTTCAGGGAAGTGCTTTTCGGCGGCTCGCATCAAGGCTCACTGTTTAATCTTTTAGACGGGAGAGCGGATATAGCCGCAGCTTGCGACACTTGCGTTGATGCGTATGTTGAGCCATCAGCAGGACAAGAGCGTAACAAGATAGGTTCAGTCTATACTATACAGCAGGGCGCAGCCGCTCCTTTTGAAAATATGGCAGGACAAGAGTTTGTACTCATCGGCGTAGTTCCCGTTCTTAACGGACCTATCGTATATAACTCGCAGAATCTTTCAGTAGCCGAAATACAGGCTATACGCGATATATTAATTTCTGACGAAACGGCAAACAATCCTCTCATATTTGGCGAAAGTGGAGATTTTGCTTTCTATACTAAAAGCGGTGATAATCGGTTTGCGGTAGCGGAAAATTCATGGTATGACCCTCTCCGTTAATTAATAAATAAAGAAGGGTGAATTTAATATGTCAATTCTGGAATTTCAAAATGTAAGCAAAATTTATAATAATGTTACCAAAGCCCTGACAGATGTTTCTTTTTCTGTAGAAGAAGGCGAGTTCGTAACTATTATCGGTTCGTCGGGTTCGGGGAAATCTACTATACTGCGTTGTATTAACCGCCTTGTTGATACAACGCACGGAAAAATAATATTTGACGAACACAACGTGAACAGCGCGAACAAATCAGAAATCCGCCGCATACGCAAAAAAACAGGCATGATATTTCAGCATTATAATCTTGTTGACAGGTTAAGCGTCATAGAAAACGTACTGCACGGGCGGCTTGGTCACAAATCAATCATAACAGGCGCGGCGGGAATATATACAGAGGGAGAAAAAGAAAACGCATTTAAGATATTAGCTAAACTCGGCTTAACAGAGCAGGCGTATAAGAGGTGCGACCAATTATCCGGCGGACAGAAACAGCGGGTGGGCATAGCACGCTCCATCATGCAGGAGCCGCGCTTAATTT
>Ga0099364_10012850_pt1 | contig 11265 bp, 9 predicted proteins | sample TergutTh196P3_FD_73070 | JGI IMG/M metagenome (GOLD analysis project Ga0099364, IMG submission 73070) | Microcerotermes parvus P3 segment gut microbial communities from Pointe-Noire, Republic of the Congo - Th196 P3 | ecosystem: Host-associated > Arthropoda: Insects > Digestive system > Gut ...
AGCCTATGGCATACCCGCCGCGGACATCCCACACCACCATGCCGCCGCTGTTCACGGTGACGCTGTTGCCCGTGGCCGTGGCATTGCCGGTGTCGCTTCTGGCATACCCGCCGTAGACGGTCAAACCCACCGTGCCGCCGTTGTTGACGGTGACGCTGTTGCCCGTGGCCGTGGGTTCATCGGGCGGCGCAGTGCCGTCCGGGTCAGGGCTGTTGCCGTAAACGCTGGTATTGCCAACATTTGTGTCAATGACGATGTGCTGCCCGGCAAAGGCGGGAGCCAGATGGACGAAAAACAGGCCAAGGGCCAGAACAAGGGCGCACGATGCGATACGTTTCACGAGAAAGATTCCTTTACGGTTGAAGGGGCGACAAAACAAAAAATCCCGCTTCTGGCGGAAACGGGCCGGGAATACGAGAAAGCGGGGAGAAGGCAAAACGGCCCTGTCCCATTGGGAAGCAGAGCCGTTTTGAAATGATAAAAACGCGCCGCGCTTTGTGCCGGGCGTATTCCTGGGCGGCGTATCAGATAAGTAAGTAAGTAAGTAAGTAAGTAAGTAAGTAAGTAAGTAAGTAAGTAAGTAAATGCAAAAAACGGGCCATGCCCGAAAGCCGCGCTTTGAGAAGCTCCCGCCGGAGGGAAGATATTCGCCGTTGTTGCCGTCATATACGCTTGCTGCTTAATTCCCGGCAATCGTTGAAACATGCCGAAGTTCTAGGAGATATTTATAGACTAACCGGATAAAAATGCAAGTCCTTTTCGTGCGCTTCTCACGCGCCGCCCTGTCACGCGCCGCCCTTGCGCCGTGGGGAAAATCCGGGTTCATCCGGTGAATGCGTACGCGACGATTGGCGAGGCTTTAAGTGTTTATGAGCAACCTGCCTTTTTTGTGGGATTTTTGGGGCGGCGCTCCGTTAATTATGATGGGTAATGGTGGTCTAGACGAAGATGGCAATGTACCACCCTGGGGTAGTCTCTACACAGTGCCCCAAAATGAACGCTATGGAGTAATATGTGTACGCTAATACTTGATATAGGCCCGACCACTAAAAAAGTTCTGAATTGGTGTCCAAAAGCAGCCTCATTCCGTATCTCCCTCGAAGGCGGCGATGATTTCCGGCGGCAAAGGCGCGTCAAAATCATCAGGAACGGTCAGCTTTCCTTCCAGAAGGCCAAGACGTTTTTTGGGCCTGACACTTGAGGCAGAGGCCAGAACCGCATCCGCACGGCCATAGGTGCCGATGAAAATAGTCTCTCCGTCGCAAGGGTATATGATTACGGGTATTTGGCTGGCCGGTAAAAATGGCCGCGCCGGCCAGCGACTGCCCTGCTCCCAATAGAGCAATCGCCGCCTTTGCAGCACGCCACTCTGCACCGATCTCTTGACATTTGCCTATATTTTACCTATAACACAATCATGAACACGGTTCTCTGGACAAGAACAGCGGAAAAGCAGCTCGCCTCAATCCCGCAAAAATCCAAGACGCAAATCTTGACCGGGGTTGACCGCCTTGCCTTCACTTGGCCTCGGTCAAGCAATGTAAAGGCTTTAGCTAACATACCCGGCTACCGATTGCGTGTTGGAGATTACCGGGTTCTCTTTGTTGTTGGCGAAGACGGCGGATTGACTGTTTTAACAATAACCCAAGTGAGGAAACGAGATGACCGCACCTACAGGCATTAAGCACCAGCTTATTGAGCATAACGGCCAGCCGGTGGCGGTCGTTGTCCCCTATGGCGACTATCTGAAATTTATTCACCCCGAACTCAATGAGCCTGCGACCCCCCACGCCGTGGTCAAAAAGATGCACCTTGACGGCCTGAGCCGGATTCAAGCTTGGCGGGAACATCTTGGGCTGACCCAGGAAGAGGTTTCCCTCCGCATGGGCATAAAACAGTCTTCCTACCAGCAGCTTGAAAAGAGAACGGCCCGCCCCCGCAAGGCCACGCTGGAAAAAGCCGCCGCCGCATTCGGCATTGAGCCGTCTCTTCTGGCCGGGACCGGAGGTGACTATTTCTAAATTGTGCGGAAATATCAACCCTTATAGACTTCAATATGTCCAGGGCTGTTTCCCGGCCGCGCATTGTCGTTGATGAAGATTTGAACATCTCTGCCAAGCCGGGTTTGAAAAAACCGCAGCAAGGGTATATGATTACGGGTATTTCTCCGGCCGGTAAAAATGACCGCGCCGGCCTGAGATGAATTGGCGCGTTTATTGCAAGTAAATTCGGCGGAAACCCGCGAGGCCGGTGCGGCCCGACGGTTATGGAAGCGCTTAAATTCAGGTGGGACAAATGGCTGACGACAAAGAGAACCCTGAATCCGGGCCGGCCGGCCGGCTGGACCCCGGCGCCGGGGCTGAATTATATGCCGCCGCCGCCGCCGATGGCGATATAGACCTAAGCGGGCTGGAGGCCAGGCTGGAAGACGAGGAAACCCTCCCTCCCCCGGCCGCTGCCCTCCCGGAATCCCCGCACCCATCATCGGACGCCTCCCTCCTGGAGCCCCCGCCCCCATCGGTCTCCGCTCCCCTCCCGGCGGACGACCTATCAGAAGACGACCTCCCAGAAGACGACCTGGCCGGGGCCGCCGCCTCCCAGGCCGCCCAGCAAAGGGCCGCGGTCCGCGAGGCCCGCGCCTTTTACCTGCCCTACCTGGAGGCCGTCTCAGGTTTCTTCAAGGCTCTCTTTCTCTGGTTCTGGAAGCAGTTCAAGGCCATTCCGCCCATGGACGACCTGTTTGACCAGGCTCTATTCGCCTTGGGCATGCAACGGAAGCCGCAAAGCATGCTGCGCCGGGCCAGTCACCTGCTCATGCAGGGCCGCCTGACCGAAGCCGTCAAATGGTACCGCGACATATTAATTTTACGGCCTCTGTCCGTGGTCGCCTACGATGGCCTGGGCCAGGCCTATTTCCGCCTGGGCCTCGTCGAAGAGGCCAACCGCGAATTCGCCATAGCCGAAAACCTGGAACGGCTGCTCCAAAACCGCGACGACCTTGAGGCCGCCGCCGCCCTGGCTCAGGCCTTCCTTGACCGCCGGCAGGCCAAGGTTTCCGTCTCCCTTATCGAGCCGGTCCTCATAAGCCACTTCTATTCGCCCGACAACAGCGAACTGTTGAAGACCATGGGGCGCGTTTACCAGGAACTGCGATCCAACCGGAAGCTCTACCAGGTTTACGCCGCGGGCCTGGCCCAGCACCCCGAAGATTATGAATATTACATTCTAAAGGGCGGGGCCGAGCAGAAGATGGGCAACAACGCCGAAGGTGATCGCCTGATAAGATGGGGCCGCCTTTTGAAAAGGCTGAAGGACGATCCCCAGGACGCCAACTCCAAGATGACCATGGGCGAAATCTGCTTCAAGGAGAACAAGCCTGAAGAGGGTCTAAGGTTCCTGCGCGAGGCGGCCGCCCTGACCCCGGATAACGCCGCGCTCCGCATGACCATGGGTGAAATGTGCTTCAAGGCGAGCAGGACCGAGGAGGGTCTGGCCTTCCTGCGTGAGGCGGCCGAGCTGACCCCGGACAATGTCGGACTCCGCTGGCGCCTTTACAACCTCTATATGAAACAGGGCAATATTCCCGAAGCCTTGAGGTACTTCCTGGAAATAACGGCCCTGGACCCGGAGAACGACGACCTGCAATATCGCCTGGCCGAGTTTTATCGCAAGCATCGGCGTCGGGAGGAGGCCCTGCCCATTTATGAGTCTTTGGCTGGAAAGCATCCCCGCGATCCCAAGCCCCACGCCTTGTGGGGGGAGCTATCGGCCGAAATGGGCAAGATGGAGGAAAGCCAGCGCCTCAAGGAACTGGCCAAACTCTTGACCTATGGCCTTAAGGCCAACCCGGACCACAACGAAACCGTGGCCTTCATGAAGTATCTTTTCAGCATCGGCCAGCACGGCGAAGCCCGGAAATGGCTGGAAAGAGGCTTGGCCAAGTGGCCCTACCACGGCGAATTGGTGATGCAGAAGGTCAAGATACTCTATAACGAGTTCCAGTATAAGGACGCGGCGGCTCTCCTCAAACGCCTCATCTCCTACAGGCCCGACGTGGCCGAGCCCCATATCTGGATAGCCATGTGCCATCAACGCCTGGGCGACAACATGGCCGCCCTGGCCGAAGCCCAGCTAAGCACCCGCCTGGCCCCCAAGAGCTACGCGGCCCACAAGGTTCTGGGCGACATTCTCAAGGAACAGAAAAAGATCAGCCAGGCCAACGCCGCCTACGAAGTGGCTGAAATGATGCGCCTGCAGAAGCATTAGAGCATCCCTACCCACGGCCCGGCCGGCCGGAATCCACCACGCTATCTCCCAAATTGCGGATTTTCACCTGCTTTTTCCTCTCTAAACCGGCGTGAAATGTGCTATTATAGTTCCCTTCGGCTCCAAATTATTGTCTTTGGCCGGACCGTTTGAATCCAGGGTCCGGCCTTAAAAACACAGCGCGGAGGAAAAACCATGCTCAAAAAATCCCTGGCTCTTCTGGCTCTCTTTCTCATCGCCGGCGTTCCGGCCCTGGCCCAGACTCCCGTCCCCAACAAAACCTACATCAACGGCATTGACGCCAACTTTCCGCCCTTCGCCTCAGTCGGTCCCGATGGCCGGGCCGTCGGCTTCGACGTGGACGCCATTGACTGGATCGCCAAGGAGTTCGGCTTCAAGGTGACGCACCAGCCCATGGAGTGGAGCGGCATCGTGGCCAGCCTCAAGGCCGGCAAAATCGACATGATCGCCTCGGGCCTCTCCGTGACCGAGGAGAGAAAGACCCAGATAAACTACAGCGAACCCTACTGGATTATAAAGCAGGTGGTGCTGGCCCCCGCCAACACCAAACTCACCCCCGAGGCCGCCCTGACCACCGGCCTTAAAATCGGCGTCCAGGCCGGCACCTCCGATGCCAAGGCCATGGCCGACGCCAACGGAAAAGACGGCCGCAAGTATGAACTGGTGGAATACGCCAACTCGGCCCTGGCCGCCCAGGATGTGGCCAACGGCCGCATAGACGCGGCCGTGATGAATGACGCCCCGGCCGCCGAAGCCGCCAATAAGCTCGGGCTCAAAATCATCGGTTCGGCCGGCATCCCCGATGAACTCTTCGCCGTGGGCGTAAACCAGGAAGACGCAAACACCCTGAACATGATCAACGCCGGCCTGGCCAAGCTCATGGCCGACCCCTACTGGCAGGAGCTGATTGAGAAATATAAGCCCGGTGAAGTCAAGTAGCCATGTCCGCCGCCGCCTCCCTGGCCGCCTGGTGGGAATCCACCCGGATCACCGGGGAGACGGCCCTTTTCTTCCTGGAGGGCGCGGGCGTAACCCTACTCCTCATCGGCGGGGCCATGGCCATCGGGCTGGTTATGGGCACGGTGCTGGCCTCGCTCCAGGTTTACGGCCCGGCCTGGAGCCGGCGGCTTTCGGCCGTCTATATCTGGTTTTTCCGGGGCATACCCATCCTGCTCCTGATCCTCATGTTCCACTTCGGGTTCTACAGCCAGCTCCAGGCCTTAATTGAACGGCTCTTCCAGACCCAGGTCCGCTTTCCGGCCTTTCTCAGCGCGGTGACGGCCCTGGGGCTCTGCAGCGCCGCCTACCAATCCCAAATTTTCCGGGGGGCCCTCCTCTCCATTCCCGCCGGCCAATACCGGGCGGCCCTGGCCCTGGGCTTCACCCCGGCCGGCGCCGTGCGGGGGTTGATCCTGCCCCAGGCCCTTAGGGTATCCCTGCCGGCCTGGTCCAACGAATACTCCATTCTATTGAAGGACTCGGCCGTGGCCTTCGCCATCGGCTGCCAGGAGATGATGTTCCGCTTTAAAAGCGTGGCCGCCTGGAACTACAAATTCCTGCTTATGTACGCCTTGGCCGGTCTGGCCTACTATTTGCTTACCCTGGCCGGGGTCTGGCTCCTGATGAAACTCCACCAAAAGGTCCGCTTTCCGGGCTTGGCCGAAGCTTAAAGGGCGTCCATGACCATACCCATCCTGGAAGCGCGGCACATTTCCAAAAGCCTCGGCGGCAAGCTCATCTTGGACGATGTCTCCCTGACCCTGGTCAAGGGCGAGCTGAAGGTGCTCATAGGCCCCTCCGGGGGGGGCAAGAGCACCCTCTTGCAGTGCATCCACTATCTTCACAAGCCGGACCAGGGCGAGGTGCTCCTGGAAGGCCGCCCGGCCTCGGAAATGGGGAACATCTGCGCCTTCCGCCAGGAAATCGGCATGATATTCCAGGATTTCAACCTCTTCGACCATCTTAACGCCGAAAACAACGTGGCCGTGGCTCTGCGCAAAGTCAAAGGCCTCCCCCGCCGGACGGCCCTGGACCGGGCCCGGGCCGAACTGGAGCGGGTGGGCCTGGCCGACAAGGCCCGGCTCTACCCGGCCGAACTTTCCGGAGGCCAGAAGCAGCGGGTCTCCATTGCCCGGGCCCTGGCCATGGACCCCAAGGTAATGCTCCTGGACGAACCCACCAGCGCCCTGGATCCGGAACTCATAGGCGAGGTTTTAAACGTCATCGCCGACCTGGCCCGAGGCGGCATGACCATGCTCATGGCCACCCACCAGATCGGCTTCGCCCGGCACCTGACCAGCGAAATACTCTTCATGGAAAAAGGGCGCCTCACCGAGCAGGGCTCGCCGGCCCGGCTCCTGGCCCCCGGGGCCCGGAACCGCACCTCCGAATTCTGCGCCAAGCTGACCGAGCTTATGGGGCGGGAATAGATGGTCGAATCCGCCTTTTACCAGGTCCTCTGGCCGGAACTCTTCAAGGGGTTCAAACTCAGCCTGGCCATCATCCTGCCCTCGGCCGTGGGCGGCCTTTTCTTAGGCGTGGTCATCGGCCTGATTCGCGGCACGGGAGAGCCCCGCTGGCTCCTGGGGCCCTGCCAGGCCTATGTCTCCCTTTTCCGCGGCACCGCCTTGGTGGTCCAGCTTTTCATCTGTTACTACGGCCTCCCGGAGCTGGGCCTACTTTTAAAGCCCATCTGCCAAGAGCGGGGCTGGCCTGATTTCTGGCGCCTCTTTTATTTTTCCGCCTATGGCGCCTCGGTCCTGGTTTTCATCCTCTGCAGCGCGGCCTACCACTCCGAATACATCCGGGGGGCCATTCTCTCCATCAAGCGCGGCCAGTTCATGGCCGCCCGGGCCTTAGGCTTCAACCGCTGGCAGTCCTTCACCGCCGTGGTTCTCCCCCAGGCCATGCGCCTGGCCTGGCCCGGGTGCAGCAATGAAATCATCTATCTCATCAAGTATTCCTCCCTGGCCTGGCTGCTCACGGTCAAGGAACTGACCGGCGCGGCCTACTCCACGGGCTCAACCTATTTTCGCCATACTGAATCATTTTTCTGCGCCGCCATCTTTTACCTGGCCCTGGTCACCCTGGCCACCTGGCTTTTCGGCCGCCTGGAACGGGCCTGGGCGGCGCCCGGCTTCGGTCGGCAGTGACGACAAGCTATTACCGCTGCCTGGCGCCCCTGGTTCAGCCCCAAGCCCACGCCCGGCCCCTGGACTGGGCGGGCCTCTTCGGCCGCCGGGCCCCGCTGGAACTGGAAATCGGCTTCGGCAACGGGGAATACCTCCACCACATCAGCCTGGCCCGCCCCGAGCGGGACTTCGTGGGGGTGGAGGTGGGCTGGGCCTCGGTCAAAAGGGCCTTGAGACGCCTGGCCAATCCGCCCCGCCCCAATGTCAGGCTGGTTCTGGAAAAGGCCCAGGTCGCCCTGGAGAGGTTTTTTTCCCCCAATTCCCTGGCCGTCTGCCGCCTCTTCTTTCCCCTGCCCTGGCCCAACCCCAAACAGGCCGGCCAGCGGCTCTGCGGGCGGGAGTTTCTGGACCTGGCGGCCGACAGGCTGGCCCCGGACGGCCTTTTCCTCCTGGTCACCGACAGCCAAGGCCTTGCGGAATGGGTTCTGGACCAAGCCCGGGGCTCGGCCTTGAGCCTGGACCTGGCCGAGCGGCCGCCGGAGTGGGACACCAAGTATGAGCGCAAGTGGCGGGCCGCCGGCCGGCGCTCTTTTTACCACCTGGCCGGGGGCAAGACCGCCCACCCGGCCCTGGCCAGGCCCGAGGAAGTCGCCGTGCAGGCTTTTTACCGTAACGAGCTGGACCCGGCCGCCTTCAGTCCCAAAGGGGTCGCCGCCGAGGGGCTGGTGGTCAGCTTCAGGGAATTCATTTACGACCCCGGCCGGGCCGAGGGACTTTTGCGGGCCCTGGTCATCGAAGGCCACCTGACCCAGGATTTCTACATCCGCCTCCGCCGTGAACCGGACGGCCGCTGGAAGATCAGCCCGGCCGCCCCGGCCCGCCTCTTTCCCACCCGGGGCCTGGTCCGGGCCCTGGAACTGGCGGCCGGTCTCCCATGAGCGAAGGGGAAGCCCTGACCGGACGGGTGGAGCGCGTCACCTTCACCAATCCCGATAACGGCTGGACAGTGCTATCGGTGCGCCTGCCCCGCCAGGGCCGGCCCGTGACCGCCGTGGGCTGTATGCCGGCCCCGGTGGCCGGTGAATTTATTGAAATGACCGGCCAATTTGTCGACAATCCCCAATTCGGCCGCCAATTTCAAGTGAGCCGGGTTCGGCTCCTGCCCCCGAACACCGAGTCCGGGCTGAAAAAATACCTGGGCTCCGGCCTCATCAAGGGCCTGGGGCCGGTCCTGGCCGGCCGGCTAGTTGACCATTTCGGCCCCAAGGTCCTGGAAATCATGGACCAAACCCCGGAGAGGCTCATTGAGGTGCCGGGCCTGGGGGCCAGCCGCCGGGAAACCATCATAGACGGCTGGCGCCGCAACCAGGGGCTTAAGCGGCTCCTGGAATTTCTGGCCGAATTCGGCTTGGGGCCCACGGTGGGTCTCAGGGTCATCCGCCGCCTGGGCGACGAGGCCGACCGCCTCATCCGGGAAGACCCCTACCGCCTGGCCTATGAAATTGACGGAGTGGGCTTTGCCACCGCCGACAAGGTGGCCCGCCGCCTGGGCCTGACCGAAGCCGACCCCCGGCGCCTGGCCGCCGGCCTTCTTTACGCCTTAAACCAGTTTGCCGACGAGGGCCACGTCTATACCCCGGAGCGGGAACTTCTGGCCGCCGGGGGAGCCCTCTTGCCCGAAGCCGCGCCAATGGCCTTAAGGGAGGCCCTGACCCGCCTTTTGGGGACCGGGCAAATCAGGAAGGATGCGCCTGACCCCGAGAGCGCGGATTACTACCCGCCCCGCCTCCACCGGGCCGAAAAATGGGTGGCCCATGATCTGTCGGCCATTCTGCGCACTCCGGCCGCCATTGAGGTGCCCCGCCAGCCCCAGGCCGTGGACTGGGCGGAAAAAGCCTTGGGGCTGGGGCTCTCCGAAAGCCAGCGCCAGGCCGTGGCCCTGGCCCTCTCTGAAAAAATCCTGGTCATTACCGGCGGCCCCGGTACGGGAAAAACCACCCTCACCCGGGCCATAACGGCCATTTTCGGGGCTCTCCGGGCCAGGCAGGCCCTGGTGGCGCCCACGGGCCGGGCGGCCAGGCGCCTGGCCGAGGCCACGGGGCTTGGGGCCAAGACCATCCACCGCCTCCTGGAATACGCCCCCCAGGTAGGATTTCAGCGCCATCCCGAACGCAAACTGGAGGTGGACCTGCTCCTGGTGGACGAGGCCTCCATGGTGGACCTGCCCCTGATGAACCAGTTGACCGGGGCCATGCCCCATACGGCCCGCCTCATCCTGGTCGGCGACCGGGACCAGCTGCCCTCGGTGGGGCCGGGACGGGTTCTGGCCGACCTCATTGATTCCGGCTCCGTGGCCGTGACCCGGCTGACGGAAGTTCATCGCCAGGCCGAAGGCAGCCAAATCGTCCGGGCCGCCCACCAGGTGCGGCGGGGCCAGGCGCCGGAAAGCAGCCAGGACCGGGAACGGGGCGATTTCTACTTCCTGGAGGAAAGGGATCCCAGCCGGATTCTGCCCCGCCTTCTCCAGGTGGTCACCCAGACCTTGCCGGCCCGGCGGGGCTTCGACCCCCTGGAGGACATCCAGGTCCTGACCCCCATGCACAGCCGGGATTTGGGCACCGAGCATCTGAACCAGGTCTTAAGCGAGCGCCTGAACCCCCAGGGCGGGCAGGGCCTCACCCGCTTCGGCCGCCGCTTCCGGCGGGGCGACCGGGTCATGCAGATCAAGAACAACTATAACCGGGATGTTTTTAACGGCGATGGGGGACGGGTGGAGAGAATCGACCTGGAAGCCCAGGAGCTGACCGTCAACTTTGAAGGCCGGCCGGTGGTTTATGACTTTGGCGACTTAGACGAGCTGGCCCTGGCCTATGCCATAACCATCCATAAAGCCCAGGGCTCCGAGTTCCCGGCGGTGGTCATACCCTTGACTTCCGCCCACCATATCATGCTGAAGCGCAACCTTCTCTATACCGCACTCACCCGCGGCCGCCGCCTGGTGGTTATCATCGGTTCCGCCAGGGCCCTGGAGACGGCGGTGGCCAACGACCGGGAACAGGTGCGGCGGTCCAGGCTGGCCTTAAAGCTTCGCGAAAATTAATTGACGAACCCAGTCCGATGATGGCCGGCAAGGGGGAAAAAACCAGGTTGCGGACCATTATTGCAGGTCGATTCCGTGTCGGGCAGCTATTTCGTCCGCCTCTTCTCTCGACAAAGGGATTACTTCCACTTTATCGGCCTTCAATTGCCTGGCGAAAAAGTCTTTCATGGCCTTTCTGCTTATGACTCGACCCGGAAAGGCTTCCTGCCATGGGTGCGTCTCGTAGGACATCCCGCGCAGCGCCCCGGCGGTGTAAATGCCGTAACAGGCCAGGATGTTGGCCAGAAGGTCAAGCTCTTCGCCAGAGAATGGCGCCTTGGCTGCCTTTATGGCTTTGGCCTCTTGGGCGACAGTCTCAAACGCATAATCCAGCGGTTCCGATTCGAAGTTCTTGAAGCGGTGATAAAGAGAGGTGCAGACCGGCCCATGCTCCCAAGCGTGAATAAGCTCATCAAATAGGGGCCGGCCAAGCGTGGCCAGGGCGTGACCCTGGGCGTAATAGACGAGTTTCTGGAGTTTGAGCGCGGTTATATGGCCTCTCTCCAAGGGGTTGTTATGGGTCAAAAAATATTCGGCAACCTGAAGAACCGTAGCCATGCCTCACCTCCTTCAGACTGACTGGAAGCCAATTATACCACAGCCCCGGCTCCGCGAAAATTAAAGTTGCGCGGAAGGTTCTTCAATGCTATCTTGCGAAGATACCTATGATACCTTAACACTCATCCCAAAAGGCTGCAATCATGAGCA
>Ga0099364_10012851_pt1 | contig 11264 bp, 5 predicted proteins | sample TergutTh196P3_FD_73070 | JGI IMG/M metagenome (GOLD analysis project Ga0099364, IMG submission 73070) | Microcerotermes parvus P3 segment gut microbial communities from Pointe-Noire, Republic of the Congo - Th196 P3 | ecosystem: Host-associated > Arthropoda: Insects > Digestive system > Gut ...
TGTCCCCGAAGCGGAGATGGCTGATGGTCACCCCGCCAGATTTGCGCGAGTCATACTGGAAGTACGCTTGAACTTTCATGTCCGTATGGTCGCCTATGATTTTTATGGAGTTCTGGTTCGCCCCGACCGTCCCGTCGGCGCCTATGCCCCAGAATTTGCAGGATTTTATGCTCGGAGGCGTCGTGTCCGGGTTTTCGTCCATCGGTAAGGACAGGTTCGTTATATCGTCTACGATGCCGATCGTGAAATTGTTTTTCGGTTCTTTGGCCTGGAGGTTCCTGAATGCCGATATGATGGCGGCCGGTGTCGTATCTTTGCTGGCAAGACCGTAACGCCCGCCGACTATTTTCAGCCCGGTACCCGAAAGCGCTGCTGCAACGTCGAGATACAGCGGTTCGCCCATACCGCCCGGTTCTTTCGTCCTGTCGAGCACACCGACGGTTTTCACTGACTTGGGAAGCGCCGATACCAGGTGCTTGGCCGAAAACGGCCTGTAGAGGCGGACTTTGATCAGCCCGACTTTTCCCCCTGCGGCGTTGAGGTAATCGACAACCTCTTCGATTGTGTCGGCAGCGGATCCCATCGCTATGAGGACGTGTTCGGCGTCCGGCGCTCCGTAGTAGTTAAACAGTTTATAATCTGTTCCCAACTCTGCATTGACTTGCGCCATGCATTGCTCGACAATACCGGGCAGCGCTTCGTACGCATTGTTGCTTGCTTCGCGGGCTTGGAAGAAAATGTCACCGTTTTGCGCCGAGCCGCGTAAAACGGGGTGTGCCGGCAGGTTTGCGCGCGCCCGGAACTTTGCCAGCGCATCTTGATCGATCAAAGCGGCCAGCTTTTCATAATCCCATACTTCGATTTTCTGCATCTCGTGCGAAGTGCGAAACCCGTCGAAGAAGTGGAGAAACGGCATGCTGCCTTTAATAGCAGCCAGATGAGCAACGGCGCCGATATCCATAACCTCTTGCGGACTCGTTGCGGCCAGCATCGCAAAGCCGGTCTGCCGGCATGCCATCACGTCGCTCTGATCTCCAAAAATGGACAGTGCGTGGGTCGACACTGTTCTCGCCGATACATGCAGTACGGCGGGCAGTTGCTCCGCCGCTATTTTGTACATGTTCGGTATCATCAGCAGCAGGCCTTGCGATGCGGTGTACGTCGTCGTCAATGCGCCGCTGAGTATCGATCCGTGGACTGCGCCAGCTGCGCCCGCTTCGGATTGCATCTCGATAACGCGAACTCGCTGCCCAAAAATGTTTTCCAGGCCCTCCGCAGCCCAGACGTCCGTGTGTTCCGCCATAGTCGATGACGGCGTGATCGGATATATCGCAGCTACTTCGGTAAATGCGTAGGACACATGCGCTGCCGCAGCGTTTCCGTCCATCGTCTTGAGTTTTCTCGCCATGTCATCCATCCTTTCATGGTAAGTTTTATTTTTGTGCGTTTTACACATTTAATATCTCATTATAACAGCTATGCCGGCAGGTGTAAATAATTTTGCCGGCGCTAAGTTAGATTTTACAAATAGCAAATTACAATGTACAATGTAATTTGTTATTTGTAATTTATTATTTTAGGTGGTATTATGGTTTCTAAAGTCAGGTCATTGGGTTTGGGCGGCATTAGCGGGTATGAAGTCTCGGTTGAGTGCTTTCTTTCCTCCGGCTTGCCGGCTTTCGATATCGTCGGACTCCCGGACACTGCTGTCAAGGAGGCGCGAGAGCGCGTCCGTGCCGCTACTAAGACATGTGGCATGAGGTTCCCGATCAGCAGGATAACTGTCAACCTCGCCCCGGCGGACACACGTAAAGCCGGCACCGTATATGACCTGCCTGTCATGCTCGGCATACTGGTAGCGTCCGGCAGTATAGACCCGCTGCCTGAGCATGCCGCTTTCTTCGGCGAACTGTCACTATCAGGTGAGCTTCGCCATGTCGCCGGTGCGCTTCCGATGGCTCTGTGTGCCGAACGCGTAGGCATCAGGGAGCTTTTCGTTCCCGCTGATAATGCTGCGGAAGCCGCATACGCATCCGGCGTCTCGGTTTATCCTGTCTCCCACATCAGCCAGTTAATCGATCACTTGTGCGGTAACAAAATGATGGAACGAGCGACTGCAAGCGAACCGGTTCCAAGTATGAGTCATATGCCTGATTTTTCTGAAGTCAAAGGTCAGGAAAATGTAAAGCGAGCTCTTGAGGTTTCTGCTGCGGGCGGTCATAATATAATGCTATCAGGGCCACCCGGCGCCGGAAAAAGCATGCTGGCAAAAAGGCTGCCGACTATTCTGCCGGACATGAGCCGCGATGAAATGCTGGAAACGACCGAAATTCATTCCGTAGCCGGTTTGACAAGCCGCAGTCATCCTATCGTATCGTCAAGACCCTTCCGCAACCCGCACCACACCGTCTCAGCGCCGGCTATGGCCGGCGGTACGTCAAACCCCAGGCCGGGCGAGATTTCTCTCGCACATAACGGCGTTCTCTTCCTCGACGAGATGCCTGAATTCAACCGCGATGTGCTTGAGTCTTTGCGCCAACCGCTTGAAGATGGTCAAGTAACCATTTCGCGCGCAGCATCTTCAGTAACATACCCAAGCCGCTTTATGCTTGTATGTGCTATGAACCCATGTAAATGCGGTTGGTACGGACATCACTCCAAAAGGTGCATCTGCTCCGACAGCTCAATACGGAGATATCAGGAGCGTCTGTCCGGTCCCCTTCTCGACAGAATCGATATGTTTATTGAGACGCCGTCGCTTGAGTATGACGAGCTGCGGGAGCGGCCAAATGCTGAAATGTCAACTTCCATTCGATCGCGTGTTAACGCTGCGCGCGAATTACAGCGGTTGCGTTACGAGGGAACCGGTCTCAAATGCAACGCTCACATTGGTTCAAAGCAGCTTGAAGATTATTGCGAACTTTCGTCCGAGTGTGAAAAGCTGATGCGCGATGCGTTCTTGCGCCTTACGATGACCGCGCGCTCTTACGACCGTACTTTGCGCGTCGCCAGAACGATAGCCGATTTGGCTCAGTGTAAAAGCATTGCTCCCGCACATCTGGCGGAAGCGATACAATACAGGATGAGATAATTTATGGATGATGTTATTCTTTTTAAGCAGGGTGAAATCATACTGAAAGGACTCAATCGGCGGGAATTTGAAGCCAAGCTTATTTCTAATATTAAGCGCCGTTTGAAGCCTTTTGGAGAGTTTAACGTATATAGCTTGCAGTCCACCGTCTACGCCGAGCCTCTGGGCATATGTGACTTGGATGCGGCTTTTGATACTTCTTTGAAAATATTCGGCGCAAACTCGTTAGCGCGCGCGGCGGTGTGCGAAAAGGACAAAGATGCCATCGTAAGAACTGCAATCGAGTACCTTGGCCCACAACTGGAAGCGTCACGTTCATTCAAGGTCGAGTCAAAACGGTCGGATAAGCATTTCCCAATGGGTTCTATCGAGTTGTCACAATATGTCGGCGGAATGCTGCACGATCGATTCCCTCATTTGAAGCCTGATATGCATATGCCGGAACTCTTGGTTAACGTAGAGGTCCGCGACCTTGCCGCTTATGTTCACGGTCCTGCGCAGAAGGGTGCAGGCGGACTGCCTGTCGGCTCAGGCGGGCGTATGGCCGCCCTGCTGTCGGGCGGCATCGACAGTCCTGTGGCTGTATACATGATGGCAAAGCGCGGTGTTCAGATAATTCCGGTACACTTTTTTTCCCTCCCGTATACATCTGAAATGGCAAAGGAAAAGGTTCTTACACTGGCGAAAATACTCACGGCTTATTGCGGGCGGTTGATGGTTGAAGTTGTTCCGTTTACCAGAATTCAAGAGGAAATACGAAAACGCTGCCCCGAGGCTTTTCTCACTATAATTATGCGAAGGTTCATGATGCGTATTTCCGAGCGCATCGCAATGATTAATGGCTGCTCGGCACTCGTTACGGGTGAGAATCTTGGGCAGGTGGCAAGTCAGACTGCCGAAGCACTTGCCGTTACGGAACAGTGCGTCGCGTTGCCCGTTTTAAGACCGGTAGTGGCTTTTGATAAACAGGAAATCATTGAGCACGCGCGGAAAATCGGGACATATGAAACATCGATTTTGCCCTACGAGGATTGCTGTACTGTATTCACTCCGCGCCGCCCTAAGACAAAACCACGCCTTGACGATGTGCTTGAGGCTGAAGCCATGCTGGACATAGAAGCGCTCGCTAATCAGGCGATTGAAGGGATTGAAAGAGTGGAGTTAGGAGCCAGGAGTTAGTAATGAGGAGTGCGGGGTGTGGAGAGTTGAGAGTTGAGAGTGGAGGGCGGAGAGTGGCTTATACTGCTGAAATAATATCTGTTGGTACTGAACTGCTGCTTGGGAGTATCGCAAACACGGATGCGCAGGATGTCTCCCTTGTTCTTTCAGAGCTTGGAATAAATGTGTTTTTCCAAACTGTCGTCGGCGACAATCCCGAGCGCTTAAAACAGGCTGTTGATATTGCAAAAAGCCGGGCGGATATAATCATCACGACCGGCGGGCTCGGCCCGACTTATGACGACCTTACAAAGCATACACTGGCGGAAGCCTTTGGCAAAAAGATGATATTCAACGAAGAAGTCGCAAATCAAATACAAGAGTTTTTTAAAAAACGTCTGCACAATATGGAAATGACTTCGAACAATCTCCGTCAGGCAGAACTGCCGGAAGATTGCGTTATATTTGAAAACGGGGTCGGCACCGCCCCCGGCTGCGCTTTCACCGCAGAGGGTAAGCATGTACTCATGCTGCCCGGCCCGCCGCGCGAATGCCGGGCAATGCTAAAGCACTGTGTTGTTCCATATTTGAAAAAGTTGTCTGACTCTGAAATGCTCTCTCATAACATTCACATTTTCGGACTTGGAGAAAGTGCGGTCGAGGCAAAACTCCGTGATCTCATGGAAAAAATGCAAAATCCGACGCTCGCCCCATATGCAAAGGAAGGCGAGGTTTTGCTGAGGCTAACGGCAAAGGCCGGATCAAAAGAGGAAGCTGAAGCGCTAATGGCGCCTGTTATCAGCGTGGTCATCGATACTCTCGGCGATCTGGTATACGGAATCGATTCCGGAAGCTTGGAGAATACGGTCGTCGGCTTGCTTAAAGAGCGTGGTATGACGCTAGCGGCAGCTGAGTCATGCACCGGCGGCTTGCTGGCTAAACGGTTGACTGATATTCCGGGCGTGTCGGCGGTCTTTCCCGGCGGCGTCGTTGCGTACAGCTCGCGTTCAAAAACGGCGCTTTTAGGGGTGGATCCCGGTTTATTGGAAGAAAACGGCGCTGTCAGCCGCGAGGCTGCGCTTGCTATGGCCGAAGGCGCACGCAAGTCATTCGGTGCTGATATAGGCGTAGGGATAACCGGCGTCGCAGGCCCTGACGGAGATGGTTCCGGAGTTGAACCCGGCACTGTTTTCACCGCTCTGTCCGCGAACGGGTGCGCCATATGCCGGTGTCTCGTCCTGCCGAGCGACCGTAATCGGGTACGCACAGCCGGCGCTTCCAATGCGCTCGACATGGTCCGCAGATACTTATCAGGATTGCCGGAACCGGCGTAACCAATGTGAGCTGCGCCCCCCCTCAAGTAACTTGATAGAAACGCTGCTTGCTCACGCGACGCGCAAGCGCACAGAGCAACTGCCGGACTACGAAACAACTTGTTTTTTGTTTGCGTTGTTCGTCCGTCAGTTACTGCCACAACAGCATATCTTCAAATCGCTGATCTTTTGTCAGCAAGCCGCATTCAATGGCTACTTGTGCCAGTGATGCGGCTACTGTCTCGTCTAATTCCATCCCATTTTTTGTACGTTCTATTATTGATCTGGCTTCCAGCTCTCCAGGAATAATGATTTCATCCGCACCTGTTGCAAGCTGTGAGTTTTTTATGCTCTCGACATAGTTATCAATGCTTTCTTTATATAATGCAGTGCTGCCGAACCGCGATGGATCCATCAGTAACACGAAATGGCTGGTGTACTCGAAAACACCGCCCGGACTTTTTCCCTCTCCAAAAGACGCGAATGTCAGCATGGAGCTAAGAACCTCGATCAGCAAGGCTATGCAGTAGCCTTTTACTCCGCCAAAAGGCAAGAGGCTGCCGCCATATAATACTGCAGCCGGGTCGGTTGATGGTTCACCGTTTTTGTCAATACCCCAGTTTAGAGGAATTGTCATGCCTTCCCGATGGGCTGTTTCACACTTGCCCCTTGAAACTTCGCTGCAGGCCATATCAAACATCACCGGATCAGGATAGCGGTTTCCGCCCGGAAACGCTATAGACCACGGGCTATTACCCAGCATCCTTTCTCTCCCGCCAACCGGCGCCATCGTTGCTGGGGAATTAGAACAGACCATTGAAATGAAGCCTTGTTCAACGCATTTGACGGCATAATAGCCCGCAGCTCCGAAGTGCCCGCTGTTTTGAACTCCCATTATGCATATTCCATGCTCTTTTGCTTTTGATATGGCCAACTCAACAGCTTGAGGCGCCATTACTATTCCCAATCCGCAATCCGCATCTATCATGAGATACGGTGGGTCGTCACGTAAGACTCTCAGCCGTGCTTTTTTATTAGAGATGTTTTCAGTATTCACGCACATGTGATAGAAGTCCAGCCGTGTGATACCGTGCGTGTCTACTCCCCTGCGATCCGTTTCCACCAGTACATCAGCGGCGTAAGCTGCTTCAAGTTCGCTGAATCCCATACCTAAAAAGAGTTTGACTGCAATTTTTGAAAGCTGTTCCATAGAAATCCGGATTTTTTTCACCATTATATCAATCCACCTTTTGACTGTAATGCTGCGTGATTCCGCCCTGATCTGCAAAGGGGTGCGGCGCCTAATCCGGGCTTAATCCGGGGTCAGTTCCGCAATGAAGCGCCAGGGATTTGTAAGAGAAACACATGTTAGCATAGTCGGATGGATAAAGTCAAATTTATCTACACCCTATACCTCAATATCAGACCAATGAATAACAGGACAAAGCCTGAAAGTATGAGCAACGGCAGTCTGAGCTGTGCTATGCCGGTTTGTGGCAAAACTCTCAGATTCGTAAACTCCTCGAATACCCATTTCTCTACACCTTCGTCCCATACCCATTTGCCGCGAGGGACGCCGTCTCTGTCAATCTCAAGCCATCCATTGTCGTTGGATATCAACTCGCGGTTCGGAACTGTCGGTATCGGCGGGACTCCGGGTTCGCTCCCACCCGCTTGGAACGGCGATTCCGGCATCGGCGCAGGCTGCTGCAAAACTTGCTGTTCCAGTGGCGGCGTCTCTGAAAACCACTGCTCCGGCGGCGGACCGGGTAATGGTGGTTCAGGCTGCGAATCAAGCGAAAGCGGCGCTGTTGGTTGCGGTGTTTCCTGCGGCAAATCGGACGGCTCCGACTTTTGCTGATCTGCCGTCGGTGGTTTTTGCAATGATTCCGGTGGTTCCGGTTGTCCGGACTGCCCTGCTGATCCCGGCTGCCCCGGTTGTCCGGGTTGTCCGGACAGTCCAGGTTGGCCCGGCAGTCCAGGTTGGCCCGGCAATCCAGGCTCTCCCGGCAGTCCAGGCTGCCCAGGCAGTCCAGGCTGCCCAGGCAGTCCAGGCTGCCCAGGCAGTCCAGGCTGCCCAGGCAGTCCAGGCTGCCCAGGCAGTCCAGGTTGGCCCGGCAATCCAGGCTCTCCCGGCAGCCCAGGTTGCCCAGGTAGTCCAGGTTGCCCAGGCAGTCCAGGTTGGCCCGGCAATCCAGGCTCTCCCGGCAGCCCAGGTTGCCCAGGCAGTCCAGGTTGCCCAGGCAGTCCAGGCTCTCCCGGCAGTCCAGGTTGGCCCGGCAATCCAGGCTCTCCCGGCAGCCCAGGTTGCCCAGGCAGCCCAGGTTGCCCAGGCAGTCCAGGTTGCCCAGGCAGTCCAGGTTGGCCCGGCAGTCCAGGTTGGCCCGGCAATCCAGGCTCTCCCGGCAGTCCAGGTTGGCCCGGCAGCCCCGGCAATCCCGGCTGCCCCGGTAGTCCAGGCTGTCCAGGCTCTCCCGGCGGTCCTGGCGGTCCAGGTGGTCCAGGTGGTCCCGGCGGTCCAGGCTGCTTTGCATTATATTGGACAGTTGTGCCGCTTGAGTACGTGACATTTTGCAACGCTGTCGCTTCTATTGCCACTGTGTTATTTAATGATTTTCCATCAAGCGTTGCGTCGCCGGGGTCAATAAGCTGCAGCTTATAGTGGATTTCGATGGTATTTGCCGCTGAATACCAGTGCATTGCCGAGATGCCGCTTCGTAAAGATGTCTCCATAACGCTTCCTTGCCATGCTTCAAACTCCATCATGGTTGTAAAGTCCACTTTTATAGTATTGCTATTGATCACCTCAACGATATCATTTTTGCCGACATTATAGGGACCGTAATAGATGGCAGGGGCACCGGATGCCCTGACATAGAACGAACCCGGCACATATTTCAGCCCGTCGTCGAATGTAGCCGTGAAAACCGCGTTACCCGCTGTGAACAGAGCGTAGCTATACTCACTGCTGCCGTTCAGTGTCACAACATAATTAAATGTCGTATTATCACGCTCGTCTACGCCGGCATTTATGTGGATCGGCCAGGTGTCATTGGTGGTTGAAGATGAACTGCCCGCGTTCATAATCGACGCTGTGCTCACCAGGTAGTTTCCGCTTGTTTCTTTCAGAATCTGCCCGATCGTTCTCGGCGTTACCTCAATGGAAGAAAGGTTGAGGGGTATTGTATACGTGATCGTAACTATTGCTTCATCATTGTACTGCCATTGAGTTGTTAAGGAATCAGCATTGGCCGCCCCGAAATACATTTCCCAGCAATTAATTGTGCCGCCGGGCTGTAGAACAATGCTATACATAAACGCAGGCGTCTGGCTGCCCGCCGCCAGTGAAATCTCCACACTAAAATCCGCCGGGTTAAGGTCGCCGATATCGATCAAATTCGCGCTTGCGTTGAATGCTATTGCATCACGTATATAAAACCCGCGCCCCTTGTTCCATTTTGGTATAGTGACTCTGAGCGTATATTCTATTTCGTATGCGCCAGGATCTCCGGCTCCTTTTATGCGCGACGACGTTTTAATGATGCTTGGGTCGATTCGCACCGGTGGAATTACCGGAACTTCTTTTGAAACTGTCGTACCCGGTATACCAACTCTGTTTTCATATATGATCGCTGATCCTCCGAAAGCAGGAAACGTGAGCTCAGTATCATATTCTATGACGACACGGTAAATATCTCCGAAGTTTAGCGTTCCATTAGGAATACTATCGTTTGCACCAGGAACGGTGAATGTGAATATTTTGTCGTTATCCGCATCAATTTTAAAAGCGCCGCCGTATTGGTTCGCATAAAAACTGCCTAGTACGTCCTCGGGCCGGAAAACCCAGACATTGCCGTCACTTATACCTGTCGGCTTTTTATACAGTGTTGTTACTATTTCACCTAACCCCGGAAAGCTCATATTATCGCCGAGCGTGTCGGTTATGGTTACTCCGTTAAGCGGATTTGAACCGTTGCCAACAGAAGCTGTCCATCTGATCCTGCTGTCATTGTGGACGCCGCTTTTTGTAATCACTTCGCTGCTGTATTCAGGCGGCTGCCGGATTTGAACCGAGGCTACTTCGTCAAGATACCTAAAACCGGCTCTGTTCGTAAATGTTCTCTCATATACCCCCGGCCCGGGAGGTTGAATGATCGGCGTAGTGTATTCAATATCAACTCTGATTATGTTTTCATATGTAACCGATCCACCCGCCGACCATGCCTGTGCATCGGGTATGGTGAATGTAAATGCGTTTGCAGTGGGATGACCGATTTGAAAATAGCTGCCGAAATCACTTGCTTTGAACTTGCCTATTTCTTCGAAGCCTAAGACCAGCTCATACAAAGTTATGTTTATGGAACTGACGTCCGGGAAACTCAACCCGGCGCCAAGAGTGTCGGTAATCACGTCTCCAACTAATCCCAACGGATTGAACTCACGTGCTTCGATTTTCCATGTTATCTCACCATGGTCGCCGCCCGTGCCAACAGTTCCGCTTTTTGTCAGTACTGGATAGTTTATTACGGAGGTGTATGATCTGGCCATTTGTTCAGCGGCATTGCTTGTAACCCAGATAGTAGTTCCCAAAGTGAAGAGGTATCGCGCCGGGTCGCCTCCCGTCACCGGGTTGTTTATAACAAACTTTTGCAGATCGAGCGTATAGGTGACGGTTATAATATCACCGGGATTAAGGATTACTCCTTCAAAAGAGTATGAATACCTGGTGCGGCCGTTAACATCTTCGTCTACACCCGGAATCCACACCACATTCATTGGAGTTGCCGGAATTGCGTTGTTTATCCGATACTCAAAGCCTGTGTAAGCACTTTCAGAAGAAGGATTGTTTATTGACCTGGTTTCGAGGCCTAACCACGGGGAGTCAATTATCATGATGTTGTTTACTATGTTCCCATGCGCTTTTATTGTGATCGTGTATTTTATTGTTTCTGCTCTGCTGTCGTACAGCCGACTTTTTTCTACTTCCAGCTCCGGAAGCGCCCCCGCAGCTGTAATATAGATTCCGAGGTATAATACCGGCAAAAGAATCACTACCGACAAGAGTGATAACAGCAGCAGCCTTTTTACTGATTTTTGCTTCATTTTTCCAAACCGCCTTTTCGTTTTTTATACGAGGCTCCCAGCGCTATTCGTCCACTCTAGAATATAAAGCTCCTTTAAGGTCAACTGCTTTTTCAAGTATTTTTGTCATTTTATTTTAGCGGTTTACTAATGTTTACTTGTGTAATTTCATGTTTCCGGATTGATTAAAACTATGGTTTTATCGTTCATTTTATACCTTCTGAACTCACGATTAACGCGCTATTGCCGCTAAACATTAAAGAGCCTTTAATGTTAGAATACCTTTTTTTTCTTGACCTTTACTGTGATATTGTATAATATGGGTGCGAAATACCGATAATGCTTAAAAACTCCGGCGCGCAGAAAAAGGAGGGAAGCCTCATGCATGAGGAGCACGATCATTTACAAACGGATAGCAATAGCCACACGCACAAACATACACACAGTTACGGCCATTCGCACGAGCATAAGCATGGTAACGCTCACTCACACGAACATGCGCATGGTAACGGCCACTCGCACGAGCATAAGCATGATAATGGCCACTCGCACGAGCATAAGCATGATAATGGCCACTCGCACGAGCATGTGCATACACATGATCACAGCCATGCGGAGAC
>Ga0099364_10012852_pt1 | contig 11264 bp, 6 predicted proteins | sample TergutTh196P3_FD_73070 | JGI IMG/M metagenome (GOLD analysis project Ga0099364, IMG submission 73070) | Microcerotermes parvus P3 segment gut microbial communities from Pointe-Noire, Republic of the Congo - Th196 P3 | ecosystem: Host-associated > Arthropoda: Insects > Digestive system > Gut ...
TCGCTCATCGTAACATAGACTTTACTCTGGAACAGATAGGCAAGCAGCAAAATTTTGATGTATTTTTCGTCAAAACGTTGCAAGTCATTGTTTGACAGTCTACTGAAGGCATTTTCCGATACATATTCTATAAATGTATGTACTTCGCCCTTCATGGCCATGTTCAGGATAGCCTCTTTTAACTGTTCAGTGTCTATGGTCATGTCGGGCGACGATTCGCGCACTAAACGCTCAAGATATTCCCAAAACAGCGTGCGAATGGAGTAGTTGGGAATCTGCAGGCGATATCCTCCGAAATAGTTTTCCTTGATGGTAAGCAGTCCCATATAGAAAAGCAGAGACTTAAAGTATTCGTCGCTGTACATCATTTCCATGGGGTTTAGTAGTCATTACTATCCTGATAGCGACGTTCATCGCGCTAACACTCCGATTGTCATCAAGAATTTCTTTTATAAATTCGTCGGCGCGTGGAAACTGTTCCCGATAATTTTCGATAAAAGATAAAACAGTATCGCGAATACACTCTGAAAAAGACTGGGCAAATCCTTCCTCGCTTCGGGTGTAGAGACGCAATGCATTGCGTCTCTACTGTGCGTTTCCGTCTCGCTCAAAATTAATTTCCGTCTGGCTCAATAATTTCCGTCTCGCTCAAAAAGATTTCCGTCTGGCTCAATTTTTATTTCCGTCTGCCTCAAAAATGGTGTACTTTCCTTATTTTTGCAGCCGTTTTTTAAAATTGTAATTTCTTGAATATGTCAGCCGACAACATCATCTATACATTTCACCTGACAAGTATCCTCTCCATGTTTTTGAGCGGTGTCAATATCCTGGCGATAAGGGGGACACGGCCACCTCTTGTCTATCTGTCGCTGGAGCGATTTCTGTTCACGTTTCTATTTATCCTCAACGTGTTCCAAACTGCCCATACGCCCATATATGGGCAGGCGCTATGGAATCCGCTGCATGTTTTAATGATATTGACTTTTTCCACCTTTCTGTTTGCTTATATTTTCAGCATGTCGCACCCTGGTAGCCCGGACGTTCGCTTCTGGCTATTTTCCAGTCTGCCTGTAGCGGCGCTGGTCGTACTCTACTTTTCCCTTGAAGCGCTGTTCGGACGAATGCCGCTCTGTTCCTCTTACGCCGATGTGCGCCAATGTCTCCACCTGCCTCAGATGTGGGTAGTGTTTGCGGGGGCGGGCTTCGCCACTGTCATGATAAGTGTCAATACCGTAGAGGCAATCCGCAAGTTGCGGCAACACAAACGCAACCTCGAATCGAACTTTTCCTATACCGAAGGGAGTACGTTCAACTGGATGTGGTGGATTATCGCCATTACGCTATCTAAATGTCTGATTTATATGACAAAGATTATGCTGGAAGGCTCCGTTTCATTTATCGGTTTGACGTTCTTCAATCTGGAGCCGGTCATTATAACAATTTTGGTACTCAGGCAAAAAGACCTGTACAGGATGCCTGCGAGCAGCAGGGACGTCATTTCAGAGCAGAAGGGCGACCCCTCCGGTTGGTCGCTGGAAAAACGCAAAACATTGAAGTACGATTTGCTGGTACTGCTCCGAGAGGATGAAATCTTCAAAGACCCCGAACTGAATAACGAAAAAGTGTGTGAAATGCTTGGCACCAACCGCACCTATCTCTGGAAGGTGATTAACCATGACTTGAATACCACCTTCTACAAACTGATAAACACCTATCGCCTGAACAAGGCAACAACCATGATGAAAGACACGCAACACCGAAAAATGCCCCTGAAAAATATCGCTGAAATATGCGGCTTCAAAAGCCTGCGCGCCTTCAGCGTACTCTTCAAACAAACATACAGCAAAACACCTACCGAATGGCGGAAGGAAGTAAATATCTGATCCGAAAAATTCATGTGTATTATTTTATCAATTTATCCTGTTCAAGAAGAAGGTCAATTTTTTCACGCAGCTTATTTTCAGGGCGCACATGGCTGCCATGATCTACAATAACTCCCTCCCTGTTCAATAAAATACCATAAGGAAATGAGATAGGAGAAAATATACTGGCTAATTTAACATATTCATCATTAACGGTAAAATATACGGATGAATCACCAAAACCATTTGTGCTGAAAAATTCACGGGTCTTCTCATTGTCGGGGGTGACACAGATGAAAGTAATACTCACATCCTTGCTGTCATATTCTTTTTTTAGAGCAGCAAGCTGTTTTACCACTTCTTTGCATGGGGCGCACCATGACGCATAGGTGTCGATAATGTGCACTTTTCCATCATTCTTAGCGATGATTTCGGTAAGAAAGTTTTTATTTTCAAGTGATATATTTGCTGTAAAATCTCTCGGATTGCCGAGTAAATCGGACGAGATACTTTTAGGGTTATACATGTTCGTGCGTACAGTTACATAATCCTGCGTCAGCCTGTCAAGCAGATATTCGTGGTTGATATGAACGCTGTATTTTTCAAAATCATCCAAATCTTTTTGTAAAAGAGCATTCGCTGCTTGTACCGCAAACATAAACTCCCTGACAGTATCGGTTGTTGCAACCGCTTTTGCCCAGTCTGAAAAATCGGTATTCTTGACCGGCTTTGTAGCGAGTCGTGCCGCCATAATATAGGAAGTAGCAAATTTAAAATGCGAATTTGAATATAAATCCGAATGGAAATAGTTGGTAGCAACCTCATTCAATTCGTTCATCATTTTTTCTTTATCCATCGTTTCCTTGTTCCAACTATGTTCACGGTTCACGATTATTCCCACAAGCGTTCTATAATAATCTAACTGTATCATGGCTTCGGTAAGGAATAACACTTCCTCACACGCCTTATTATTTATCATATATTTCTCTCGCCTCTTGAGAAAATTATTGCGTTCATTATTTAACCTTTTCACAATTTCGACCCATGAACAGTTCATTTCACAGTCTGTTTTCACGCTCTGATAACTTTTACCGCTCGTGCGATAACCGGTAGCGTCGAAATATTTAAAAAAATCTCTGTTGATTGTGGCAGATTTACCCTTCGAAAATCGAACATTGGAGAGATTTTTAAAATCAATTTCGATATGCAGACTGTCGCCCGGAACTAAATATAAAAAATCCAGATAAGGCTCCATCGTAACGTCTTGCGGTCGAGCCAAATTAATTGCAAAGTAGAAAGTACTGTCCTCTTTGATAGCCGACTTTATTTCAGTCACTCTATCCTTACCCGACAAATGCGGGATGTTGATAGTTATATCCTCTGTATCAGGATATGCATCAATGTTATGTATGTATCCCGAAATTATTGCTACGCCGGAAGACGTACTTCTAAGAACAGAAAGATTATCGTTTTCGACATCACTGCTGCATTGCGTCAAAGACAAACAAGACATAATAAACAGTCTGATAATATGTTCTTTTGCTGATTTTGAATTTTTTGCTTTCATAGGAAAAAAAATGAATAATGATTAATGATTAATGATTAATGATTAATGGGTTTCCAACAATACATCAGCCAAATCGGGGATCAGTTCGCCCGTTTTATATTCAATGCCGACAATCGGATTTTTCAACGGCAACATGCTGTTGATCAAACTCATGCACAGATGCTTGTGTTCGCCGAAAACGCGCTTGAATGTCAAATCATTCTTGGGGTCAAGATATTGAACCATGGTAAGTGAAAATTTTAAATTAAGAAATCCAGGCACAAAGATAGTACTAACGGCATAAAACACAAAATATATTTGCTTATATATAAACGCCGCGTCCGCGTAGAGACGCAAAGCATTGAGACGCAAAGCATTGAGACGCAAAGCATTGAGACGCAAAGCATTGCGTCTCTACTTAATCCCTCGATCCGGGCAGGCCGAAGTCATATTTGACGCAACGCACGCTTACACCGTTGCTATGGTGTGCGTTGTTAAAAATGTATGATGAGGTTGGCGTCATTAAAAACGCCCGGCCATTATTACCGTTTTGCGAACTTGTCCAATAGGCGGCCATGGCGCCAGCGTTAGTCAGCGCTCCGTCATTACCACTTTCCCGCAAACCGGACGCCGGCATGAATAAGGAAGCGGCAGTAGCAGGATTATAGATAAGTAAACCGGAATAGGCAACACCTGTGTTGCCGGGAGCGGACAGGTTGGACGGGTTGAAACTGACGGTCGTTGAATCAACGGCATTGGGCGATGTGCCTACGGGTAACCTGTCGAAAAACCCGTCCGCATAATAGCCCCAAACGGAATTGTCCAATTTTATACCGGCAGGATGCGACGGGCCATAAGTGTCGCTGTTTGGAGTAGCATACAGAGACTGCCGGATTTCGGAAGTAAGCGGACTTTGCAATGAATCGTTGGGATGGCGGTACCCCGGCGGACAGGGTTCTAGCATCCTGTCCCAACTGCCTTTCGAACCTGTTTCCCAGCCGGTGATGGCCTGTATCGTATTGACAGGATTGAAAGCTCTCCAGGTATTTCCCGCTCCCAAGTTCCATTGGTAAAAATAACCCGCCTGCGTCGGATAGTCGGTAAATCTCCGGCTATCAAAAATATTGCTGAGCAGGATGTCATTGTGCGATGCGACAGCGCCGCCGCCTGTACCGCGATAAGGATCGGCCAAGTTATAAGGAGAGAACTTCACCGTATATGGCCGCCGGTTATGGGCGTTATCCGGATTCGAGTCGTCGGGATGCATCAAATAATCCGCTTCTTCGCCTTGACGGACATAAATCTTTTTAACGCCTTCGCCTGTTGTTACTTCGATGACGCCGTAGCGCGGTTGCGCTCCGATATGTGATAGGGCACCAGTCAAACCGATGCGGAAATAGATGATACCATTACCCGACAGGGAAGTAGCTGCGCCCGATACCGGATAAGAGGCGTCGAAACCGGCGTCATTGCCTAAAGTTGCCGAAGAAGTTCCCCACTGGGCGTCTCGGGTCGTCTCACTGTTTAGCCTGATGAAACCTGCGCCCTGTGTGACTGTAGCCGACCAAACGCCGGTATTACGTATCTTGATAATTCGCTCGCCGGTTTGGTTCCAACGATAGAAAGCGCCCACCCAATTACCGAAACTGCCTTCAGGCACATTATATTCTAAAATAATCGATTTGACAATGTTACCGGCTAAAATATTCAATGTATCCTTATACGAAAAATCGGGTGCGCCGTCACCGGTCCATACGAACCGTATCTGTCCCTTCATTCCCTGTATGAACTTAACCGAAGTATCGATATAGTGCGCCGGATTCACTTTGCTCCAGTCTAATGTAATAGACGTATTATCTGTATGATAATCAATGATGGCAGGATTCGCTTGCGTATGTATGGGCGACAGATAAACCTTCGACTTGTCGATATTCAGAAAAGAGCCATGTATATCGCCGGGCACCTCCACATCGTTCCATGGGAGCATGTCTATTGAGATATGCGGGTCGAGTGTCTGTCCTGCGATCTTGATGTCGAGGATATAAACATGATTGCGCTTGATCTGATAACCACCTTCGGTATATAAAGGATATGTATATTCCGCCATTTTGACAGGTTTGCCCGGTTCCTGCGTGGGTACCGTTATTTTTACCAGCGTCTTGTTCAGGTCGTTATAATCGCTGTCGTTCAGGTAGTTCTCGTTGAGATACAGAGAATCGATCTGCCCTCCGGCAAATGAGGCTATTGGCGTCTCCGGTCGCAATGTATTTCCTGTATGCGAGGCATAGTCGGTAAGATAAGTCAGCCCTGCAGGAGCAGACACCGGCGGGGGCGCCATTAACTGCGTCCTGTCAGGCACCTGTAGCACTTCTACCTTGATTTGGTCATAATGGATAATCAGATCGGCAGGAATGATAGCCGGATGTTTGCTGATTCTGACACGCAACTTGGCTACATTGCGCACTAAATGTATCGTACCGTGGTAGGACATCCCGTTATAAACCAAAGCGCCAGAACCTGACATCATAAACCAGGTCGCCGGATCGTTTTTATCCGGCAAAGGTATCTCCGAAGTGATGGGTATTACTTCTGTGCGGTTGGCAAAAACTTCTGCTGTAAGGGTTCCGCCGGAAAGGTTGTCCAACTCACGAGCGACATGAACGGTTGTATCGTTCGACCCGATAGACGTCTGCAGTGCAGCGCCGTATAACTTTATTGTCTCTATGAGCTTGTTGTCTTCTAAGATATTGATAAACAGTGTATCGATGTGATTTTCTTCCGCAGTTCCTTCTTCAGATGCGTAGGTCGAAATACTGCTTTTGGGCACTCTGATAGATAAATTTACATATTTACCCGATGAAATTCCCTGATAATCATTGATATCCTGAATCATCATTTCGCTGACGCACGATATGAAAAATATCCCGAGAAACAGGAGCGAAAATAAACGCCACAGTTGCCTTTTGTTCGAACTTATAATACTTGATTTATATAAATTATACATGCTGATTTTTTTAACAATTATTACTACTCCATACTATCTCTTCAACAGTATGCTGCAAAGGTAATCATAATTGTTAAAACAACCAAGCAAATTACATAATATTAATAATATTTAGTATTTATTATAGTTTATGTTAGTTTATTATAGTAAAATTTTGCTAAATGTACGGCTGATACCTAACATGACCGTACCTGCGCCTATGCGGTTTCTGCCGTTCATATCGTCTTTCTGTAATTTCAGGAAGCCATAGTTGCCTCCGCCTTCAAGGAAAATACGGTTGCGGCTACTAAGGTTATATGATAAGCCGACACTGGCGATAACGCCGAAGTTGAAGGGATTGATATCGTCTTTCATATTCTCCTTGGCGTCTAACGGTTGGGGCGTATCCATACCGGCGAAAATAGCCGAGAACGCGCCGATAACCTGCGGAGGTAATGGCAATGAAGGATAGATACCGTTCCAGTAATTACTCATGGATGTTTTATTTTTATCGGCAAACAGCGCGCTAGTTCCTTTCAGTTCGCGTGTTGTAGAGAGGAGGTATGAGCCGAAAATGCCGCCGCTGACATACACTCTCATCGGTGAGGTTTCATTCATTTTCCATCCGAATTTTGCCTGTACCGGCAACATGAGATAGTTAAATTTGGCAACACTGTTGCAGTCGGCGTAAACATACTGCGGGAGCGGCAGACTGCTAAAAATCTGCACTAAATATTCGCTTTCTGGCATCATTCCGATAGTTTCATTGACATCGTCAAAAATCGGTTCGCCCGGAAGCGCCTGTACCCCTTTTTTCCTGCCACCCTGACCACTGTATTCCAGGCCTGTTTGGATAGCAAAAATCTCCGTGAGATGAAAGTCTACAACAATACCGCTTCCGGCCGCCATCCGAGACGAATAGCCTTCACTCACAGGTGTGTCGTAATCTTTACCTCCGGTGGTAAGGTTCGGGATGCTCAATCCTCCTTTTACGCCTATCGAAATTTTCTGGCCGTAAGTGTCCGCAACTGACAATAACGTTGCAATCGCAAAAAAAACTACTTTTTTCATCGTTAAATAATTGATAATTATAAATTTAAACTAAAAATATTTTACAGGGTACGCGACAAAAATACAAAAAGAGTTTCAAAAAACCAAACCCTGAATAGACGAACAGCAATTCGGCGTAAAAAACCGGGTGCGCGGACCGGACGTCCGTGCACCCGGTAAGCGAAATAAGGAGACCAGTGCGGAGGGGTTGGTACAGTTAGTCGGCTTTGACGCAGCGGATAGCGCCGCCAGTATTGCGGTATGATATACTCATATTGGCCTGGTTTTTGTAATCGGATGAAGTGATTCTGAGGTGCAGGGCTTGCTGATAGTTTACGGAAGAGCTTGTCCAATAGTACCCTATGTTACCGGTCAATTCTAACTGGCCGTTTTTTTCGCTACGCATGCCTGAGACGGGCAAGAAGATAGAGGCGTTGGTCTCGGGGTTGTAGAACAGCCTGCCTCGGTAGGCTACGTCTACGGATTTGGGCTCAACCGTCGAAAAAGGGGCCTTTGATACGCTCTCTCCCACGGTCCTGCGGTCGTAGTAACCGTCGGCATAGCAGCCGAAAAGGGAGTTGTTGGCGGTGGCATTGGTATTGGCATCGTTGCCGGTCGGCGGATTGATCCAGAGCGATTGACGTATCTCGGAGCCGGCGATCGGCCCTTTGGTATTGTGCGAAACGGAAGTGTTGACGTCGTTAGGGCGACGGTAGCCGGGCGGACATGTCTCGTTCGACGAAGGCGCCCATTTATCGGGGCCGAAATCATGAAGGGTTGTTGCCGGATATAAGGATATGCTGCCTGTGGGGGCGACGGGGTGATAGGCCATGCGAGGGATGCCATGCATTGCCCATTGGAACAGTGCGCCAGCCTGTGTGGGATATTTTACGAACACACCTCCGCCGGTATTGCCATTCACAGCCGTCAGTTGGGTGTGGTCGGAAACGGTTGAGCCGGTTTTGACTTCTTGCGCCGTCAGGTTGTAGGGTGAGAACTTACGGGCGACGGGACGGTCGGGACTGCTGTAGCCGGCGACGCTGATCGGGTCTGTGGGACGCATCACATAGTCGTCGCCTTCACCCTGTCGCAGGAAAATCTTCTGTACACTTTTACCGTTGTTATAGATGAGGGCGACAACCGCATAGCGGGCGGGGTATGCTGCGGTTGGTTTATATGTCGATTTCAGGCCGATACGGAAAGCGATGGCTTCGTTGCCGGTCTTTACTTCGCCTTCTACCATCGTATCGTCGCCTTTCACACGGTTGATAGCGGCTTCGGCGTTCGATGATAGCTGTGGGCTGCCACCCAAAGCCAGTACGATGTCGCCGTCGGCCCAGCGGTCGTCGGCCCAAATGACGGACGCATACCATTTGCCGATGTTATTGGCTATGTTCCTTGCGTTGATGAGACGCTCGCCCATCTCGCCTGCTCTCCAGAAAGCGCCGACGTATCTGATGGCGCCCGAAGAACCAACGTAGTCATCAGGTTTATCGAAAACATTCCTGTCCTGAAGGATGTTTCCTACTTTAGCGTCGTTTAGTGAGAGGGGAGCGACGCGCATTTCGGAGGATGTATTGGTGGTAGTATAGATATAAACGGTTTGCGAACCGGTAATATTTGTTAGCGAGGCGCTTGCCGTATTAAAAGTAGCGTTGGGATCGAGCGAAAGCCGTAGCCATGATTGTGTGGCAGGTACGCTCAATGTCCAGTTGGCAGAAGGGTCTGGTGAACCGCCTCTGGAACAAATAACGGATATATTTTGCTTGGCAGGCTTCTGTTCCTGGTGACTAAGCATAAAATTTCCTTTGGCGACGGTGATTGAACGGGGGGTCAAATCACCTCCATCCTGATTGTCCCAGTTGTCTACTTCCAACCTGACATGAATCGTTCCGTCCTGCAGTTTGTCGCCAATCTGCTTTCCCTCGTGTTGAACTTCTATTAGCCGCAGGTTTGTCCTTTCGCCTTTTGCGTCGTAATAATATTCGTCTAAGATATAGCCGTTGCACGAGCCGTGCGCGCCTAATACAATGTTATACAGGTAGCTGTAACCTTTGTCCCACGTGAAGAGGCCGTCGACGGACGGCAGCGGAAATCCGGCCTTGACATAGAGCGGGCCGGTGACGTCTCCGCCTGATGCGCCATAATCGGGATGTAAAGCGGCATCGTCAAAACCCACTTCGCGGGCATTTCCGACGCCATTAGTACCGTTACCCGTACTCATACGGTATATGAGGCTGACATAACCTCCTGACGTCGCATCGGGCGTGCTGCCGCTTTGCGGTTTCCAGGCGGCAGTGGTCTGCGGCATAAGCAACAGGTGTTTTTCGTGCGCACCTGTATAGATAGGATTAGCAGTATTTTCGTCCTTGACAGCAGGTGTGAAAACAGGAATGGTTGCACCGTCGGGAGCGCCATAGTAAAAATAAGAGGCTACGTCGACCATCGGGATAGTAACCCAGTCGTCGGAGGCAAAATCATAGACTTTTGTGTCGACGACATTTTTTAATTGCAGCGATTGAATGACCGGCATAACGCCTTTACCTGCAATAATTCCGAAATTGACCCGAGAAAGGACATGACGGAAGGAGAGTGTCACATGACCCGTAGCAGGTTTGGTAGAAGCCATCGTTCTGGCGGACAGGAGGTCTACCTGACTGCCTGCTTCTTGAACGGTATAAACGACGCCGAAATTCGTTTCTGTCGACAGTTCGTCAGTTGACGACAGTCCTTCAAGTAATGCAGGATGAAAGGCATAGAAAGCCATCGGATACTTGGCGGCTTCATTCGGCCAGGTGACGGGGCTGTTAAAAGCCCATCGACCGGAAGCATACCGGTAACGGTTCAGTCCGTCGATACGGTTCAAGTCGACATCGGTATACCAGCCCGCAGGGTTGGGACCTCCTTTGGCATACACCTGAAAACCATTGACATCGCTTTGCAGCGCTGTCAAGTCGACAAGGGCAGCGCGTGTCGTCGTACTGTTGAAATGGATATAATCCGGTTGTGAGATGGTTGTTTCCGTGATCATGTCGTTCACGCAACTTGTAGACAGCATCACAATCATTGCTGCAACGGCTAAAATTTTGACTAAATGTTTCATACAATAAAATGATTAATGATTAATGATTAATGATTAATGCCACTCGGATTCTATAAAATACGCTAAAATCCGCTGCAAAGGTACGCTATATTTTAGAAAATACAAAATTATTTAGCAAATATATATCATAAATAAACATAATATATGTTTAAATTATATAAAATAACGTTTTGATGAATTATTAACTATTTTATTTTCAGCTTCATTTTGAAAAATTCCGGGAGTGCGGACGTCCCGTCCGCATATTTCATTACACGGACGGGACGTTCGTGATCGCAGGTAGGAAAAACAATGAAGCAATCTAAAATTCAACATTTTAGATTGCTTCATTGTTTCGTAATGACCTGTAAAGGGTTTTTTAAAACGCTATTTAATGATTATAGTATACCGTTTTTGTCCGGTAACGACCAAATAAATACCGCGAGGCATTATCTCTTTGTGGTCGCCTGCCGCGACGTCGATCCGTTTATATAACGAGCCTCTCATATCGTAGATATATACAGCCCTATCGATGTCGGAACGGATATGCAACGTGTTGTTATACGACCAGACCGACAGTCCATCCAAAAGATTTGGCAAGCCTGTCTCGCCGCTGGCCGGTTCCGAGCTGAATTCTATCCTCCAGGGTTCTGTCACCCTGCGAAGAACATATTCATAACGGCCGTCGTCCAAATTCCTGCCGGGCAACTCCTGAATGATGCCGGAATAATATCCTTCCGC